>OCTW011536851.1_pt1 | contig 21618 bp, 12 predicted proteins | sample 1539671 | NCBI WGS metagenome assembly OCTW01 (sample SAMN02144230, study PRJEB22623) | gut metagenome | biome: sheep rumen | host: Ovis aries | place: New Zealand
CTTGAACCAGAAGTTGTAGAGGTGCAAGCAGAGGAAACCGAGGATGGTGAAGCCGAGGACGAGCATATTCTCACTCTCCCAGGTCACACCTTCTTTCTTCGCGCGAACCTCATAACGGTCATTGCCGCGCGCAGCACGGTTCTGGATGGTCAGATACAGACCGTAGCAGAAATGTACCAGCACCAGGAAAGCAATACCCAGCGATCCGATGACGGCGTACCAGTTAGCGCCGAGGAAACGGCAGATCGCGTTGTACGCCTCCTCGCTGAACACCAGCGCCAGGTTCATACAACCATGAAAAAGCAGGAACAGCACGAGCGCCGCTCCACTGAGGGCCATTACGAATTTACGGCCGACAGATGAATCTTTTAACCACATAAAGATTGTTTGTTTTTAGTGAATTATTTTAGTTATTTTGTGTATTCTGCATTTTGCGCTGCAAAATTACTAAAAAAAATTGACATATGCAAATAAATTTGCGCAATTCAAAAAAAAGTTGTACCTTTGCACTCGATTTTATAATGCGGTAGTGTGGCTATAAGCAGAAAAATAGTAACTCTTCTCCTTTGTACCTTGTCTCTTTGTACATTTGGTCAGGTGTCGAGCGCGGGTAGATCGGTGTTCTCTTTTATGAGCCTGCCTACTTCGTCGCGTCTGAATGCTTTAGGCGGAAGCAACGTGAGCGTCAGCGACGGCGATATATCCATGGGTATGTGCAACCCTGCCTTGCTGCACGCGAACAGCCACATGACGCTGCAGCTCAACTACTCCTATTACCTGCCCGGAACGATGTTCGGTTCCGCACTATACGGACATAATTTCGGCGAAGCAAAGGGATTGCGGAGCAGCGGTGACGGTGCGCCGGAGAAACCGAATTATTTCGCCGTAGGTATCCATTATCTGGACTACGGGCGGATGAAATATGCGGACGAGAACGGTAACTTAAGCGGCGGCAGTTTCGGTGCGCGGGACATACTGATAGACGTGATGTACGCGCGTCAGTTGCATCCGTGCTGGAAGATCGGCGTGACGCTCAAACCCGTTTATTCGATTTACGAGAGCTATAATTCGTTCGCCATCGGCGCAGACGTAGGAGCACATTTCCAGACAAGAGACTCAACCTTCCAGATGGGGCTGGTGCTGCAAAATATCGGATGGCAGATCAAGAGTTTCTACTCCTCCGAAGACGGCACCGGACATGAGATGCTGCCTCTGAACCTGCAGTTGGGTCTGACCTACCGCGTCAAACACGCTCCTTTGCGGTTCCATCTGCAGATACATAACATGCAGACATGGCATCTCAACTACGAATGGACAAGTCTGGACAAGAGTCCGACGACCGGCGACATCATACCCCATGACGTCAAATGGTACGACATGATGTTCCGCCATACGATATGGTGTATCGAGGTTGTTCCCAAGAGCGAGAAATTCTATATCGCCCTCAGTTACAACCACCGCCGGCGCGCGGAATTGCAGTTGACGGACCAGAAATCGCTGGCAGGTTTTGCGCTCGGCGCCGGAGTAAAGATCAAACAAGTCCGGCTGGGTTTCGCAATCAGCCAGTTAACAAAATCCAATTTCTCCTACCAGGTAGGACTGACACTCGATATCCATTCGCTAATGAAATAAATGACAAAATGGTAAATGACGAAATAGCAAATAAGATCATTGTAGCCATAGACGGCTATTCGTCCTGCGGCAAATCGACGATAGCCAAAGCGCTGGCATCCTATGCCGGCTATACGTATGTAGACACAGGCGCTATGTATCGCGCGATAGCTTTATACACGCTCCGCAACCATCTGGACTCCAACGAAGACATCATCGCCGCCTTGGAAAAGATCCAAGTGGGTTTCAAACGAGTTCCTGTCACTCCCCTTGAGGGGGAGCCGGAGGGGGTTGTTCAACATGTGACCCTGAACGGGGAGGACGTGGAGCCGTTTATCCGTACGCTGGAAGTGGGTAATGCCGCCAGCCGGATCTCCGCCATCAAAGAAGTGCGGGCGTTCCTCGTAGCGCAGCAGCAGAAGATGGGAGAAGCAAAAGGCATCGTCATGGACGGCCGTGACATAGGTACCGTGGTCTTCCCGAAAGCGGAACTGAAACTCTTCCTTACCGCGAGTCCGGAAGTACGTGCGCAGAGGCGCTATGACGAGTTGGTTTCCAAAGGCGGACACCCGGACATGGAGGCTGTTTTAGCCGATGTGAATGACCGCGACTACCGCGACACGCACCGTGCGGAGTCTCCGCTCCGTCAGGCGGATGACGCCGTCGTAGTGGACAACAGTTTCATGACCCGCGAAGAACAAATGGAACTGATTATTGACTTATTCAACAAAACACTAGACAAACTGGATTGACTAGATAAACTGGTTTGACTAGTTCGACTATAATGCAGATTTCCATTGATCAACATAGCGGTTTCTGCTTCGGAGTGACGCGCGCTATCGAAGCGGCAGAAAGCGAACTGGCGAACGGTCCGCTTTATTGTCTGGGCGACATCGTGCATAACGGCCAGGAAGTAGCGCGTCTGGAGAGCAAGGGTCTTCAGACGATTGACTATGACGACCTCCGCACATTACCCTCCCATTCGCGTGTGCTTCTCCGTGCGCACGGCGAACCGCCCAGCACGTACTGGATCGCGCAGCAACGGGGGATAGAGATCATTGACGCCACCTGTCCTGTGGTAAAGAAACTGCAGGACCGCATCCGCGCCTGCTATGAGACGCATAAGAACGACGAGCCGCAGCCGCCTCAAATAGTTATCTACGGCAAACCCGGTCATGCCGAAGTGATCGGTCTGCAAGGACAGACCAACAATACCGCTGTCGTCATTGAGAACGAAACGCAACTCGACCGCCTTGATTTCTCGCGGCCGATATACCTATTCTCCCAGACCACCAAGTCCGTCGAGGGATTCAACCACCTCGTCGAAGCAATCTTACAGCGCAAGCGGTCTTACAGTGCAAGCGGTCTTACAGACGAAGCCGGTCCTACAGCGAAGCGGGCTTTCGAGTACCACGACACAATCTGCCGTAATGTAGCCAACCGCGTAGCGGAGTTGCAAGCTTTCTCACGCGAGAACGACATCGTTCTTTTTGTCGGCGGCGCCAAGTCCTCTAATGCCAAAGTGCTGTTCCAAAAATGCGTAGAGGCGAACCCAAACACTCTTTTCATCTCCTCCCCAGACGAACTTGAAGAAGCACTGGAGCAAAGCGGTCTTGCAGGCAAAGCCGACCTCAAAGTAGGTATCTGCGGAGCGACCAGCACTCCTCTCTGGCTCATGCAAAAAGTAAGGGACAAGCTCTCGCTCATCCCTTAACCTTCGTACATCGTACATCTTTCCTTCGTACATCGTACATTTGTCCTTCGTACTTTACCTGACGCTTGTCAGTTTCTTGATCTTTGCGTTCAACGCATCGCACTTTTTCAGTTTCTCCAGGGTAAGATGCATCCTGTAGTTCCAGAAATGGCGCGGATCGGACGGCAGGTTGATACGGTCTGCGAACTGGTCTTTTATCCGTACGTCAGCATCGATAGCGAGCCAGTCCTGTAGAGGGAGTATCGTCCACATAGCGGGGCTGTACATATGCTGGTTGATAATGAACTCAGCTATCTCCGGCGTCATCTCCTGCGGAGCTTCGCCCCACCACCCCATCTGTTCGTTATAAAACCGCTGTGTCACAGCGCGGTCTTCCTCCCACCAAGCGCGGAGCGGGTTCATATCGTGTGTACCGGTTGTACAAACGCTCTGATACGGTGCGTCAGCCGGATGCGCGAACTTAACCGTCGGATCTTTCGGCATACGCTGTATCTCGAGCGACAGGATCTGCAACTCATGCATCACGTCCGGCACGCAAGCCGGCACCATACCCAAGTCTTCGCCGCAGCAGAGCATATGGGTAGCACCAATGAGCGTAGGCAGTTTGCGCATCGCCGAGTCGCGCCAGAACTGGGTATGACGGCGATAGAAATAATCGTTGTAGATGCGCATCAGTATCTCTTTCTGGTCCGAATAGAGTTCGTTGAACGAATGGCTCTGATAGATCGAGATACGCGGATGCAGCCATCCCGGCCTGCGCTGGTCTTCCACGAAGAGCACCTCGCAATGGAGATAAATCAGTCCGTTGCATATATTCTTCGCCGCAGCGGCACTCAGTCCGCTGGCTTTGAGTTGTTTCTCATCGCTCATCAGGCGGTCGTACCAAGCCTGCACCTTCGCCTGGGTATCAAACTCCGGACGGAACCAATAGATATAGTTATCGCGTGTCTGGAGGGCATGCTGTTTAGCCCATTCGGTATCATATCCCAGCACGTCTCCCAAGAAATTGGAGCGGATATACGGTTTGGTCATTCTATCCCAGTCGAGGCAAACACCCTGTGCGCATAGATCGTCGTAGGTATATGGCAGCGCCGGTACGAAATGACCGCAAAGTCCCCACTCGTCCTGTTTGCGCATCTGCCAGATACGGAAGAAGCCGAGGATATGATCTATGCGGTAAGCATCGAAATAATCCTGCATCTTCTGGAACCGCGCGCGCCACCAGCCGAAGTTATCCTTCGCCATCTCATCCCAGTTATAGGTAGGGAAGCCCCAGTTCTGGCCGCGTGCATCGAAATCATCAGGCGGAGCTCCGGCAGAAGCATCCAGATTGAACAGATCGGGATAATAAGCCGCATCTACAGAGTCCGGCGAAATACCAATAGGTATATCTCCCTTCATGGCAACGCCTAACGAATGGGCATATGCCACCGCGTCCGCCAACTGTTTGTCGGCATGGAACTGGAGGAACTTATAGAAATCTTTCGGCTGTTTGTCGCGTTTGCTCAGAAACTCGGCATACTGCTCGAGCCATGCATGGTTTTTCTTCTCGAAAGCTTTGTATTCCGCGCTGCCGAAGAGTGCGTCCTTGTCCTGTTTGTAGAGGGCTTTGAAGAAGACCATCTTCGCGTCATACACGTTCTGGTAATCCGAGAAGGACTTTGCGTTAAACTCCGCTTTCTGCGCCTCGTATTTCTTCTTCATTGCCGGCGTCAGACGTCCCATAGCCTCGATATTGATATATATCGGATGGAGCGCAAAGACCGAAACGGCGTTGTAAGGATAACTGTCGCGGTTGTTATGACGGAGTGTAGTATCGTTGATCGGCAGTGTCTGAATCATCTGCTGACCCGTAGCAGCCGCCCATTCCGCCAGCAGTTTGAGATCCTGGAATTCACCGATACCGAATCCCGCTTCGCTACGGAGCGAGAAGACCGGAACAGCCACGCCGGATCCTTTCCATCTGGGCTGCGTGCGGCGGAAACCGCGGTCGTTCTGATAGATCACCTGACCTTTCTCGATTCCCCATATCTGGCGGTTCTCGCCCCACTCGGTATCTACCACAGCACCGGTCTTGAGGTCATAAACGACGTATTTGTATTCTACGATATCCTGCCCTTTGACCTCGATGTCCGCTTTCCAGAGGGGGAACTCGGCGTCACTCATAATGAGTTTGTCGTCCGCGCTCCAGTTGCCCAATGCCTCGCAGTTACCGATAACAGCCACTCCTTGCGAGGGGAGTATCTGCGGCAGGTCGATCGAGAAACGGATATTACCTTTCGGAGCTTTCGACTTTCTACTTTCTGCTTTCGACTTTCTACTAAAAAGCGCTTTCAGAAAGGCGGTAGTGTAGAAACTGTCCTCATAGGTGCTCGCCTGCCATGCATCGCGTACCACGATACGTTTGTCAGCCGCCTTGAGCGTCAGGGTACGGGGTTCGCCGGCTTCGTAGATATAGCCGCCGTCCTGCAGACGGATAGCGTATTTATACTGGATACTTCCGGCGAAATCGCTGATCGGCACGTTCGCCTGCCAGAAATCCATTCCCTGGCAATTCAGCACCAGCGGTTCCTTCTCTGTCCATCCCAAGATTGACTCCTGCGTCTCGATCACGCACAGACTCTGGCCGTACTCGGCACGGTAATGAATTTGAAAATTGATGTTCATGATATTATTGTTTTGTTACGGTATTTCGTTAATTTCGCCACAAAGTTACTACTTTTTTTGCAACCGTGCAAATTATTTTGTTTTTTTGCGCAAAAAAGGCCAAATTAGACACGGTAGCAAGGTATTTATCAGCCATAGCAGCACCCCTGCCAGCGCTGCATTCATCGTACCGAAGAGCAGAATCGCCCATGCGCCGCGTACTCCTGCCTCCGCGACAGGCACGTTCGGCGTGATTGTCACAAGGAGGTAATAGACAAACAAACCGGTGATTGGTAAATGATTGGTAACGGCTCCCAACGCCCATAGCACCAGCGCCAGTTGGACACACCAGCAGAGCAACCGTACGAGACTCTGTCCCAGACTGCGCAGAAGCAGATATTGGTCCACTTCGGCAAAACGGCGGAGCAGTCTGGGCATTAACGCGAAAGCCATCGCCAGGAGCGCCACTGCTACCGCCAGAGCATAGAGATAACTGCCTCCGAGAAGCGAGAGAACCTCCGGCGAAAAAGCCAGCCCCAACACACCTGCCAGGACGATTGCTGCAGTCATGGTAGCGCTTCCTACAGCCCCCATCGAGAGTACACGCGTCATCAATTTCCCGCTCTCGGCATTCGAACCTCTTTCATCGTTCAACTTTAAACTCTCTACCAATAACATCCCTCTTGCCGGGTATTCACCCAGCCGCCAGGGCGTCACCAATCCCGCTAACTTGCTGTAATACACCTGCCTCTGCGCTTCGCAAAAAGACAGTTCCTTTGTACTTTGTACATTGTCGCTTTGTACATTCCATAGGGTGCGCCACCTCCACGCTTCCAGCGCCATGTTCAGCGGCATGAGAGCCACGCACAGGCCCATTGCCGTCCATTGCTGCCATGACATATTGCGCAGCGCTTCACCGAGCGCGGCATAGTTGTCGTAGGTGACAATCTTATACAGCAGAAACGCGCACGCGGCGAGGGCTACCGACCATTCGACAATATGATAGAGCATCTTCCGATCCATAAATCCGCGGCAAAATTACTGCTTTTTTTGCACATATGCAAGATTTTTACTAATTTTGCACCGTGAAAAGAGAATTCTGTAAGATTTGGATCCTGATACTGCTCCTTTCTCCCTCCCTTGGAGGGGTGAAGAGCTATGCTCGATCGGGCACCCAGTGGTCGCCCGTAGAACAATATGGGGAGGGTTTTGCTGCCTCGCTGGACGACATCATTCTGGACATATACAATGCGGCAACGGAGATCGGCGAGGTGGACTACGAACAGCTGCAGACCGATCTATATGCGCTTCACGAAGAGCCTATCAACCTGAACAACACCTCGGACGAAGAGTTGCAGCAGCTCTATTTCCTTTCGCCGCAGCAGATAGACGAGATTCTGATGTATGCGGACAAACATCCGTTCGAGTCTCTGTATGAGTTGCGAATGATTCAGAGTCTGGCGGATTATGAGATACGGGACCTGCTTCCGTTCGTGCGTATAGGCGCGAGCGCGGGCGAACAAAAATATTACGCGCGTGAGGTGTTCGCTTATGCTACGCATGAGATCACTACCCGTCTGGACGCACGCGATATAGAGTCTTATGAAGGCAGCGATCCTATGTTTGTGCAGGCGCGCTATCGTTTTGATTTTCAACGTCGTGTAACCTTCGGAGCGCAGTTGCGCAGACCGGCTGGAGGAATGGCAGGGGATTTACAGTACGGAGCTTATCTGCAACTGCGTGACATGGGACATTTGCATACAATAGTAGGCGGTAATTTCCAGGCTTCTTTTGGTCAGGGTTTAGTGCTGGCGCCGGTTTTTCATGCCGGCAAATCCGTGTATGTCCAATCAGCCGGACAGAGTCGCGAAGGACTGCGGTATTACAGTTCGGCAGACGGCGGAGGGCTGCATGGCGCAGGAGCCACTTTGCGGTGGGAATGGAACAAGAAAACAAGGCTGGACGCCAGTGTCTTATACTCGATGAAACGGGCGAATGACAGCACCTGGCACCACTTGATAGGAGCCAATCTGACAGTTCGGCATAACCGGTTGCAGGTAGCTCTGACGGCAATAGAGAACATATGGAGCGACAGCATCCGTCCGTATCGCAACTCCGCCTACAATCAGCATTATTTCAGGGGCAGGAACCAAGCCGTGATCGGTGTTTCCGCGCGGTACAACCACGGTTGGTTTGATGTCTTCGGCGAAGTAGCCACAAGTCAAAATCATCAATCATCAATTATCAATCATCAATTGCGCGTAGCGCATTGGGGCTTCGGTTCGATTGTCGGAAGCCGTTTTTATCCGGCTTCGGGCGTGTCGCTGGTAGCTCTCTACAGGTATTATTCGCCGTGGTTTGACAACGCGCAGGGGTATGCTTTCTCGGAGACCTCGCGCATAGGCGACGAGAACGGCGGCTATGTAGGTTTTGACATTACCCGATGGCGGAACTGGCGGCTGACCGGTTACGGCGATGTGTTCTATTTCTCCGGACCGAAATACGGTCTCCCGGAAAGCAAAACGCTTGGCTACGACGCCATGGCGGAAGTCCGGTATATCCGCCAAGATTGGCGGATCGGTCTTCGGCTTCGCGCCCGGCAGAAAGGCGATGCACTCTACTCTGCCCGCGCACAGTTCGACTGGTCTTCTTGCGGATGGAGTTTGCGTACTACCGCGGACGCAAACCTGGCTCCAAATTCCCTAAACTCTAATTCACCAAACACTAATTCTCTGAACTCTCAACTAACTTATGGAATCAGCATAGCGCAGGATTTCTCTCTCGATTTCTCTCAACTCGCTACTCTCAATACGAAACTTCCCTTAACTTTAAAGTTAAGGGTACAGGGATTCGACGCCAGCGAGTGGGCAAACAGGATCTATATGTACGAGCACGATGTGCTGTATGCTTTTTCTATCCCTGCCGTATATGGATTAGGCGGCAGGGCGTATGCCTGTTTGCGATGGCAGATCATCCCGCAGATAGCGCTGTATCTGCGCGTCAGCGAGACTGTCTATGCCCGTGCCTGGGCGGCGGCGCACAACCGGTCCATGACCCGCACGGATGTGCATTTTCTGCTCCGTGCGAAGTTGTAGCGGAATGTGGAATAATTGACAGATATAGTGGAAATGTAAACAAATTGACGAATTGGAATGCTATTTTTTAATTCTGCGTAAAATTATGTCTAAAATATACAAATTTATTTGCATATTCCGTAAAAATGTTGTATCTTTGCACCGTATTTGATAACAAACAAAAGTACCAACGGCTAAGACACTACTTTTGTATGAACAACGCTACAGTATACGACTCGACATTCTGCAATGCTTTTACCGGCAGTGCCGTAAGGTTGGGTGTGTTTGATAGGAGATAGGACCGTATTCCATGGCCTTATCTCTTTCCTTTTTGTGTTCTTCATTCCTCCCGGGAACAGGACACGAAAAGATAGTGCAGATGCGGCACTTAAAAGAGGCATCGAAAGATCTTTGACAGATTGAGAATAAGTTCAAAAAGACTTATTTAGTGGAAAAATGAAGGCAAAAGTGATTTTTTTGTCCGATTACTTGCACATGTCAGAAAAAAGTTGTACTTTTGCGTCGCAAACGCAAAATGACAATACAAAACTGACAATTATGGAAGATGTTACATTAAGAATACCGTCAGCTGACGTGGCACTGGTGATGCAGTTCGCCAGCCGCATGGGATGGACTATTGACAATCGCCGTAGTGTGGTGTCCCGTTTTATTGATGCTTGCCGTAAGAATGCATCTGACCTGACAGAAGACGAGATTCAGGCGGAAGTAAATGCTGTTCGTTATAAAGGCTAAACATGAACGTCATCCTTGATACAAATATTTGGATTTCGTTCCTTATGGGCAAACGACTGCATAACGTAGCGGACATCTTTGAGCGTTCGGACGTGCAGGTATATGTATCCAAGGAGTTGATTAACGAATTGGTCGTTGTTTTGTCGCGTCCGAAAGTGAGCAAATACATCTCAACCGAGTCTGTAGAAGCAATGTGGACTTTAATGCGTGAGAAATGCTATGCGATAGAGGAGTATCCTGTGGCGGATGCGGATATACGTGATCCAAAGGATGTGTATCTTTTATCTATGGCAGATGCTATTCCGGCAGATTTTATTGTTACTGGTGATTATGATCTATTGACTCTTGGCAAGTATAATCGCACTCCTATTTTATCAATCTCGGATTTCATGCAAGTTCTGTCCGGTTTGAGTTAAGTCCAATAACATCCCCTTGATTTTTCCTTTAGAATAAGCACTTTTGACGAGAGTGCTTTTTTTATTGTGTGCGAATCAACGCCACGGCTTATTCTCATGATGTCAAAAAAGGAACAAGGTGCCACCGACCGACGAGCGGGAGATGACCGACACAAGACCGAGAAACAAAAGAAACAATAATAGTTGTGCCCGGCACGGAAGAGTGCAAAAGAAACAGAGGGTTGTGTCTTTTTTGAGAGAGGTTTTGGGTAAAAAAGACACAAGGTAAAAGAGAAGGTTGTTCCCTTTGGAGGCAAAAAAGGAACAAGCTTAGTCCGAAAAGGAACAAGTAAAGTAAAAAGGGAACAAGTAAAAAAGGAATAGAAACCCTACAGAGACGTTCAGGATGGTCGCGAGATGGTCGTGGAAATGAATGCTAAATGAATAAAAATACAAAAAATAAACAATAGTTGTGCCCGACACGAATTAGGGTAAGAGATAGTGTTAGTCACAGGCACTTAAAATATTGTGACGTGACCTTTGAAATTGTTGTTGATATTAAGCTAAATCTGCTCCTCCAAATCGTTAGGAGCGATAACGATGTAATCTGTCTTTGGATACGAGAAATCGCAGACAAGATTTTGATAATATATTTATATGAATGTAATAATAAGAGCGAGAGAGCTCAGTGAACAAAAAAATCACTTATAATATATGGATAAAATAATATTGTATAACCCGTCGAGTCCTAATCACGTGACCAATCATTTCGATTTTAGTCATGCTACTTTTAATATTAACTCGACAAATATTCAAAGAAAAAATAATGAAGATTTAAGTTTAGTATCCTCCGCTAGCCAAGGCGCTATGACGGAGAAGACCCATTCCTGGAATTGGGTAAAAATAGTAGAAATAATTGTAGCGATATTAGGAGCCGTACAAGCTCTTATCACAATCGTTCCACATTTGTTTGTTTTACTATGTTAAACTCTAACTTCGCTTAATATCTGTGCCCTGAGCATAAAAACAACAATTCACCCTTTGAGGGAAACTATCCCGCAAGAGCAGAGGGATAGTTTAGGTCTTGAAATACAAAATATCAACAATAACAATACGTACGACACCTAAGCGCAAAAGGAGATGAGATGAGAGAGGTTGTTTATTTGTTAAGGACGAAGCAAAAAGTAGAACAAACTTAACATAGGCACAAGTATTCCTGATATAATGGAGACATTAATACACATATTACAAGAGATTAAGAATAATATGGAGTATATTGTTCTAAATGGAACTGACTATGCCCCGGAGGTAAGAATATATGCTATACCTCTTGTGATCGCTGTGCTAACAATCATGTTTCCACTATTATTCTCTATTGTGGTTCGTTTAGACGAAAAATATTCCACTCGCGAATTTGGCAAGTTATTCTTAACGACAAAATCTTTGTGGGTATTTTACATCTCAACGGCTTTGTGTTTGCTTTTCATTCTCCTATACGCAATTTTTAGGAATGCTAATCATATTGTGGAACTAATGTTGAGAGTTTTGTTGTGCATATGTGTCACAGTCTCTTTGTTAGGGGTATTTTCTAGTTTGATAAAAGCTCTAGAATTTAGCAACCCGAATAAATTACTGGATTATATCACCGATAAATATGATCAACAAGTTAGTGCTCAACGATATGATAGCTTGCTACAGAATGCGAAAGAAGAAGAGCAAAAGAAAACTATATTTGACCATTTTGGCGAACAATATTATTCTTTGTTCAAGCATTTGACTTGTTATGCTATCACAAAACAACCTGCATTATTGTACGATATAAGGACATATTTCGTATCGTATCTTTCTCAGTGGAAATCCTATTTCATTGCCACCCATCTTGACTCCCATGAAATTCCGTATCCGATGGGATTATATGATGCTCTAGATTATATAGTGAGCGCATACAAGAAAAGCGCGGACGATGCCGAAATAAATACCATCTTAGCAAACTCCCTCGCCAATTTGTTTGACGAGACAGGTCAGTCAGCATCTCCACAAGAAATGTATAATTTGTTATTCTATATAGGAATAAATGCAGCTTCTAATGGCCACGATGGTCTCATTAACGAATTTCAAAGATGGTTAAGATATATCTATTTACAAAAATATAACAGCCATACGGCAGATCAAAATACATTGCGTAATTTTGCAATTATACTTAACGCAGCGCTCTATTGCAGAGATAATAAAGAATGTGCTGATAATGCAATCACTAATAATTTTGATGCGGTAATAATTGGAGATCAAGTGATACTTCCTTTGACAGCTCGTGATTGTATCTGGAGATACCTAAAGATGATTAACCACTTCGACAGCACATGGCATAGTTATATCAACATAATGCTAGGACATAATAATAATGGCGAAGTGACTATCTTGCATAAATATTTGACACACTTTTTTGCATACCTCTTGGTGCGACAATATCATTCAGGAGAAGAACAAAAAGGCATTACAGATTGCATTTTCGTCATCGACAATCTAAAAGAAAATATTAGCCAGTTGCAGAAAGGGGTTGAGGATGTAATGAAGGAATCTCCTAAAACAACATTAATAATCAGTCCAACTATTTTTTTCCGAAGCATTCTTAATCACACCTATGAGGAGACATTTGATGAAATTTTATCTTTGCCATTACAAAACGACTCGTGTCGTCAAATCTTCCTTCAGACTGTTGATATACAACGAGTAGTTTCAAGATATAGAGATGTTATAGCTCCGAATGACATATATGTAGATAAAGACACTTTCTATGAGATTCCATTATGGGAGAGTGGAGTCGTAGAACGTGCAACTCTACTTACGAAAGATAATTATAGATTAAGAGAAAATTCATTCGAATCACAAATAACGGAACATTTCAGTAATGCGATAGCAGAAGTGTATAGTCGTTTCAATAGAGAGGTAGAAGTAGTGGAATTTAAAAATCTTAAACAACGGATGTTCTACTTTATATGTAAATACGATTATAGATTTTTGACAATAGGTCTCGGAGATAATAATATATTTGGGCTTAAATCCCGAATGATAGGACTAGGTTTTACTAAATATTTTCCTAATAAATGTCTAATTGCAATCCCCATCATTGCATTACCATATATAGAATGGAATACGGATAATATCAGTATTGATTCCTTGTCTGAAATAAACACGCCCAAAGGCACATATGTTGATAAACAATGGATTTTTCCTCAAGTAATGATAAAAGTAAATTTGCATACAAGAATATACTACAACCCTAAACACACTATACATGTTTTAAAAATCGCGTAAATGCGCGCATTTGCATGTGTGCTATAAGATAAAAACAAAAAAGATTATGAAACAGCATTTTGAACGATATTTAATTTACTATTTAGTCGTAGTAATAATTCTAGTTGGAGTGGCGGTATGTTGGTTTGCATACAGGCCTACCGTTGGTACGGAACTTTCTGAAAAGAATGTAGACTGGGGGAACTTTGGCTCATTTTTTTGGGGATTTGGGACAATGTGTTTTTCTATGCTGAATGTGATAATATTCTACATCATTTCTCAGAGATTGTACAAAAAACAAATTTTTGATACATATAGGGATGCTCTAGATAGGTTAATACGCAATTTGACAGATAAGAAGGCTCTTAGTTTGAACATGATTAATTTGATTAGTTTCTTGGCCGGAATATACAAGGAGGCTACCTTCAATAAAGAGGTAAGAGATAGAGCTGTTTATTTAATGGCGGAGTGCTCGGCTTATTTGAAAGCTCCAAGTGAAATCGCCTTACCGGACTTGTTAGGAGATTTAACCGCATTCCAAATATCGTTGCTAATCAATGAATACCACCAGAAAGAAAATCAAGATCAAAGTAATACCGATGGTCAATAATATGTATTCGCGTGCGAACATTATATAAAATCGAATATAATATAAAAACTAAATACATTATGAAAAATGTAATTACTTATTTGAAGACTTTGTGGGGGGCGTGGGGAAACCTACTGAGTAATGACGCTATATGTGACTGTCGGATCACAAGAGGAGTTCTATGTTTCCTCGGGAAACTCGCGCGGCGCATTTACTCCTTTGGATGTTCACAGGACATCCTCGGTGCGCCTCAATCGCTTCACAGTTCACCGTCGGGATTGGATGCAAAATGGAAGCAAAAGGGGAACATGGAGCAAAAGGGGAAAATGAGTACGAGTTGCCTCTTACTTGCCTCTTACTTGCCTCTAACTTGCCCCTTACATTTCTCTTACGCGGCAGTGTCTAGCTTCTCTCTCGCCAGTCTGATTTGCCTATGTATGCTGACTGTTGGAGTTGGGAATGTGTGGGCAGACACGTACACTTTAGGATGGGGTGATGCTACGGGGTCAAACTCGACAAATTTTACCGATGTTTCTGGCTCAGTTACAAATGTTGTGTCCTTTTCAACGGCAAAAAATGATGCCACGAACGCTCCATTCTATAGTAGTTCCAGTAATTATTTACGTCTATACTATCACAGTGGAGGGAACGGAGGATCCATTACACTTACTCCGGCATCAGATGTAACTATTACTGCATTTACCATTACTACAAAATCTAAGCCCACGACGAAATACAAGGTCGGGTCTGGTGCGCTTACGGCCATTACATTGAGCGGTGGGTCTAGCCCTTATACAGGTTCTGTTTCAGGTCTTGAAGTGACATCAAGCAGTTCGATAACTATCCAAAACTGTAATACGTCCAATACAAAACTCGATATAGCGACGATTACAATTACCTATTCCACTTCCGGCGGTGGAGGTGGTGGATGTACTGCCGGAGTGGCATCAAGTATTAGTGCCGGCGATGTAGTGTTAATCTATTACCCGAGTGTATCGAAGGAGTTTGGAGGCTATGCAGAAAGTGGAACTTCTCATTGGGGAGATGTACACACTTATACAACTAATCCTTCTGGTTACTATCCGTTTACGGTAGAAGCTGGTAGTGCAAGTGGCTATTGGTCTTTCAAAAATGGCACGACATATTTAGCTATGTCAGCGGATGACAATAACAAATTGGTTGGTTCTGCTATTAAGAATGATGCGTCTTCATGGAGCGTTTCGATAAATGGTTCGGGAGAAGCAACTATTACGAACAAAGCATATACAGGAAGAGTATTGAAATACAACACCTCTTCTCCTCGTTTCTCCAGTTACGAGACATCAACAGCCAATACTGCATGGCCGAAAATTTATAAATTCTGCGATGATGTGAAGTATCATGTAACATACTATGGAAACGAAAACACAGGAGGTACAGTGCCGACAGATAACAATGAGTATATCGGTGCTCAGTCTGCGACGGTATTAGGCAACACCGGAACTCTTGTTAAAACAGGATATGCATGGGCTGGTTGGAATACCAAAGCAGATGGGAATGGTACCACTTACACAGCAGGAAATTCAATATCAATGAGCGGTGGTAGTGTAGCACTTTATGCGAAATGGGTGCCGACTTATACGGTCACTTGGATGGTTAATGGAAGTGAAGCGCGGACAGATAATAATATTGGAAGCGGTACTGCATTAACACCTCCTACAATAAGTCCGCTGCCTTGCGGAGATAAGTTAGCCGGATGGACCGATGCCGAAGGAGGTAATTATACGCATGGAACATCTACCTTATACACAGGTGCTACAATAACGATTACCGGGGATAAGACTTTCTATGCCGTGTTTGCGGATTATGCGATTGATGAATGAGAGAAAAAGGATGTTTAATGATTAAAATTGAAACGATTATGAAAGCAAATTTTAATATAGCAAAAAATATTCGTAACTCTCGTTCTATTGGGTTGATAGTCCTCGCATTAATCCTTGGGAGTTTGCATGTTTGGGGCGCTACGTATACATACGATTTTACCACAGCTAACAATTTCTACACGACTCAAGGGGGAAGTACACATCCTGCAACAGGTTCCAGTAATAAATTTAGTAACGGCGATAGTTTCTATGCTGCAGACGGAGCTCAGTTTACGGTACTATACGACAATAAAGTGTATTTTTCTACTGGTTATATTCTAATAGGTAATCAATCTCCTGTTTTTCAATTACCTACTTACTCCGGAGAAAAGATTACACAGGTAAAATTTTGGAATTCATCCGGGTGCTCCACAAGCGTGAAGGTTACAATAAAAGCGGGCTCTAGTACTGCTTCAGCAGAACAAACATGGAGTACTCAGAATTCCACATACACATATCCTATTGGGGCAAGTTATCAAGCATCTACATTGAAATTAAATATTGTTTCTGCCAACGCACAAATCACCAAAATCGAAATCACCACAAGTTCTGAATGCGCAAAATCCGTAACGGTTAGTGATGGTAGTAGTTCGACGCATGGATCAATTACTTCGATTACGACCAGCCCAGTTGCGACCTGTAGTTCGACGGCGACGGATAGACAAGTATCTATCGTAGTTACACCCGCAAATGGGTATACTGCTCCCGAGGATCTGTCTGTAGGTTCGACAAGTGGAACAGTAACCTCAACTAAAATAAGTAGGACGGATAATCTTAATGGTACGTTTACTTTCGTCTATCGTTATAATCAAAACGATAATGGTTCTATTAGTTACAATGCTGCGTGTGCAGCCAAGACTTATACAATTAGTTTGAATGACCAAGATGCTACAACAGCTGCGTCTCCGTCAAGTATAACGGCGACATTTGATTCAAATACAGGCTTGACAGGAACGGTAGTAACCACATTGCCGACGAAGACAGGATATACATTCGGCGGTTATTACAACGCTGCAGGAGGAAGTGGCGTGCAGTTAATAAATAGTTCCGGCGAAATTGTTGCCAGTGCAAGCGGAGGCGGAAAGACATATACCGACGCAAGTAAGAACTGGATCCATTCAGGAGGCGTTACAGTTTATGCAAAATGGACAGAGAAAGCATTGACCAATTATCGTACGTTGTGTTGTACAGAATTGCCAGCACCGACGAATCCGAATGAGACTCCGAGCAATGAGGGGGGAACGTTATACTGGGATGAAGTAACCGGAGCAACTGGATATGAAGTGAATATTGATGGTGGCGGATGGATATCTACCGGAAACGGGACGACATGCAATTACACTGTTACTGGCAAAGCATGCGGAGGTACATCTGTTTCGTGGCAGGTACGCGCTACGGGCGATGGAACGACCAACTGTGCAGCCGGTGCACCAACAACGGTACGTAACTTCAGCACCTCATCTTGTTCGTGTACGGGAACTTATTCATTCCATTATCAACATAGTGGTGCGTGGAACGCAGAGAACATTTGCTTCTCTCCTGTTGCAGGGGCTACAAACAACTACTTAACGGATGAGTTATCACTTCCTTATGCTGAAAACTATAAAGTAGCATGGCAAGGTGTGGATCAATCTTACACATCGTCAACAGGATTCAACGGTAACATGCCGTTCTTCCATAACCGCGATAAGAAATTCGGTGCTAATCCGCAAAGTGGTAACCTTGGTGGTGGTAAGGGTAAATTCCACGTCTATCATGATAGCGGTTCAACGAACAAATACGTCAGCTTCATTCCAACCGGTTACACACTGAACTTCGGAACAGGTGACACATGGACGAATGACAGTACAAAGACCTTCACCGGCAAGACAAATGCATGGGATGAGACAGAATGGTACACCGACCTGATTACTCTTAAAGATGGTACCATCGGCAAGAAGATTTTCGTCGGTTTACAAACAGCATCCGGTTATGTCTGGTGCGATCCGTATAGTCAGAAAGATAACTTGTCCGGTTTGCGTACCAAGAGTGGTAGCGGAGAGAGTTGGGTCACTGGTGGTTTAACTACTTCTTATCCTAATAAGACAGGTAAATTCCGTATCTATGCCAACTCTGGGGACAAGAACTGGTATGTGACTTTCGTGCCGCACTTCCAATTGAAGTATAATGCTAATGGTGGTACCGGAACGATGAGCCCGCTGCCTGCAACTCCGGTTAGTTGCGAGGAAACATCGGGAAATCGTACCGTAACGGTAGCCACCAGTTCATTCACGGCTCCGACAGGCAAAGTGTTTGACCACTGGAACACTGCGGCTGACAATTCCGGTAGTAATGTCTCGACCGGTAGTTATACACTAACAGGTGATGTAACGCTGTACGCTATTTGGAGAGATGCGGATTATACGGTTACTCTGAATCAATCTCCAAGTGTTGGTGCTACATTAACCGGTGCGACGAATACGGCACATTATGGTGGGACAATCAATATCTCGGCAAGCGAGCCGACCGGTTATCAGTTTGTTAACTGGACAAGCAGCCCGAGTGTGACATTTGCTGATGCTACTTCTGCGAGCACCAGTTTCACCATGCCGGCAAGCAATGTAACTATTACGGCAAACTACGTGCAGGTATACACGGTGACGTTTGTTCATCATGACAAAGGTGCGTTCAGCGGCGGAAGTACAGAGGTATTAGTGCCTACTTCGTCTAATACGATTACTTTGCCGACTGTGACGGATGTAAGTTGCGGATTCTATGACACTTTTGAAGGATGGATTGCTTCGGGAAGTGAGTATAGCGAGAGTACGAGTAAGCCGGCAACGGTTTATGCAGGCGGTAGCTCATATACTGTATCGAGCGATGTTACGCTCCGTGCTTTGTATTCGAAGTGCGAGGGTGCAGGCGGACAGTCATATCATAAGGTAACCGCAATTGGCGATGTTACCGATGGAACATATATTCTAGTTTCGAATGCCTCAACACCAACAGTCTATAGTGGACACTCAGGTTCTAATACTTATGGAGATTGTGTAACAGGATTAACAGCCGATGGAGATGACTACTCTTCTACATTACCAAGTGGAGCTGTGCAAGTGACAGTAACTCGAGGAACTGGTGGAAATGCATCTAAATTTACAATTCACAATGGCTCTAAGTATATAGTTGCTGGTACCGAATCAACAGGAACATCCGATTCTGAAAGTTGGTGGCAATTAACAACCGGAAGTAACGTAAATAGTAAGGCTTGCCCTGCTGGCGTAATCCAACCAGCATCTTACACTGATAATGTTCTGCAAGAGAATAATACTTATCATCGTTTTAGGACATATAAAAACTCACAAACAGCATATGTCTTCCTCTATAAGTTGATTGACAAGTGCACGAAATCATATGCAACGAACCCAAGTTGTATCAAACCGACCGGTGTACATATTACGTATAACGCCAATGCGCTTGATGCTACGATGAGTTGCTCGACAAGTAATAGAACTTATAAGGTGGTAGATGCCGTAAACCAATACCCTAAATTAGCATCTGCCTACACGTTCTGCGACAATGCAACACGTGACGGTTATACATTGGTTGGCTGGAATACGCAAGCTAATGGATTAGGCACAACCTATGAACTGGACCATAGCTATAGTAATCTGCCTGTATCCGGTGATTTGGATGGCGACAACTATGTTACATTGACAGTCTATGCAATGTGGGCACCGAGTGTATCGTTCAATGTCGGTAATGCCACAGGAGGAACCGGTGTGCCCGATGTTATTGAGGCGGATGGTGGTTTTATGCTGCCAACACCGACAGCTGCACAAATAGGAACAATTCCTTGCGGTTACTCGTTCTATGGATGGAGCGAGAGTAGTGTCGTAGCGACTTCTACGAAGCCGACTCTGTATATGCCAGGCACGAAATATACAGGTTCTTACAGAACGTTATACGCCGTCTATCGCTTGGCAGGAGAAGGTGGTAATCCTGACTTGTTTAGTCTTTCATATACCTATAGTGCAACAAAATACTATGTAGCTAAACCTACAGATATTGCCACTGCACCTTCCACATGGGGAAGTGATAAAGTAAAGAAATTTAGTGCAACTACTGATCCTGAAGAGGCATTGGCGTTCGGAACCAAATCAATAGGCGGTAAAACAGTCAAGTCATTCTATTGGATGTATGACGATGAGGAAGTGTATGTCTATTGGAAAGATAATGCCGGTTCTCTTACACATGCCAATGAGGAAGATACCGATTACGGTTGGACCATAAGCGGCACTACAGATTTGACTTTCTCTACTACATATCCCGGACAGACAGCCCGTCAGATAGTCTTTACTGCTCCTTCATATGGAGATCCGGCAACGTTTAATGCATCCACGTCTGCAGCAACCAGTTTGCATAAAGAAGAAGCATCTACAACAACTTATACCTATGCAACGAATCCTTCTTGCGAGACGACTGCAACTCTGCAGTTTGTAACCAATGGTGGTACGTTGAACTATCCTGATACTTATGACGCAAGCAATTATGTTGATTTGACGGTAGGTACAAATGTATATCTGCCGACGGCAACGTATCCGGGTGAATGGGTATTTGAGGGTTGGATGAAAGGAGAAGATGTTTCCAGTACAGACATTAGACCGGAGTCTGCTAACTTCATTGAGGTAACTCTTAACACTACGACTTATAGTGCAGCTCCAGCAGGCACCACTACGTTCCATGCGGTATATAGCAAGACTGTAAACGACAAACAGTTTGATCCGATAAACGGCGGTACGTATAAGTTGTTTGCTATCATGGCAGATGGTACAACCAAAAACTATATGCCGGTTTGGGGAGGAAGCAGAGGAACTGTTGCCAGCGTAACGAGTTGCGCATCGACCGGAGATTATACCATCACCCCAGGAACCGGTGTGCATGCAGGACAATATAAAATTACATGCGGTTCTTATACATTAGGTGTCGTAGATGATGCTAACACTGATTTGAAGGATGTAGCCGACACATGGTGGAATATTGAGTCGAGTACATCCGGTAAGGGAACTTATCGCATTACGGTTGTAGGTAGTACGTATCGTGGGTTGTCATACGGAAGCTCAGCATTTGGAAACTATGCGCTTAGCCAAGTAAATAGTTCGGGTCAGACTATGTATCGTGATATGGAAATCGGTGAGTGTATCTATACAGAGTACACTTCAACACCGGAGAATATTCCGTATATCACGATTACAGGTAGTCCGGTTAAGATTACATCGACCAATGGCGAGCGTGTATATGCTTCAAGTAAGATACATGTCGAAGCACATAACTTTACCGGTGTACGTACTATTCATCTGAATGCAACAAATGGCTTTGCAACCAATCCTGCATTTGTAAATACAGCGGCTAATGGCGCATACAGCGGTGACATTGACATTTATTACCAGCCAACAACCGCTGGCGATGGAAGCATTGTTACAAGTGTGCTGACAGCAAGTCAGATAGCCGGAACAACGCCAGAGCAAATCAGTCAGACCTTCAGTGCTATCAAGGGACGCAACATGCCTGCTAAATTTGTAATTGCAGCGAAGATAGGTGGTCAATGGTATGCCATGCCGGATGACAAATCCACGACAGAAACGATGACCGCCCTACCAATTGA
>OCTW011608376.1_pt1 | contig 21613 bp, 17 predicted proteins | sample 1539671 | NCBI WGS metagenome assembly OCTW01 (sample SAMN02144230, study PRJEB22623) | gut metagenome | biome: sheep rumen | host: Ovis aries | place: New Zealand
ATGCCCTCGCCTGCAAGGTCAGCGGTGAAGCTCATACCTGTCTTGTCGCTGTTGTAGCCGCAAGCCATTCTCAGTACGGTGCCGGGTGCTACAGGGAGCAGCTCGGAAGTGTCTTTTGTTTCGGTAGGCTGTTCACCGGGTTTAGCAGCGCTGCCGCTTGCTGTAGTGCCGTTGCTGTTTGCTGCACTGTTGTCATTGCTTGTGCTGCCTCCGCAGCTTGCCATTGCAGTTGCTGCCATTATAATTGACAGGACTGCGGCTGTGAGTCTTGTTCTTTTCATAACTGATCCTCCTTTTAGGATTCCTTCATTTAGGCTGAATAGCCTAGTTTTTATATATCAAATGCTTACAGCATTTGACTGTACGAATGTTATTCCTTTACGCCGCCGACGTTTACGCCCTTAGCAAAATACTTCTGAATGAACGGATAGATGACCAGTATCGGTATTATGGAACATACGATAAGTGCATATATGACCGAATCGGGAGCATACGAATGGCTCAGCTGCCAGTTGGTGGTACTCTCAGGATCGGAGTACTCCTCCAGTCTGAGTCGCATATACACCTGCAAAGGCTGTTCGTTGGTGCTGGAGATCATCTGTCTTGCCCAGAAGTAACCGTTCCAACGGGATATCGCAAAGAACAGTGCTACAGTTGCCAGTATGGATTTGCTCATTGGCAGGTACACCTTGCTGAGTACCTGAAGTTCGGTAGCGCCGTCAACGATGGCAGCTTCTTCGATCTCGGAAGGAACGCCTTCAAAAGCGTTTCTCAGCAGTATGATATTCATTGCCTGCATACCCATTGCTATAACTACCAGCCACTTGTCGTCCATTATGCCGATGCCCTGAAAAGCACGCTTGGTAGCTAAGTAGTTGAGGTACTGGGGTACCAGACCCGCACTGAACCACATGGTAAATACCAGGAAGAAGTTGAAGCCCTTGCGGAACAGCAGGCGCTTCTTTGAAAGTGCATACGCGCCGAAGATGGACAGTATCATTTCCCAGATAGTACCGTAGAATGTAAGGAACAGGGTATTGGTGTAGGAGTTCCAGAACACGTTATCGTTAAATACGTCCTTGAACGCATCGAACTGTACGTTCTTAGGGAACAGGACTATAGTTGAGTCCCTGACCTCAACGTATCCGCTGATAGCAGAGGACACGGTATAAACGAAGGGGTAAAGACATCCGACCGCGAACATGGTCAGAAGCAGGTAGCTCAGCAGTTTGAAAATGAGTTCGGATATTTCTAGTTTTCTTTTCATGGGGCTACCTCTTTAATACAGTGATACATCGGAAGCCTTGCGGGAGATGGTGTTTGCACCGATAACCAGCAGCATTCCTATAACATTGTTCATCATTTCTGCCGCAGAAGCCATGCCCTTAAGTGAACCTGCGATACCGTTGCGCTGTGCGAAAGTCGAAACAACGTCTGCGGTAACATAAGTGTTGGGGTTGTAGAGCAGCAGTACTTTTTCGTAGCCGATGTTCAGCAGTGAACCGATCCTTGTTATCAGCATGATAACGATGGTCGAAAGAATGCTGGGCAGGACAACGTATCTCATCTGAGCCATTTTGTTTGCGCCGTCGATCTGAGCGGCTTCATAGCTTGTCGGTGAGATGGCGATTATAGCGGCGAAGAACACGATGCTGTCGTAGCCTGCGCTCTCCCAGATGCCGCTTATCTGGTATATCGCCCTGAAAAAGCCGGGATTATTGAGCATGCCTGCGTATGCAGTTTCGGTGGATATAAGACCCATCGAAGAAAGCATGTGAGCGATAACGCCCGGCTGCATGCCTGTGGAATCTGAACCCTGCTTTACAAGCATCATTACCAGAGAAGTCATAACGACTGTGGACATGAACTTAGGCAGGTATGTAAGTACCTGATAAACGCTTCTTGCGATGTTCGAGCGGATCTCGTTGAAGAACAGCGCGATGATGATCGGCATCGGGAAGCCGAATACCAGACCGTAGAAGCTCAGCAGGAAAGTGTTTCTGAAAGCTCTCCAGAACTGTGATGAAAGTTCGGTGTTGCCTGTGCCTGTCAGCAGAGTCCTGAAATAGGAGAAACCTGAATAGTACTGGTCTGCAACGGGCTTAGCGTCCTCAGTCAGCTTGAAGCTGCCCAGCAGTTCGTACATCGGGAAATATCTCCAGAGCAGGAACACCAGTATCATCGGTACCAGCATCAGGTAAAGGCGCCAGTCCTTAGCAACCGTTCGCGCCACATTGAGCCAGTGGTGTTTTTCTACATCGTCGCGGACCGCCTGTTCGGGGTCTTCGATGTAAGTACCGCTTTCCTCGTCAAAGATGAGATAGTCAGCAGCATTGATCGTCATTTTGTAAAACCTCCCATGTTCTTTTCGTTTTAAAATGATCCTGTGCTTTCGCCGTATTCGGTGTCGCCCTGATCGGGCATGCCGCTTTTCTGACGTTCAGCCTGTGTACGTACCAGATAGTCTATCTGGTCTTCAAACAGTCCGTCGATCTTGCGGGCAAGATGTACTGCCACTAATGTGAACAGCAGAGTCAGCGAATCGGTGGCGAATAGCTGCACGATATCTTTTGGTGAGCCGCCCATCAGCAGACCTACCAGCCATCTGCCCAGCTGGGCGGTGATGTAGGCTGTCAATGCGAACAGCAGTGTCAGCTTGGGGCTGTTTCTCACCTCTGACTTTTTCAGTTTGCGGAAGAACAGCAGAGCTGTCAGTGAAAGGCAAGTACCGATGCAGTAGACTGCGTACTGTTTCGGCTCAGCGCCGAGGGCTATGCACATCGCAAGACTTCCGCCGACGGCGTGAAGCACTGCGTATCTGCCCCAGCGCATCATGACGATACAGACCATCGCGAGCGTCGGTGACAGCACGTAGATCTCCTCAGGAAACCAGAACCTCGCCGCGTGTGCGATAAGGGCTTCCGCCGCTGCTACAATGAACAGCATCAGCCCCAAGTCTATCGCCCTGTATTGCTTTAAAGATAAATTCATTATTTTCGTTCCCCTAACATGCCGATCCTTTTCCATTGCCGAAATTTACAGCTTTTGGGCTAAATTAATATAAAAATTTTCAAATCGGTGTGTTTTCTTTATATATTTTAACCTATGTTAGCCTTAATTTACAAGACCAATACAAGACTGTTTATGGATTAATCGGACAATTAAATCATCTAACCAAAAAAGAGTAATAAAACAATTCGACATATTGCACTTATTTTGCGGTGCTGTTTTGTCATGTTTGACAAATTCACCGCAATTTTTCGACTCGGACAGCTGTTTTAATGACCAAAACCGCGTAATTCCGCGTTCACATATATGTTTCACAAAACCATTCAAAAACAGCACTTAACAACGTTTAATGTCTGTTTTGTCCCGCACAATCTGCTGTGATAACGTTTACATCGATGCTGCGCGAATTGTTCATTTTTGTACAAAAAGTGCTGTAAAATAACGTACAGCACAGTGACCATGCCCGCACTCATTCATTTGCGGCGGGCAGGCATCAGAAATCGTTCAGAAAGATATGATAATATTAAACTACTCAGTCTTCAAGCGAATTCAGGTATTCGTCCATAGTCTGTGCGACCTGCTTGGAGTAGTTTACAGCTTCGACGACCGTCCTTGCGCCCAGCACCACATCGCCTGCTGCGAATATGCCGTCGCGGGTAGTCTTGCCGAAGGTATTCGTTACCAGCAGTCCCCTGTCGGTGACATCGATACCTGTGGTCGTTGAAACTATGCGGTTGCGCGGTCCCTGAGAAACTGCGATTATCGTAGATGCTGCGGGATAGAGTTTTTCGGTACCCTCAACGCGGCGGCGTACACCGTCTTCGCCCTTTACCGTATCAACGAAGATAGTACCTTCATCTGTTATCTCCGTTGGTTCGACACCTGTGACGAACTCGACACCGTCTATCTTGGCGAACTCGACTTCAGTGATGCTTGCGGCTATATGCTCGGAACGGGAGAAAACGGTCACCCGCTTACAGCCGTGACGGAGGGCAGTTCTTGCAACATCCATAGCGGAGTTGCCTGCGCCGATGATGTTCAGGCTGTCACCGAGAGTATAGACATCGGGATTTGTCAGGTAGTTGATGGCGAAATGGACATTACCCAGACTTTCGCCCTTGATGTGCAGTGTATTCGGCTTCCAGACACCTGTGCCGATGAATATCGCGCGGTAGCCGTCACGGAACATATCGTCAACGGTTATCGTGGTGCCGATGGAGGTATTTGGGCGTATCTTGATGCCCAGTGCGATGAGAAGCCTTTTATAGCGCTCGATATGGTCTTTGGGCAGACGGAACGCGGGTATACCGTAGCGGAGGACACCGCCTATCTTCTCGCGGGACTCGAAAATTGTGATATCGTAGCCCTTTCTTGCAAGAAGTATCGCGATGGTTATGCCTGCGGGACCGCCGCCGATAACGCCGACACGCTTCCCTTTTTTCTTGACTTTATCCAGTTCCAGTTCTTCGATGACACCCTGATCGAGTTTCTCGAAATAGTTGTCGCTGATATAGTTCTCGATGTTGCTGAAATGAACCGGCGCACCCTTTCTGCCGAGTACGCAGTGACCTTCGCACTGATTTTCGTGGTTGCATATCAGTGAGCATATCACGCTGAGTGGGTTGTTCTCAAAGAGAGTCGCGCCCGCAGAGTCGATATCACCCGCAAGGAAAGTCTGGATAACATTTGGGATATCGGTACTTATGGGACATCCCTTTTTGCACATTGGATTTTTACAGTTGAGGCATCTTCTTGCCTCGTTGATAACGTTAAAAGCCATTCGTTACATCTCCTTTTCGCCGAAAGCCGTAAACAGCATCAGGGATAGACCGCACATTGTCAGGGGAACGCTGTGCATCTGATTTATTTGGACACTTTCTGCGTAAGGCGGATGCGGCTCGTTCAGACTTCACCCGCTTTCATGCGCTTTGCGGCATAATTCTTGGGCGAACAGCCGAAGTTCTTCTTGAAAACGCGGGAGAAGTACAGCGAATCGGAATAGCCGCAGATATAGGCTATCTCAGATATATTCTGCTCGACCGTTTCGGAAGAACAGAGCAGTTTCTCAGCCATCTGTATACGCAGATTTGTCAGGTAGCTGTGGGGTGTCATGCCCATCTCGCTCTTGAACAGCTTACGCAGGTAGTCGTAGCTGAACGGGATAGTTTTGAGGTATGTGTCAAGTTCATAGTCGCAGTCGGTGAAGTTCTGCATGATATTGGACTTTATTTCATCCACCACATCACGCAGAGGCTTAGTATTGCGGAAAGCTATGACATAGTTTACGATAAGGTTGCCGAAAGCCGCAATTATCAGCTGTCGGCTGTTTATCTCGCTGTTGAAGAAATAGAAAGCATCGGTGAAAGCGTTGCGTATATGCTCTTCGCTGTCATCGGAGATAAGCAGAGGCTCCTTGAAATTGAAAGTCGCATCGGTTATATTTATGTGGATATTCGTGAAGCCCTCGTCACTGTTGTTGGCGTGAAGGACATGTGGCGGGATTATCACAAGGTCACCCGCGCTGTATTTCAGTGTTCTGTCCTGAAACTCAAATCTTCCGCCGCCGCCTGTGCAGTATACCAGTTCCCACTCATCGTGGCAATGCTGTTTGCAGGTGAAAGTCTTCATGTTTCTTCCAACGTACACGATAATGTTCATTCTTTTCCTCCGATTTCTATTACAGCTTTATGGGCTGTGTTAACGATTACTTTTCTGTATGGAAATGCCTCATCAGTTCGTCACGCTCATCTTCGGTGAGCGTTTTCGCCCACGACACTCTGCCGGCGGGGATATTGCCGTATTCGGCAAAGCGTGCAGTCTTGTCACGGTCTGTGTCGTTCCATTTATCGAAGCCCTCAGGCGAGATGTGGCTGTCATAAGTACAGCTGATAAAACTGCACTTGCCGTAGTCACGCCAGGGTCTTGCGAGAAATATCGCACCGTCTGCCACGCCGTTTTCGCGTGTGAAGCGGCATCGGTCAAATACGAAACCTATCTGCTGAGAAAGGGCGTGAGCGGGTGCGGCTGTGAAGCCTCCGCCGCGGACATCTGTGACCGAGCGTATCTCGCAGTTTTCAAACAGCGCATCGCCGCAGCCGAATATGAAATCCACATTGCCCGCGATGATGCAGTCTGCAAAGCGCTGGGTAAAGCTGCCCGAAGCGCGCAGAGGGTCTTTAAGAAAGCCCTTGTAGCGGGCTATAAGGTCATCGGGGAGCGGACCGCAGAAGACTGTATCCTGCGTTGACAGGAAAGTGCAGTTTTCAGCAGTAAAGCGGTCTGCCACTACTGTAAGCGCGACCTCCTGCCCTTTTATTTCGGGCGAGCGGGAGTCATTCTCTACAGTCAATTCTCTGAAAGTGACACCATCGGCAAGTACTGCCGCAGTATATGTACGGAAAGTGTTATACTCAACGCCATTTTCGTCAAGTTTTTTGGCATAGTCGCCGTACACTATCCTTGTTTTGTCTGCGCCGCAGCCGACTATCTCGATGTCGGGCGTGCATATCTCGATCTTTTCGCGGTACTCGCGGGGAGCGAGCAGAAGTCTTGTATGGGGCTGAACGTTTTTCAGCGCATCTGCAAGACTTTCTGTGGGCGAAAGTCTTATCTCCTTCATTTTTGGATCCTCCTTGAGCCTTTTCCCGACCATATGACCTCTGCTGCGGAACATGCCGCAGCAGCGTCGATATGAGGATAATAGGAAAAAAGGTGGAAATATATCAAATTCGGTCATGGACTTTTTATGATATCCGAACAGGCATGTGCTGTTTTGTACATGTGAAATTCGGACATTATCTTGTATGACAATTTGAAACGGGTTAACTTTTCAATTTACGTTGAAGGTCTTAATATTTATATTACATATATAGTATACAAGCGTTTTGCTGCTATTTCACATATATAAATTTTTTAACCTCGAAAACGTTTATCGTGATTTATCAATTATTGCGTTTTAGCCCTAAACATGGCGTTTACGGAATATCCGTTCAAGTTTTTTAGAGTATATCATTAAATAATATTCAAGTCAAGAGTTTTCGCTGATAATGACCATCGGTCATGCAATTTTTGTCAAATCTCACGGTAAACACTTTTCATAACTGTTGATTTTGACCCATAATCGATTAGCATTCGTTGAAATATGAACCATATTATCCAAAAGTCAAGTTATTTTTGAAGTTGGACAGATATTCAAAATACGGTCATGGCGCGATGACATTTCAGGCAGTTCGGAAAAAAGTTCTGCCATAAAATAACTGCACAAAATGTACAAACGTTTTCGGTCGGCTTTGAAAGGGGCATGATAAAAAAATAACAAAAAAACGGCAGATGCACGCGGCATCTGCCATTATGGGATATGTTATCTTACGGAAATGAAAGGAGTCCAGTATTCCTTATTATAGATATCTGTTATCTTATACATTATCCTTGCTTCGCCGTCACCGAGATCGGTGTCGGATATCTTAAGGTCGCCGTTTACAGTGACCTGTTTGCCCATCATATAGCTGTCCTGATAATTTCCGTCATAGTCATAGAAATCACATAAGAAGTCGAGAGTATCGCCTTCATTGATCTCTATCTCGCCTTTTGCGATGGTATCAGTTTCGCCGTTAACGTAGGCTTCTGTAGCGCCGACCACTTCACCGTCGGGGTTTTCATCGGTGAAATTCAGTATGAGATTGACGCGGCTGCCGTTGAGCAGTGCGGGCACATAGCCGCTGATGGTATAATCATCGCTGTCGCCAACGGTATCGGTGTGATAGTAGCATACGGGAGTGCCGTTGATGGACACCCATGTCCTGTCGGTATCAGCCACCAGCTTGCCTTCTTCAAAGCTGAACATATTGTCAAGACCCATGTTCATATAGCCCTCGCCGTCATCATAGAATATGTTAAGGTCGATGGACTGCACCAGTGACCACTGATCCTCCGGGAGGTCGAGAGTATACTTGCCCTTATCCTCTTCCCAGACGAGATTGTTAGCGTCAAAGTAGTTCAGCGAGAGGTATTCTGCGGTATCATCATCTGAGATAGTGTTCTCTGACATGAAGTCGATATTTGCGCGGTCAAGACCGTTTATACCTCTGCCTGAGCCTAAGAATGCGCCCAGAAGTTCACCGATGACATCTGAACTGCCGCCCGAACCGCCGCTGCTTCCGCCAAAGAGTGCATCGAGCGGCGAACCTGAGCCGCCTGCGGCTATCTGACCGCTGGTTTCCAGCTTGGCGAACTGGCGGATACATCTGCTGTAGTCATCTGTCATACCGATGGCACTGTAGGTGCTGCACGCGGTATCGACATATGAAGTACGCTTATAGGGGAAGTAGATGGAAACGCCGTAAGCATTGGTCATGCTGGAAGATGTGCGGTTATATTTCACTGCGCCTTTCAGGGCTTCGCTGAGTGCTTTGCCTTCGGAAGTGCCGACTTTTTCGGCAAGGTCTACCAGATCGACCTGATCTATCTTGGAACTTTTTGCAAACTCGCGGGTATTATTTCTTGCGGTCGACACCGACTTATAATCATCGGCAGTTATCTTATTGCTGACGGAATTTGCAAAGCCTGACAGCTTGGACGGAACGGTATTTGAAAACTCTGCGAGGTCGATGACAGAAAGGGTGGTGGCAGAGGACGGGCATTTCTTGCCGCAGGCTGTCACGAAGTCATCAACGATATTCTTGCCTATCTCAACAGTCGGCATTGAGGTATTCTCACCCAGTTTATTGAGCCAGTTGGTATAGTACCAGCCGATACCGGGTTCGGTCTCTTCGGAAGCGATGAGGTAATCTGCATGCTCGTTGAGCATGAGAGCAGTTTCGGCAGTAGCCATCAGGCAGGCATCAAAGCCTACGAAATCGAACTTCACGCCGCCGTCTTTCAGGGCTTTATTGATGCCCGCAAGACCCATCGAACCCTTGGAACTGTTCTTCTCGTCATAGCCGTAGCCGCTGACCGATCCGCCGCCGTGATCCCAGAGGATAAGTTCGTTGCGGTCTGCGGGGAAATTCTTATTGCAGTACTTGATGAAAGCAGAGAGTGTGTCAGGGTCGGTCATGGCTTTCGAGCCGTCATCACTGATAAGGGCTTTAAGTCCGCCGCTTTTCACCTGATACACCTGATTGACGCTGCTGCTGATGCCTTTGGTCTTCCAGCCCTTGCAGCCGCCTGTATAGACGATTATATTAACGTTATCACCGTACTTTGCGGCAGCCATCTCAGAGAGATCCGAAGAAGCCATGCCGTACTTGCTTTCGAGGTCGGTGCCGCACATATAGACCATCATGGTGACAGTATCCTTGCCGCCGCCCTTGATAGCGGTATACTTATCGCGCGAGCCGCTTGCGACTGTGGTATCGGCTGCTGTGCCGCCCGAAGCGGTATAACCTGTAGTATCTACAGCTTCATAGCCTGCGGGGGCTGTGCCGTAGTTACTCGGTGAACCGACATTAGTTCCGCCGCCTGAGCCGCCCTTACCCAGCAGGTTGAAGAGCACCACCGCGATCACGATCAGCAGCGAACCGCCTCCGCCGATAGCTGCGCGGTTTACGCCGCCGCCTCCGCCGCTGCTGCCCGCGCCCTGACCGACGGGTCCTGTGCCAAGACCGCTGCCGCGTCTATAAGCGCCTGTACCGCCCGCCTGATAGTTCTTTTTTCTGGAAAGGGGACGATTATTATTATCCATATGCTTACCTCCGATTTAGATTTATAGCGATACAACTATTTAAATTCACAGGATACGGTCGCAAATGCTTGGAACTATGGGGTTTGTGACTAGGTATTATCTGAATTTTAAGGCGGATCGCTATGGTTACAACATATATATTTTACACGAAAAGCCCATGATTGTCAAGGCTGTGCGGGAAGTTCTCACGTAAGATCATTCGAGAAATGCAGAAGCCGTCACAGTCATAACGATGTTACAGTAAACGACATATTATTCAGTGCTCGCAGACACTGTGCTTTTTGTGGCTGTAAGCGCTGAATGTCGTGAAGTTTTTGTCAAAATTGGTGTTAGTGTTTAGTTTATAGCAATCCAACTTTTTAAATTCACAAAATCCGGTCGCAAAAGCTGGGTTCTATGGGTTTTGTGACCGGATTTTGTCTGAATTTTAAGGCGGATTGCTATAGTGCATTTCAGGGACGCGAGCAATCCTCTGATACCGTTATGACAGAAAAGACGGAGATATCTGCTTTGCTGTTTTTTCGGTAAAAAAACGGCGGTCTTCTCGCTGTAGAAAAGACCGCTTATTTCAGATGTAGTACATGAAACTACCATCATTTTCTTCACTTTCGCTCTTATGGAGTTCTATGAAATCGGCAAGTGTCATTTTAGCTGTGAACTCACGCATATAGCCGTTGAGTTTATCCCAGATACAGCTGTTGACTTTGTCACGCAGTCCGCCGTCTGTATCGTCTTCCGAAACGTAGGTATCCGCGAGGATATTATTGTCCAATCCGTTAAGTATCTCGGAAAATGATATCTCAGAAGCGGGGCGGGCGAGCGTATAGCCCCCGCGCGAGCCTTTCTGACCGCGTATAAAACCTGCCTGACGCAGTGCCACAAGTATCTGTTCGAGGTATTTCTGCGAGATGTTCTGTCTGCCTGAGATGTCTGAGGAGGATACAGTTTCGCCGTTTACCGAATAGATGGCGATATCTGCCAGAGCCACTATGCCGAACTCGACCTTTGTCGATATCTTCATTTACCCACCCCCTTCTCCGCTGAGGAGCGTTTCCAGTGTGCGCCAGCCCAGCATCGCGCACTTTACGCGCGCGGGCATTTTTGCAACGTTCTGCAAAGCGCCTGCTTCTTCAAGCTCTTCAAGCTCCTCTTCGGTAATATCGCCGCCTATCATCTTAAAGAACAGTTCCTTATAGTGCTGTGCTTCATCGGGCGTTCTGCCGATGACGAGTTCGAGCATTATATCGGCGGATGCCTGCGATATGGCGCATCCGCTTCCTGTATATGAACCGTTGACGATGATGCCGTCTTTTATTTCAAGGTTGAGCACGATATCATCGCCGCAGGTGGAATTGACACCCTCATGACAACATGTGGCGGTGGGAAGCTCGTGCTTATGCAGGGGGTGCAGATTATGGTCGGTCAGCACCTCGCCGTAAAAATTATCTGTCATATCCCATTTTCCTCCTGAGTGTTTTCAGCACGCTGATAAAGCGGCGGATATCTTCTTCGTCATTATAGAAAGCAAGGCTCATCCTTGCTGTTGAAGGCACGCGCAGGAACTGATGGAGCGGCTGTGCGCAGTGATGACCTGCTCTTATGGCGATATTTTCGGCATCGAATATGGCGGCGATATCATGAGGGTGAACACCGTCAACTGTAAAAGTAAGTATGCCGTGATGGTCGCGGGGGTCATCTGCACCGATGATGTTTACGTGGGGTATCTTCTTCATCTCGTTAAATGCGAGGGCTGTCAGTTCGTCTTCACGGCGTTCAAGTTCAGCGAAGCCCAGTTCGTTTATATAGTCTATCGCCGCATGCAGACCTGCCGCGCCGCCCGCATTGACGGTGCCTGCCTCGAATTTATGGGGCAGTTCGGCAAAAGTTGCGCCGCATCGGGTGACTGTATCTATCATCTCGCCGCCGTAGAGAAAGGGCGGCATTCTGTCAAGGATAGCTTCCCTGCCGTAGAGTACGCCGATGCCCATCGGTGCCAGCATCTTATGTCCTGAGAATGTCAGGAAATCAACGCCGAGCGACTGCACATCTGTGGCGATATGGGGTACGCTCTGGGCACCGTCACAGACTATAAGCGTACCGTTTTTATGGCAGATGGCGGCAAACTCTTTTATTGGGTTGAGTCTGCCGAACACGTTTGATATCTGTGCGATGCAGAAGAGTTTTGTTTTGGGCGTTAGGGCGGCTTTAAGGGCATCTGCGGTGTAACTGCCGCTTTCATCACATTCGAGGAACTTAAGTTCTGCGCCCTTTTCTTTGCAGAGTATCTGCCAGGGGAGCAGATCGCTGTGGTGTTCGGATATGGCTACAAGCACCTCGTCACCCGCGCTGATATTCGCCCTGCCGTAGCTGTAGGCGATCAGATTAAGGCTCTCGCTGGCATTGCGGGTAAAAACTATCTCTTTGATGCTTCTTGCGTTTATGAACTTTCTGACTGCTTCACGGGCATTCTCGTAGGCATCGGTAGCTTTTACGCTGAGTTCATACAATCCGCGCAGAGGGTTGGCATTTTCCTCGCGATAGTATTTTTCGACCCTTTCGAGGACGGCGCGGGGTTTCTGCTGGGTGGCAGAATTATCGAGATAGGTGAGTTCCTTATAGGCATCAAACACGGGGAAATCAGCCTTTGTGAAAGTGTTAGCCATCTTCCTCACCCCCTGTGAGAATGGCATTCACGCGGTCTGCGGTATCCTTATCGGATATCTTTGACACCACCTGCGCGATGCGCGAGCGGGCGGTCAGTTCGTATATCTTATCGACAGGTATGCCGCGTGACTGCATGTAGAATATCTGTGCTTCGTCTATCCTGCCGATGGACGCGCCGTGTGAACCTTCGACATCTTCTTCGGCGCAGAGTATCAGCGGGACTGTCTTGTTGCGGACAGTTTCATCAAGGAGGAGGACTTCCTCATTTTCAGCGCCCTTTGCGCCCGATGAACCGTTGAGAAAATCTATAGTGCCGCGAAAAGTCTTTTCAGAACTGCCGCGCATCACGCCTTTTACGGATATCTCAGACTGACTTTTTTTGCCTGCATGGGAAGCAACAAGGTTTATATCCAGCTTTTCATCGCCGTCCAGCAGATATCCGATATCCGCCTTGAAGCGGGAGTTTCTGCCCGCGAGGTCGGCGTATATCCCGCTGACGGTATCTTTGCCGCCGATATAGAGTTGTACCAGTTCAAAGGCGGCATTTTCAGCGATATCTGCATTGACCGAGCCGATGGCAGGACCGCTGTTCTCGTAGACCTGCACCAGCTTCACTTCAGCGCCTGCGGCGGCTTTTACATTGGTGGTGAGGTCCTTGCCCTCACTGCCGCTGATATATATTACTGCGGAAGTCTTTTCATTTTCTGCGGCAGTTACTTCAAATACCGACCTGCCGCCCGATAATTCGGCGCGTGAGCCGTCTGCCAGCAGCACTTCCCTTTCTTCACCTGTGCCGAAAGCTGCCGCATCGCGTTCAGCCGAGTTGACTTTCAGCCAGCCGAAAGTCGGCACAGGGAGTTTATTTAGTATTATTTTTTCCATGTCATTACCTCCCTAGCCGATGCTGCCTTTCATTTCAAGACCGATGAGATTGTTCATCTCCACTGCGTATTCAAGGGGCAGCTCTTTAGAAACGTTATCTGCAAAGCCGCGCACTATCATAGCTTTGGCTTCTTCCTCGCTGAGTCCGCGTGACATAAGGTAGAAAACAGTTTCATCGCTGATGCGCCCTATCTTGGCTTCGTGACCCACATCTACCTTATCTGTGCGGATATCCATTACGGGGATAGTATCCGAACGGGAGATGCGGTCGAGCATGAGCGACTCACAGCTTACTGCCGACTTACTGCCTGCGGCTTTTTCGTTTACGGTCACAGCACTCCTGAAAGTGCTTATGCCGCCGCTCTTGGAGATGGATTTGGTGTTCATATACGATGATGTATCAGGAGCATTGTGGACTATCTTTGCACCTGTATCGAGGTTCTGTCCTTCGCCCGCGAAGGTTATGCCTGTGAACTCTGCACGCGCACCTCTGCCGTTAAGTATGCTCATTGGGTAGAGATAGCTGACATGCGAACCAAAAGAACCTGACACCCACTCTATCTTGCCGCCCTCGTCAACAAGTGCGCGCTTGGTATTGAGGTTATACATGTTCTTCGACCAGTTTTCGATGGTGGAATAGCGCAGTGTGGCATTCTTGCCCACATACAGTTCGACACAGCCTGCGTGCAGACCTGCTTCGTAGTATTTCGGGGCAGAACAGCCCTCTATGAAGTGCAGGTAGCTGTCTTCTTCGAGGATTATTAAGGTATGCTCAAACTGACCTGCGCCTTTGGCATTCAGTCTGAAATAGGATTGCAGGGGTATCTCAAGTCTTACGCCCTTTGGAACATAGACAAAACTGCCGCCCGACCAGACTGCGCCGTGAAGTGCGGCGAACTTATGGTCGGTGGGAGGTACCAGCTTCATGAAATGGGTGCGTATCATTTCGGCATAGCGTTCATCGTGCATTGCCGATTCAAGGTCGGTATAGACTACGCCCGATTCAGCCACTTCTTTTCTGACATTGTGGTAGACAAGTTCAGAGTCGTACTGTGCGCCGACACCTGCAAGGCTCTCGCGCTCTGCCTGAGGGATACCCAGCTTTTCAAATGTATTCTTGATATCATCGGGGACATCGTTCCAGTCGGTGTTCATGCGCGACTTTGTTCTTATATAGGTGACGATGTTGTCGATATCAAGCCCCTCGATGGAAGGTCCCCATTCAACCATCGGGGTCTTGTTGTATATTTCCATTGACTTGAGGCGGAATTCGCGCATCCAGTCGGCATCGCCTTTTTCGTCAGATATCTCTTTTATTATATCGGCTGTTATGCCGCTGCCGAGATAATCACGCTCGTCTTCTTCATAGCGGAAGTCATAGAGTGAGCGGTCTATATCAGCGACTTGTGTTTTTTCTTCTTTCATGCTTTTACTTACCGCCTTTGATGTATTTCTCGAAACCGTTTGTTATTACTTCATCGACCAGTTCTGCACCGCCCTCTGCCACTATCTGACCTGCGGCGAGGATATGGGTCTTATCGACTCTGAGGGCTTCAAGTATCTTGGTATTATGGGTGATGACGATGAGTGAACCGCCTGTGCGCTTCTTATATTCATCTATGCCTGCCGAAACGGTCTTTACGGCATCGACATCAAGACCCGAATCTGTTTCATCGAGGATAGCCAGCTTCGGTTCTAAGACCAGAAGCTGGAGTATCTCTGCCTTTTTCTTTTCACCGCCCGAAAAGCCCACATTCAGGTCGCGGTCGGCGTAGGAAGCATCCATACCGAGTATTTCCATGCAGGAGCGGAGTTTTTTCTTGAAATCCCAGAGTTTCAGGTGCTTGCCTGTGACCTGTTCGAGGGCGTTGCGCAGAAATTCCGAAAGGGTGACACCCGCTATCTCGACAGGGTTCTGGAATGACAGGAAGATGCCGCGCTTTGCACGCTTATCTGCTGGGTCATCGGTGATATCCTCACCGTCAAAAAACAGTCTGCCGCCGCTTACAGCATATTCGGGGCTGCCCATTATCACGCTGCCGAGTGTGGATTTGCCTGCGCCGTTGGGTCCCATGAGGACATGCGTTTCACCTGCGCCCACTGTCAGGCTTACGCTGTGGAGAAGTTCTTTTTCCTCAACGCCCGCAGTGAGGTCTTTTATTTCCAGAAGTTGTGACATTAAGATCATTCCTTTTCATTTTTCGTCTTTGATTTGATTTTTACTAATCCTATTAGCTAAATAGGATTTATATGTATTATAGCACTTATTTCCTAGTATGTCAATAGGCTTTTTGAATTTTTTTCAGCTATGCACATCATTCTGTTGAAAATAATGACAAAAAAATAACAGCAGTGCATAAAGCATTGCTGTTATTATAGAATATCTTTATAGTATGCTGTCAAGCGGTTCATCATCGAGTATCTTTCTGCCGTTTGATTCGGCGTACTCGGCAAAATCATCGAATTTCTTGTTTTTGGTGATGACATCAAATCCGTGGTCGATGGTGATATCGCCCCTGCCGATACGGTGGTAGTCAGACCCAAGCACCTGCACATAGCCTTTCTCGATAAGTTTCATACAGCGGCGGCGGGAGGTGAATGACATCAGCGACTTTGCATTTATCTGACCTATGAGTTCAAGGTGCATCAGCCGATCAAGGCGCTTCATCGAGGTGAAATTCAGATACCTTTCGATATGTGCCACAAGCACCTTAAGGTCACCGCGATTGGTTATAGCTTCAACACCATCGATTATCTTGTCATCAAGGTCGGTATAAGGCATCTCCAGCAGCAGCCATTTTGTACCCTTTATGCAAAGGTCGGGCAGCTTGTCATAATTTACCAGCGAGTGGTCATAAAGCACCTCAGCACCGAAGCCTATCTGCGGGTGACCCTCTTTGAGATGAGGCTTAAGTTCTTCAAAAGCGTTGTCGCGGCGCTCAATGAACCTGTCAGATGTCTGTTCGGTACAGTAGAAATGTGGTGTGGCGATTATCTTGTCGATACCGCTCTGTGCCATTATATCCAGAATACCCACCGACTCTTTGACATTTCGCGAACCGTCATCTATCGCGGGCAAAAAGTGCGAATGAAAATCTATCAGCATTGTGATTACTCCTGACTATCGGCAGCTGCCGTAAAACTTCGTGGATTATTATATCACTTTTTTTTCCAAAAGTAAAGGGCTTTGCGGGAAAGTAAACGCTATTTTAATCCATAATTCACATTTTGCAGTTTGCTGTCGCGCAGACAATGGCGGGGGACATAGCGCGATACGGTGTGCGGCAGGTTATCGCTGCTTATAGCAATCCGCCTTAAAATTCAGACAAAAACCAGTCACAAAACCCATAGATCCCAGCTTTTGCGACCGGATCTTGTGAAATTAATTAGTTGGATCGCTATAGTTGGAATGGCGGTTTTTGGAGCGAAAAATATGTTGCTTTTAACATAAACAGCTTTACATTTCGGCTCAGATGTGATATAATTAACAAGGTGTAAACATTTATAGCGGGTGGTGAGGTTTTGAAGAAAAATACTAAAATGATAGTTACCGTTGCTCTGGCGGCTGTGCTGCTGGTCACGGCTATGATAATGGAAACCGCACTTGTCTTCAGGATAACCACCGAGCAGGCTAACGATGCGGGCAGGACAAAACTTAAAGAAGTCAGCGGACAGCTGGAAGATACCATAAACGATGCGCGGGCGAATGTCATGAGTCTGGCGCTGGGCGCACAACCGTTGTCAGATAACAAGGACGAACTCGAAAAGTTCATCACAATGCGCAAAAAAGAACTGGAAGAGGACAGCGATGGTGTATGCTACAACGCTTATGCAGCAGGCACAGGCTGGGCGATAATACCCGATTTCGATGCGCCCGATGACTACGTAGCATGCAAGCGCAGCTGGTACATGGGTGCGCGGCGCAGCATGGGAAGTCCTTATGTGACCGACCCGTATGTTGATGCAGCTACGGGCAGGATATGCTACACTGTTTCGGTGATGCTTGGGGACGGCGACACTGTAGTGGCGCTGGACTACAACATGGAACGTATAAAAGAACACATACAGCAGATGTATGCAAATGGTGAGCGCGAAGCCGTCATAGTGACCGAACAGGGCATTATCGCGGGCTGCACCGACCCTGAACTGGTGGGCAAGGATATCATCACAGGGCTGCCCGATTATGCGGAAGTTTTCTCGCTGGCAAAAGCAGGCAGCGACACTGTCAATGTAAGGCGGCGGGGCGACAACATGTTCGCGGTAAGGTCGGCTTTCGGGTGGTTCCTGATAGTGAGCGAGAACGACCTGTCATTCTATAAGAATGCTTTTCTCCCGCTGACGGCGATGCTGGGCATCTCGCTGATAGTTTTTACAGTGCTGATATACATGTATCTCACGACAGCAAGGGCTGCAAAAAAAGCTGAGGACGCACTGGACGGCAAGGAAAAGTTCCTGAGCAGGATAACTGCGGGCTTGCAGGAACCGCTCCAGCGCATCATTGCGGGTTCCAGCCCTGACAACATCAGGAGTTCCACCGATTATGAAGCTGAATTTGAGAGCATACGCAGTGCGGGCAGCAAACTCAGTGAGATGATTGCGGAGATAACTTCCTACAACAGCATAGTCAGCACCGAAAAGAAGAAAAAGCGGCTCAGGCTAAGTTCTAAAGAACTGACGGTAGACAGGCACTTCAAGCGGCTGATAAGCATTGCGCTGACGCTGGTGTTCGTCATGAGCATGTACATAAACACCATCGCCACCTACCGTTGGGGCAGGGGGCAGATGAAAGAAGAACTGAAAAGCTGTACAGGTCAGATGAAGCAGTGGGTGAGCACGCAGAAGAGCATACTCGACATGTTTTGCAGTGTGATATCCACCGACCCGAACATGCTGAAAGATTATGACGGCATGGTTGATTATCTGGACGACATAACGGTGCAGTACCCCGATATCTCGGCAAGCTACATAACAAATCCCGAATGGGAGCATACCGTGATAATGAACAACGGCTGGGAACCGAGTGAAGACTGGCATGTTGAGGACAGGGACTGGTTCAAACAGCTGGAGGCTTCGGAGGAAGGCTGGTGCATATCGGCGCCGTATTTCGATGAACAGACGGGACTTTACTGCGTGACGCTCGCAGAAAAGGTCATGGACGCAAAAACAGGCGCATATCTGGGAAGTTTCGGTATAGATTTCTACATGGATAAGCTGGTGAACATTCTCGGAGAAAAATACGCCGAGAACGGATACGCTTTTATGTGCGATGCCGAAGGCGCGATAATAAGTCACCCGAACACCGCTTACCGCATGACAGACGACAAGCCCACGAATGTCGCTGAACTGCCTTACATATCGGTAAAGCCCGATGCAGATGACATATCATTCATAATCGATTATGACGGCAAGGTGCGGGCTATCATGGCAGACAGCACAGATGACACGGGCTTTACTGTATACCTCTCAAAGAATGTGGGAAGCGTATACAGCGGTATCCTGATGTACGGCGTGGTATGTCTGGTGATACTGCTGGTCTGCATCATTGCGGTATACATGCTTACAAACAACCTGATAGCCATGCAGGACGAAGCTAAACGACAGCTGAAGCAGTCGGCTGACTCGGCTATTGCGGCAGACGAAGCGAAGAGCAGTTTCCTGGCGCAGATGTCCCATGAGATACGCACGCCCATAAATGCGGTGCTGGGTATGAATGAGATGATACTGCGCGAATGCACAGACGATGATATAAAGGAATACGCTGTCAACATACAGAGCGCGGGCAGGACACTGCTTTCGCTGATAAACAGCATACTCGACTTCTCGAAGATAGAAGACGGCAAGATGGAGATAATACCTGCGGCTTACGGCACAGCATCGATGATAAACGATCTGGTCACGGCGGTATCGGCAAGGGCGGCGGCGAAAGACCTGACGCTGAAAGTCAATGCTGACCCTGCACTGCCGGCAAAACTGATCGGTGATGACATGAGGATAAAGCAGGTGATATCAAATCTGCTGACAAATGCGGTCAAGTATACTGAAAAAGGTTCTGTGACGCTGACAGTAAAGGCGGAAGACCTCACCGAAAAGGATATGGTGCTTTATGTTGAGGTAGCTGACACAGGCATCGGCATAAAGGAAGAGGACATCGGGGCGCTGTTTGAAACTTTCAGGCGGCTGGACGAGAAGCGAAACAGAAGCATAGAGGGTACAGGGCTGGGAATGTCCATAGTGACAAAACTGCTGGAGATGATGGGCAGTGAGCTGCATGTGGAAAGCATATACGGTGTGGGCAGCACATTCTGGTTCAGGCTGAAACAGAGTATTGCTGACAGTTCGCCTATGGGCAAATACAGCAGCAGAAGTGTGACACACCACAGTGAGAACGCGAAGCACATCTTTGCGCCTGAAGCTAAGGTGCTTGTGGTGGACGACAACGAAATGAACATCAAAGTGGCTGTGAGCCTGATGAAGATGTACGGCATAGTTCCCGAAACGGCAAGTTCGGGATATATGGCACTTTCGATGATAAGGGAGAAGCGGTATGATGTGATACTGCTCGACCACATGATGCCGGGCATGGACGGCATCGAAACACTGAACATGATAGACGAACAGGGCATGAGAGATGCTGAAACTACGATAATCGCACTGACAGCGAACGCTGTGGTGGGCGCTAAGGAAAGCTATCTTAGGGCGGGGTTTGACGATTATCTGACAAAACCCATCGAAAGTCAGCTTCTTGAAAAAGCGCTGAAAAAATATCTGCCTGCGGAGAAGGTGACTATGGTGACTGAGGAAGAGAAAAAGGCGGCTGAGGAAGTACAGCCTGACAGCTTCACGGTGGGTGAACTGCAAAAGATGTGCGAAATGGTCAGCGGGCTGAACCCTGTACTGGGCATGGAATACTGCATGGGTTCGCGGGAATTCTATCTTGACACGCTGGCGGGCTATGTGGACGCTGACAAGTCGGAAAAGCTGGCTGAGGCTTTCGGCAAAAGCGACTTTGACGGCTACAGGGTGCTGATACACAGCGTCAAGAGCGCGGCGCTGACGGTGGGTCTGCAACTGCTGAGCGAGCATGCAAAACTGCTGGAATTTGCCTCCCGCGACGGCGACGAGGGATATGTAAGAGCGAAGCACGAAGAAGTCTTCGAGGAATACAAAGCGAGCATCGCCGGCGTAAAAGCCGTCATCGAGTATTTCAGTGAAGCGGAAAAATAAGATATACGGACACCTCTGCGGCTGAAAGCGGAGGTGTCTTTTCTTGCGCGGAAAAATCTGCAAATATAATAAAAGACACCCCTGCACGATAGCAGAAGTGTCATCAAGACCTATTTGGCACAGTATACTAGCTGTTATACTTCATATACTGCAGCAATATATGCAGCATGCCTGCCAGCGCATAGACAGCTACAGGCACAGCTATCACCCTGAACAGCCAGCCCACATAAGGTATAGCGCCCAGCACAACGAAAAGCAGCGCACAGATTATCAATGCACCCAGATAGATGCCTATGAAGAACAGCACGCTCCTGATATCGCGGGTATCGCATTTGCGGTCCTGCGGGAAAAGATCTCCGATTTCCATATATGCCAGCTTGTCACGCCATTTCTGTATAAAAGCCTTTATCGGTTCCATGAAAATATCCCCCCTGATAAATTGAAATAAATTTTATGATTTAATTATAACCCATTATAACTTTGAAATCAACGCTTTATTAACATTTTCAGCGTAAAGCACAAATTTTCTTGTTGATATAAGTGAATTCTCACCAATATCTTTACTTGGACGAAGATGTCAGCCTGAGAGGTTCTTTGTCGTCACCAAATCCCGAAAGAAGGGCTTTTTTGCCATAGGTAGCCAGCTGAGAGAGCGCTTTTTTGGCGGCAGACTGCTGTTCGGGCGAAAGTTTTGTCAATGCCTTGATTATCGATGCAAAGGATTTGCGCTTATTGCTGCCGAGTTCATTGAAAGTTTCGCTCTGTGCAGATTCAAGGACTGTGAATACCGCATCGACGAAACTTTGTCTGTCGTGCTCATCAAGTGAAGATATCCAGCCCGTCATAGTCTTGTTGACGAAAACGCCCAGCTTGGAGAGTTCCTCTGCGTAATCGAAACCGCTGCGGCGCACCTGCCACGAATAGGCAAAGTGCTGCATGATGCCGCCTGCACTGCTCTTGACTATACGAGGTTCCGAACTGCCTGAGAGAAGCTGACCCACCAGTGATGACTGGGGGATAATGCTTATCATTTTTTCGGTGATGGCAAGGTATTCGTGCGAGGCAGCGACTTCTTCGTTGAAGCCGGGACTGTCAAATGCAAATATTGCCCGCACACGCTGACGTATCTCTTCCTTGCAGAAAGCGGCGGCG
>OCTW011607130.1_pt1 | contig 21602 bp, 15 predicted proteins | sample 1539671 | NCBI WGS metagenome assembly OCTW01 (sample SAMN02144230, study PRJEB22623) | gut metagenome | biome: sheep rumen | host: Ovis aries | place: New Zealand
CCCTTCCGCTCGGCCGAAGGACGCTTGCTACCGAAGGGACGCAAGAAGGGGAGGGGTTGGGGGTGGGGTCTGTAACTTCTATTGGAGTGGGGTCAGTAATTTCTGGTGGGGTCAGTAACTCCTATTATCACTTGACCACGACCTTGCGGACGCTGCCGTCGCTCATGCGGACGATGTTGAGGCCCTTCTTGGCGGCGGGCAGCTGACGGCCGTCGAGCGAGTAGCGCTCAGCGACGGTGGTGGAGGCCTTGCTCTCGGTGGTCATGATGCCGGAAGGATCGACATACTTGGGCATCTTGAACTTGGCGGCGTTCTCGACGAAGCCGTTCCACTGGTTGACCAGCAGGGCAACCACCCAGACGTTCTCGCTGGTGATGGTGCTCTTCAGCTTCGAGGGCAGGCTGAGCGAGAAGGAGCTCTCGACCTTGGCATCGTCAGGTGCGGCGATGATGGGCTCTGCCTGGTTCTCGCCCTCGCTGTAAGAGGAGGCGATGGCCACGTCGTTGAACTTCAGGCCGGTGACGCTGGTCTTGCCATACTTGCCGCCGCGGCAGAAGATGGCCAGGTCGCCGCCGTCGTTGCGCGTGGCGTAGTTGTTGCCCTGGGTCCAGGCGCTGCCTGTGCCGCTGAGGCTGTCGGCCACGAGGACGTACTCGATGTCGTAGTTCTCGCCGTTGATGAGCGACTCGATGGTGGCCGTGGCCTTGACGGTGTTCTCGTCGGCCCACTCGCCCTTCACCTCAAGTCCGGCCGTGGCCTGCTGCTGCAGAGCGGCCTCCAGGTCGTCCTTGATGCCGAAGGCAGTGCTCTGTGAGCTGCCGTAGTAGGGGTCAACGGTCAGCTGACGGTCGATGGTGCAGCTGGGAGCGCTGCTCAGGCCGATGTTGGCATAGTCCTCAATGAACATGGCGTCGCTGTTGTTATACTGGTGGACGGCGATGTTGACGATGTCGTCGGGGAAGGTCTTGCGCATGAGCTCCATGCCCACGATGCCGCGTGTGCACCAGGGGCAGCCCGTGCCGGTGAGCTCCTCGACGGCCACGCGCTTCTTCACGCTGCGGCTGGTGGTGGTCACGAGGCCATAGCCGGCCGACTCCACAGTAGCCAACTCGTTGTCGGCATCGTTCACCTTGGTGATGACGACGGCGCGGCGCTCGGTGCCTTCCTTGCTGGAGGCATTGAAGGTCAGGTCGACCGTGGTATACTCGTTGAAGCATACCTCGTCGGCAATCTCCACTGTCTTCTCTTCACCGGCCTGGCCGTCGACGTTGACGGTATAGGCGAGGCTGGTGATGGGCGTCAGACCCGTGTTGTGGATGGCAATGGTGCCTTCCTTCGACTCTCCGGGACGCATGATGATGGAGCTGTAGTCGAGTGCCTCAGCAGCATTCTCAGCTGAGAAGTCGCCTTCCACGATGGCCTGCACGCTGAGGTTCATCTCGCCGAAGTCATAAATGCTATTGGCGTTGAAACCGTACTGCGTGTTGTTCAGACCCTTGACAAAGACGGTATAGCCGTGTCCCACGGGGGCGTAGCCCGACCAGGGGAAGCATTCGTTGTAGTAGTACTGGCCGTTGTTGGTGTTCTTCTGGATGTAGCTGAAGCCTAGCAGCAGGCCGTCGACGCTGTTGACGTCAATCGTATAGGGGTCGACGTCGACCGTGTTCCATCCCGTCTTAGGCGTGTCGATGGCGCCTTCAGCGACGTTGGCACTGATGTTTCCGCCCACGAGGGGAGCCAGGAAGACGGAGGCCTTGGTGTCGAGGTCCTGGGTGAAGGCCACACGGAGCTGCTTGACCTTGGCGCCGTCGAACATCTTGAGGTCGTCAGCCGTGAGCAGCTGATACATGTAGACAGTGGTGGCGCTGGCGACATAGTTAGGCAGTCCGTAGGCGGCGTTGTCCCTGGCCACGTCGAGATACTTGTCGGAGCTGTAGCTACCCATGTTGACCGCGGTCATTGAGCTGCTTGCGTCATACACGAAGCGGACGGTGATGGCGGGGCCGTAGCCGATGACTTCCTCACCGGGCTGCTCGACGGGACGGCCGAACTGCGTCTTGGTGGTGATGTTGAAGACATGGATCTGCAGGCGGGCCTCCCATGTGGCATACTGGCCCACGATGGGCATCCACTCGGTCTGGATGTCGGCCTTGTAGTCCGCGGCGGCGATGCTCTTGGCCGAATAGCCCGAGCCGTTGAGCGTCATGCAGTTGCCGAAGGCGCAGGTCTGCCATCCGCCGTTGGGCTTGCGGCTGAGGTCCTCATACATGCTGACGGCGGCCTTCTCGCCCGACTTGTTCTGCACGTAGAGGGGCACGATCATCTGGCCCTGCTTGTTGATCTTGGTGACCACGACGGTCGAGCCGTTGGCGACGACATTGCCCTGCTCGTCGACGAATTCGAAGGTGTCGTCCATCTCTTCATCCGTCACGATCTGTGCCTGAGCGCTCAGCGTGCCCAGCATCAGCAGTGACATGCAATAGTAGAAAAATCTTTTCATAAGCTTTATTTGTTAGTTGTTCTTAATTTATTCTTGTTCGAAGAAGTTACAGACCCCACCCCCAACCCCTCCCCTTGAAGGGAGGGGAGTGGCTACCGCCCTGCTTGCTGCGATAGATGGCGCAGCAGCTCCCCTCCCTTCAAGGGGAGGGGTTGGGGGTGGGGTCTGTATCTTCGATATGACGTTTCAAGTTGTTCCCTTGTGTCTGTTAGTCATTCACTTTGAGCTTGCGGCTGACCACCTGGACGACGCCGTCGTCGTTGTAGACGAAGGCGACGATACTGAGGTTCTCGGCCTTCCACTCAGGCTTGAGCGTGGCGGTATAGCTGAACTCGCGGGCGTCGCCCAGTCCGCTGACGCTGACGGGCTCGCCCCAGTCGCCGTTGACGGCGGCGCGCAGCACGTGGTTGTGCTCATAGTCGGCGATGTGCTTGCCCATGTCGTCCTGCTCGGCGATGATGCCGTCCTCGGTGATCCATACCTGAAGCTTGCCGCTGGCCGACTGCCCTTCGCGGGTGCAGATGACCTTCACGTCGACCTCGGCCTTCGTCGGGTCGTCGTCCTGCTGGCGGGCCTTGACGCGGATGTCGAGGGGCGTCTCCATGCTGAGGGCGTAGGTGACGGCGAAGTCCCAGATGGTCTTGTCGAGCACGCGTCCGTCGCCACCGTCGAGGCGGTTGACGAGTCCGGCAGGCTTATACTCCATCTTCCAATATTTATAATAGGTGTTGCCGAGCTCGTTGCCCAGGCCCTCGGGCTCCATGATGCCCTGCATCTGCGAGTGGATGGCCACGGGGACGATGCGGTCGCCGTAGCTCAGCTGGAAGGTGTGGATGAGTCGGGCGGCGTCAGGACAGTTGGGGCACTTCTGGCCCGTGTGGTCCTCGATGAGCACGCGGCTCTCGACGGGCTCTATGGGTGCATCCCAGAGGCTGTCGACCTCGACGGGCTGGGGTATGGAGTCGACGACGACGCGTGTGCTGACGGGCACCATGCGCTCGTTCTCGTCGATGTCGGAGCAGGCGGTGAGGGCTGCTACGACGTTGACGCACAGGAGTGCAGCGGCGGCGATGAGGTTATGTCGGTTTTTCATCTCTGAAGGGGCTTTTGTTTAGAAGTTGTAGTTGTAGGAGAGCGTGAAGCCCTTCTGTGCGGGAATCCATCGGCAGACGCCGCCCGAGCAGTTGTAGCCGGCGCGGGTGCGGCCGTAGCCGGCCTGCAGGCGGTGGGAGCCTACGTTGTAGGTGATGAGTCCCTGATAGTAGTGGTAGTGGGTGTTCTCCTTGTAGTAGAGCGGGTCGCTGTCGCCCACGTTCCACATGTCGCTCACGGTCAGCATCCAGTGGGGAGCGAGCGAGAGCTCGGCCAGTCCGTAGACCCAGTCGCCCTCGTCCTGCGATGTCGACAGATACTGTGCCTCGACGCGCAGTGTGGTCTTGGGCGAGAACTGATACTTACCGTCGGCGACGAAGATGTCGCTGTGGATCATGCCGCCGTGGCCCTCGATCTGCGTCTTGTTGTAGCGCTGGTTCATGTACATGAGGTTGAGCTTGAACTGCTTCGAGAACTTGCGCGAGAGCTGGATGTCGAGGTCCTGATAGTAGGTGTGGTCGCCCCACTTGAGCCATTTCGAGGTGTAGCCGCTGGTGCCGGCCAGGTCGGTGGTGCCGCCGATGGCGTGGCGCTGCTGTCCGTCGATGAACTTGCGGTCGATGGCGCGGACGTATGAGTAGTTCACCTTGAGGTTCATGCCGTACTTGCCGCCCAGGGCCGTCTTGCGCTTGAAGTTGTAGCCCAGCTCGGCCTGGTAGGCCCACTCGCCGTCGGCCAGCTGCGTGGCGTAGGGATAGAGGGCGGCCAGTGCGTAGGTCTGGTCCTGGGTGAAGGCGGGCAGGTGGTTGATGGCCGACGAGGTGCCGATGACGGTGCGGTCGCTCTTGAAGGCCATGTTCTCTGAGCGCTTGGCCTGGAGCAGGAGGCTGAGGCCCTTGCGCGAGTAGCTGGTCGAGAGCATGGCCACCTCGCCCTTCTTGAAGATATATCCGTTGGCGAAGGTGGGGTCGTCGGTCTTCTGGGCATATTCCAGCAGGAGCGAGAAGTTGCCCGTGTTGAGGTTGGCGCGGGCGTCCCATGCGTTGACGTAGCGCGGCTGGTTCATCTGCCAGGTGGTGATGGTCGTCGTGTGGGCCGTGGTGTCCCTGACGGCCTCGGTGCGCTGGAACGTGCCGGGCTCCTCGTGCTTGTTGACCCACGAGCCGCCCAGGGTGAGCGTCGTGCCGCTCTGCTGCATCGAGGGGATCCAGTCGCTGACGGTCAGCTCCAGGTCGGCGCCCGAGATCCACGACTTGTTGTGGTCCCAGTAGCGGCGCTGGTGGCCTCCGAGCACCTTCATCTGCACGCCCTGCAGGGGCTTGAGCAGCAGGCGGCCGCCGAGCAGCGAGTTGTCGATGCCGAGGGAGCGCTCCTCGTAGGTGCGGAGTATGAATCCTGAGCCGAACTGCTCGTAGAAGGTGCCGACGGTGAGCTCGGCCCACGAGAGCTTGCCCTTCAGGTAGAAGTTGGGGACGCCCCAGCCCTTGAAGTCCTTCTCGAATCCGGGCATCGGGTGCTCCAGATACTCCAGACGGGCGCCGGCCTCGAAGTCGCGGTGCTGCAGCATGAGGTCGACGTAGGTGTTGGTCAGGAAGTCTTCGGTCTTCTCGGCGCCGATCTTGTCGTCGGCCTGGGGCACGAGCATGTCGCTCTGTATGGAGCCCGAGAGGGTCAGCTTGTTGTCGTCGGTCTGTGCGCTGACGGTCGTTGCTGCGGCAATGCCGCAACATACCAGACAGGAGAGCCTTGATAGCTGTCTAAACATATTGTTTTTCACTACTTTCGTTGAATTTCAGGCGGAAGCAAATTCTTCACTCTTCACTTTTCACTCTTCACTTTTCACCAGCTCGCGCACCTTCTCGATGAGCTCCTGCTCGGCGCCGTCGGTGTAGCCGTTGTGCTTATAGACGATCTGGCCCTTGCCGTCGACGATGAGCGTGTAGGGGATCATCTGGATGCCGAGGGCGCGCTTCAGGTCGCTGTTGGGGTCGAGCAGCACGTCGTAGTCCCATCCGTGGTTGTCGACGAGGGGCTTCACCTTGTTGATGTTCTGAGCCTGGTCGATGGAGACTGCGAAGATCTTCACGCCGGTCTCCTCCACCCACTCGTCGTAGACCTCGGCGATGGCGTCGAGCTCGCGGTTGCAGGGCTTGCACCAGGTGGCAAAGAAGTCGATGATGAAGGGCTTGCCGTTGTTTGAGAGCGTATCCGTCGAGATGGCCTTTCCGGAAATGTCTTTCAGGGTCACTTTCGGCATCTGGGCAAAGGCCGAGCCGACCATAGCCATCATGGCTGCGAGAATCATTAATTTCTTCATAATTATACGATTTTGTTATAATGCGAGGGCAAAGTTACGCTTTTTTCTTTAAACGACAAAATAAATAGGTTTTTTTTGCTATGATTAAGAAAAAAAAGAAGTAAACAAAGTTTTTTTTATAAATAAAAACATTAACTTTGCACACAAAAGGTAAATTCACTTATAAAACGTAATAAAGCAAACATTTACTCAATAGAAAGGACATAATGGACAAGACAATCTTTACATGGTTGACGCCAGTGTGGTTAATCGTGGCGGCTGTCAGTCTTGGAGGTTGCCAGAAAGTAGACGGGATCGACTTCGACGACATTGATTCGACCGTCGGGCTGGAATTCCGCGACTTCAAGCTGCCCACCAACAACTCTACCCACGAGATTTCGCTCGATGAAGTCTTCAGCATCGACACGACAGGATGCGTGAAAATCGATCCGCGCGACGGTCATTACTTTTTTTATCAGCATGGTGAGGAGAGCGGTGTCTCGACCATTCATGTCTCGCCGATCACGGTGACTTCGTCGGAAGGCGACTTCACGCCGAATCTGTTCGAGCTGACATTCGAGGACTTGGGCATCGTGCGGCCGGATTTAGCCCGTGGCAAGGCTCCCCAGATGAAGCAGGTGCGCAAGACCATTCAGACCTTCGACATCCTGGAGGACGGCCTCTATGGCGACGTCGTCAGCCTCACCGAGGCATTGGTCAACGCGACCAGCGTGAGGCTCACCCTCACCTTCAGCCCTGATCTGGCCGCCGTCATTCACGAGATAGCCGAGCTGACGGCAGTGCTGCCTGACTATCTGATGCTGAGGGAAGGCAGTGTCAGGGTGCTGCAGAACTCTCAGTGGGTGGCGATGGACGGCAACGACATCAGGTTTGAGGGCGTCATGACGTCTGAGCCACTCGTCTTCGAAGTCATCGTCGAGGGGCTCCGTTTCACCGAAGGCGGACGGCCTGACGACGCCAACTACCTGGCCTATTCGCGCTATACTGATTCTGACGGCACGATGCTCGGACAGGTGCGCATGAAGGGACAGGTGGAGGCCCTTGTCAAATTCGACCAGTCGACGGTTGTCTCCGACCCGGCCGTCCTGCGCCACGACATGTCGTTCCGCATCGACAGCCACCTCGAGTTCGGGGCTGTCCAGTTCCGGACGGTGACCGGCGAGTTCCGGCCAAAGATCGACCTCAAGGTGGGCAGCGTCACCATCGACAATGTGCCCAGCTTCCTTGACGACCCCGACGTCGTGCTCAACATCAGCGACCCCATCATCCAGCTCCACATCTGGAGTAACCTGCCTCTGACAGGACTGATCGACGGCACGCTGACCTCATACTTCAGCGACGGCACCACCCGCTCGGTGGTCGTCAGGGGCATCGAGGTCAAGCCCAACCAGACATCCCACATCGTCATCAGCCGTCGTCCACGCTCCGAAGCAGCCTATGCCGACTACCAGAAGATCGTGCAGGACGACCTGAACACGCTGCTCAGCAGCATCCCTGACCATATCGACTTCGCCTGCTCGGCGACGACACGCACGGGTGAACAGGCCACCATCCTGCTCGGCCATTCCTATGCCTTCGAGCCGAGCTATGAGTTCAGGGCCGACCTGGCGCTGGGGCGCGACTCCTACATCAGCTATACCGATTCCATCACGGGCTGGGCCGGCGACCTGGAGGATGTTGACCTCTACGATGCACGTTCGGCAAGGGTGCTGATAGAGGCCGACGTGACGAATACGATTCCAGCCGAGCTGACCCTCGACATCATTCCTGTCGACATTGATGGCAACCCCGTGCGTGGCATGGCCGTCAATATTGATAACGGGCAAGGTCAGAACAAGGTGGCCGCAAAGGGACAGACACATCTCACTGCTACATTGACGTTCAGCACTGCCGATGCCTTCCGCCAGCTCGACGGCATCCGTCTGAAGGCTGCGGCACGCGTCACTGACGAGTTTACGCTCAACAGCGGGTCGACGGGCGACAACACCCACCACCTGAAGATAGACAATCTGGGCGCCACACTGAACGCCACCGTGATAGTCAATACCGACGACGATGACCATTAACCCCCTTCGAAGCTTAATCGAGATGAAAAGAATATATCGCATCAGCATCCTGACGGCCGCGATCATCGCATCGGTCGGCAGTGCCGTCGCCCAGGACCTGCGCACGGCCTATTTCCTTGACGACTTCAAGTGGCGCCACGACATGAACCCTGCCTTCGGCAATCGGCAGAGCTACGTCGCATTGCCTTTCAGCAACATCAACGTCGGCATTCAGGGCTCTTTTGGCGTCGATAACTTCCTGTTTGAGAATCCCCGCTGGGGGCAACCCGGCGAGAAACGCACCGTCACCTTCATGCACCCCGACATCACCTACGACCAGTCGGTAGGGAAACTGAAGAACGGGCTGAAGACGCGTGTCGACTTCCGCGAGACAATCATCGGTGTGGGATTCAGGGCCTTCCATGGCTATAACACCCTCGACGTCAACGTCAAGGGCATGGCCGGAGTGTCGTTGCCAAAGAGCTTCCTGGAGTTTGCCAAGAGCGTACGCAACGACACCTATTCCTTCGACGACCTGGCCGCACGCGGCATGGCTTACGGCGAAATAGCACTGGGACATAGCCATCAGCTGAACGAGCAGCTCCGCATCGGAGCCCGGGTGAAGGCTCTGATCGGATTGGGACGCGTCGACGTCAGCATGAAGAATGCCTACGCCAGACTTGAGGGCGACGTATGGGAGCTGAGGGCACAGGCCAAGGCCGAGGTCAATGCCAAAGGCTTCTCTTTCGTCACCGAGCAGGAGGAGTATCAGTCGAAGAGCCGCGAGGGCCAGACCTACGACAAGGTGACCGATGTCGACGTCGACGACTATAAGCCGATGGGCGGCTTCGGACTGGGCATCGACCTGGGCGCCACCTATGACGGCCTGCTGCCGGGCCTGACGCTCAGCGCATCCCTGACCGACCTGGGCTTTATCAGGTGGAAGACGAAAGCCGTGGCAAAGACCAGCGAGACGCACTTCACCTTCGACGGATTCCACGAAGTGGCTGTCGATGGCGATTACGGAACCTCGCTCGACGACGAACTTGACGACTACGAAGACCAGCTGAGCGACTTCCTTAATCTGGCTGTCACCGACGAAACCGGCTCCTCGACCCATGCCCTGGCTGCCACACTGAACCTGGGCGCAGAGTATCGGATGCCCTTCTATAATCGGCTGTCGGCCGGCCTCCTGCTCAGCCGCCACTTCAGCGGGAGCAACTTCTCGTGGACCGAGGGCCGCCTCTCCGCCAACCTCGCACCCTCACGCTCCTTCAGTCTGGCCCTCAGCTATGGCCTGAGCAACTATGGGTCGTCGTTGGGCTATGTCATTTACTACCATCCGAGAGTCCTCAACGTCTTCTTCGGCATGGACCGCATCGCACTGGGCAAGTACACCACATACCAGGGCGTCCCCGTCCCGATGAAGCCCTCCTTCAACCTGGTGATGGGCGTCAGCTTCGCCATCGGTGGCGGCAAGAATGCATATGAATGGTAAAAAAAGTGGGGGAAAATTTTGTCATCCCCCGTTTTCTTTGTAACTTTGCACCCCCAAGACGACCTTCATCGGCGTCTTTGGCTGCCCTGATAGTTAAATGGATATAACAAGGCTCTCCTAAAGCTTAGTTCCGAGTTCGATTCTCGGTCGGGGTACAAGGGCACGCTCCATGTGGGCGTGCCCTTGTGCTTTGATGTCGTGTTGGGTTACAGGCCTGAGTTCATCAGCGTGCGGAACTGCTGGATGCCCTGGTGGTTGTTGTCCAGCAACTCCACCTCCTTCAGGTAGCGCTCGGCGTGCTCCCGGTCGCCCAGGCCAAAGTAGCCGAGGGCAAGCATGTACTTGCAGTGGATGAGGTTCTTCGTGTCGAGTGAATCGTTCCAGATGAGCAGGTCGGGCAGCGAGACGGCGAAGTAGTCCATGATCTGCTTCTCGAAGATGTGCTGCTTGCCGTAGTTGATGAGCTTGTTGAACAGCGAGCGGGCTTTATCCTCCTGACCAAGCTTGCGATAGCAGAGCGCGGCATAGAAGATCTTGTCGGGCTTTGCATCGTTGTAATACATGGCGGCAGCGGGCTCAGTAGGTCCTTCGGTGCCTTCCTCGTATCGGCCCAAGAAGTAGAGGAAATCGTTGTCCTGCGAGCCATAGAGCTTTCCTTCGCCCAAATGGTGGGGGAACACGAGACATTCCTCCAAGAGTTGCTTGGCGCGAGCATCCTTTGGATTCTTCTGCAACAGTTGCTTCGCAATCTCCAGACGGCACATCTGATACTGTCCGCTCACCTTGCCTTCGCCGCCTTCCCACGGATGGAAGATGCGATGGTCGATGATCTCCTTGGCTTCCTCGTAGCGACCCAACGAGTTGAGCAGGGTGGCATGTTCGAGCACGAGGTCGTCGCGACGCTCAATGAGTTCAGCATGCTGCTCGTAGAAGGCCAGCCGCTCAGCGTGCGGACGGTGCAGGCGCTTGTAGAGCTGGTCGAGTTCCATGAATACGCGCTCGTCGTTCTCGTCGAGGTGGAAAGCGCGCTCCATGTATTCCAATGCCTCCTGCTGACGGTCTTGCTTATTAAAGCGCCCCAGGGCGAGGTTGCGCCAGACGGTGGGGAACGTCGGGTCGAGACGGGCCGAGAGTTCCCAGTTCTCAATGGCGAGGTCGTACTGACGGGCGGCATAGTATAGACAGCCGAGATAGTAAGGCGCACGGGCACCCTGCGGGTTAGCCCGCTTGGCGGCTTCGAGGCAGATGACGTCCTCCGGGCGGTTGGGGAAGCAATAGGCGGAGTCAGCCTTTTCGGCCTCGTCGTATCGGCCCATATAATAATAGGTCATGGGCGTGGCGGCACCCTCCTCGACGGCTATCTGCCAGATAGAACGGGCCTCGTCGTTGAGACCGGCGGCGCAGTAGTCGAGGGCCACCTCGTCGTAGTTCTGTGCCGAACGGCGCAGCATCTGCTTCATCTCAGCCAGCACGTTCTCGTCCTGCTCGATGAGATACTTCTCGTAGCGGCAGCCGTAGTTGAAACGGTCATACTCCAGCGACTCGTCGATGAGTGCCAGGGCATTGCGGGTCTCGCCCAGCTTGCGCAGGATGGCGGCCTTCAGGGCGCGGGCCTTATGGTTGTGCCAGTTGTTGACGAGACAGCGGTTCACCTCCTCGAGGGCGTCCTCGTAGCGGCCCTGGGCGTTGCTGATCTTAGCAGCCTCGAAGTAGCCGGCGTCAGCCCATGCCTTGTTCCATGTGGCCTTCCAGAAGAGTTCGTAGGCCTCAGATGCCTTGCCTTGATATTTCAGCGCGAGGGCGAGGTTGTAGATGGGCTCACCGTCGTAAGGATTGGGGTTGCGCTTCTGCGACAGACGGACAGCCTTGCGCAGATACTCCTCAGCCTTGTCGAAGCGGCCCTTGCGGATGTACCACAGGCCCATGGCGTTCAGGCAGCGGATGTCGTTGGGGTCGCGGCGCAGCGCCTCTTCGTAGTAGTCGGTGGCCTGCCAGGTGGCGTGACGGTATTGCTCGAGATGCATGCCCGTCAGGTAGAGCTGCTCGTTGGTCTTGACCTGCTCAGGCAGCAGGGCGGCCTCGGCCGAGTCGGGGATAGGACGGATCTCGTCGGCTTCGGCATGCCAATGCAGGACGGTGCGCTGCCCATAGACGAACGTCTTCACCACCTCAAAGGTCAGTTCGCCCATCTTCGCGCCCTTCACGTCGACCGTCTCCACCAGCACCTCTTCGGGGCTGACGGTCATCTCCTTTTTATAATACACCTCACCGTTATCATTACGCAGAATAATGCAGACATCCTGCTTCGAGGTGGCAAAGACCTTGAAGGTGACCCCAGGCTCCCCTCCCTTGGGGAGGGGTTGGGGGTAGGCATTGAACACCAAATCCTTCGAAGCCTCCTTCACTACCCCGAGCTCACGATAAGGCATAAAGTACTGGGTGAACATCTTTTCCTCGTATGGCATCAACCATGTGAAGTCGGGCTGGTTCTCGGTATAGACACCTGCCATGAGTTCGATGTAGGGGCGGAAACCCTCACGGTCGATGCTCCAACGCTTCATCTCCTCGGGAGCGGCCTCATCGGTCAGGTTGCGGTCCCAGGCGCGGCCGAAGTCGCCGTTGCCCCAGGTCCACTGCTTCTTGCCGGGCGAGAAGTGGTGGCTGGCCACATGGAGCATGCCGCAGCGGGTGTCGTTCTCGTAGCCACCCTCGAAGTTAAAGCGCGAGTTGACGCCCATATACGACGTCGGCACGTAGATGTTCTTATAGTTCGAGATGTCGACACCTGCCGAATAGTCCATCTTGTAATAGGTACCCGTGGCGATGGGGAACGACGAGACGGCGCGCTTGCCATGGTCGAACACGGCGTTGATGTCGGGCGGGAAGACGCTCTGATACTCATCGTTCACCTCCACGGCGGGGTTGGCCCACCAGAGGAAGGTCTGCGGCACGTCGGTGCGGTTGTATAGCCGGCCCTTGATCTCCAGATAGGCACAGCCGGGACGCAGCGTGAAGCCGGCCATGCCCTTCTGGTGGAACATTTTTTCCATTTCGCTCACCCAGACCGTCACCGAGCCATCGGCATTCTCCTCGATGCAGGTGTCGACGGGCATGTAGGTCGTAGGACGGTGGTGCTGGGGCCAGTTGAACTCGATGCCGCCCGAGATCCACGGGCCAAGGAGCCCCACTAGCGCGGGCTTGATGACATGATTATAATAGACGAAGTGGCGGCGGGCAATCTTGTCGTAGGCCATCTGCACGCGGCCGCCCAGCTCGGGCAGCACCATCACCAGGATATACTCATTCTCCAGCCAGATGGCCTGATAGTCTTTGTCGACCTTCTCGTCGGACATCGTCTCGATGACGGGGTAGGGATAGACCACGCCGCTTGACCCCTGATAGACGCGCTTCTCCAGGTACATCGGGTTCTTCTCCGGCTTTCCCACCTCGTAGGTCGGGATCGTCACTATTTCTCTCCAAGCTTTAACCATAGTTATATAAATGTTTATTCGTTGTTTTTTTATTTGTTAATCAATTCTTTCTCAAGTTGTTCCAGCGACTTGCCCTTGGTTTCAGGCAGACGGCGGAGGAAGAACAGGAATCCGCAGAGGCAGACGAGGGCGTAGATCCAGAAGGTGCCGTAGGAGCCGAGCGACTTGTTGAGCAGGGGGAAGGTGTAGGTGAGCGTCGACGAGCCGACCCACAGGGCGAAGGTGCAGGTGGCCACGGCAATGGCACGCACACGATTGGGGAACAGCTCCGAGATGAGCACCCAGGTGCAGGGGCCGAGCGTCATGGCGTAGCAGGCAATGGCGGCCACGACGAGGATGATCATGAAGAAGCCCGTGATGTGCATATAGTAGCAGCAGCCCAGCGTGGCATAGATCAGGCAGAGGCCTCCGGCGCCGATGAGCATCAGACGGCGGCGGCCCAGTTTGTCGACGGTGAAGATGGCCACGAGGGTGAACACTACATTCGCCACACCCGTGATGACAATGTTGAACAGCACGTCGCCGACGCTGTAGCCAGCCGACTGGAAGATTTCCTGGGCATAGTTGAAGATGACGTTCGTGCCGCACCACTGCTGGAACACGGCGATGATGATGCCGAGCAGGAGCACCTTGTGGAAAGGCTTTGAGAAGAGCGTCGACAGGCCCGCCTGCTCCTTGGCGTCGGCGTTGGCCTCGGCAATGGCCTGCAACTCGCGCTCGGCGTAAGCCTCGCCGCCGATGCGGGCCAGGGTCTGGCGGGCGGCAGCCAACTTTTCACTATTCATTTTTCCCTTTTCACTTCCCATCGCCTGCCAGCGGGGGCTCTCAGGGATAAAGAAGGCCAGCAGCAGAAAAGCAGCGGCGGGGAAGGCGGCCGCCCAGAACATCCAGCGCCAGGCCATCTGCCCGTTCCACGATGCGGCAATGTCGGCAGACGAGAAGTCTGCGGGTATGGGTTCGGCTATCTGCCAGTTGACGATCTGGGCCGCCAGGATGCCGAGGACGATGGTCATCTGGTTCAGCGAGACCAGCTTGCCGCGGATTTCCGAGGGTGCCACCTCTGCGATATACATGGGCGACAGTCCTGAAGCAATGCCGATGCCGATGCCGCCAAAGAAGCGTGCCACCAGGAAGGCCCCGAACGTGTTGAAGGCGCCAGTCATGACGGCCGACACCAGGAAGATGACGGCCGAGACGAGCAACAGTTTTTTACGTCCGATCTTGTCGGCCAGCCAGCCACAGGTGCAGGCACCGATCATGCAGCCGATGAGCGCGATGGTCATGGCCAGGCCCTGACTGCTCACTGAGTCGGCAATGCCGAAATAGAGTTCATAGAACGGCTTTGCACCGCCGATGACCACCCAGTCGTAGCCGAAGAGCAGACCGCCCATGGCCGAGACGAGGCAGATGAAGTAGATAAACGATTTGTTAAAACCTTGCATAATTTCCTAAGTTTTTAGTTATGTTTTGAATTCCGCTGCAAAGGTAGTACAAAATTCTGACAGGCGGTATAGACAAAACAGGCGTTGTTTATGGACGATTTTTCCACAAATAGTTTTGGCGCATGGAATTAATTTCGTATTTTTGCCGACGGAATTGATAATAACGACAAGACAACTACTAAGACTATGGCAAAGAAGAAAGACGGATTCCTCGGCGAGCGCTCGGTCATACTCCCCCCAATGCTCGTCAAGATGGAGGAGGACGATCCCCTGGTGAGCAGTCTGTTTATCACAGACATCGGCCACTATCCCATGGCTGAGCACCACTATCGGCGCCGCGAGAAAGGCATCGACCAGTACGTCCTGATCTACTGCATCGACGGCCGTGGATTCTATAAACTGAACGGACAGACCTACTTCGTTTCGCGAAACCAATATTTCATTCTGCCCGCAGGCGTCCCCCATGAATACGGTGCGGCCGAGGGCGAGAAATGGACCATCTACTGGGTGCACTTCCGGGGTGAGCACGCATCGATCTATGCCGAAGGCGCGCAAACGCCCTTAGACGTGAAGGCGGCGCTGAACTCGAACATCGCCAACCGCAACAACATCTTTGAGGAGATGCTGTCGACGCTCCACTTCTGCGAGGGCATCGAGGACCTGCGCTATGCGTCCAGCCTGCTGCACTATTACCTGGCCTCGCTGCGCTATCTGCGACAGTATCGGCGCAGCGTCAACTATGATGCCAGCCACAGCAACCGCCCGTTCAATACAGAAAAGAACATCGGTGTGGTCGATGCCGCCGTTCACTTCATGAAAGAGAACATAGAGCGGCGTATAACCTTGCAAGATATACTTGATTATGTTGGCTACTCATCGACGCGCTTCTCCACACTGTTCAAGCAGCAAATGGGCTGCAGTCCGCTGTCATATTTCAATCGCTTGAAGATAGAATATGCCTGCCACATGCTTAAAGTGACCGACATGCACATCAATCAGATCTGCTATAAGGTCGGGTTTGAAGACAGCCTCTATTTCTCGCGACTGTTCTCGAAAATCATGGGCATGCCCCCCAGCGAATACCGGGAACAGATCCTGTAGTCAGGAAGAGACAGATAGTGGGGCAGTTGCAAAAACCATGCGCAGCCACTCCCCTCCCTCATGCCAAGTTATTCTTGTCAGTGGCGCGAAGCGTTCAAAAACAATCCAGCGCCTACGGCCTGAGCAGGTTGAGGCTCTCGATGTCGGTCACCTCGTCGGCGCAGCGCTCCCAGACCAGCTTGGTCGTGTCCGACAGCGACGACGAGAGACAGTAGACGCCGAGGAAGACGAACCCCGAGTCAGTCAGGTTCTTCATGAAGCAGAGGCGCAGCTGGTTCTGCTTGAAGGCCGTGATGTAGCCGTTCTTCTGCAGCTCGGTCAGCGCCGCCATCGAGGCGGAGTCCGTCGGCCAGTCGTCGGGGTGATAGCGCTCCGTGATGGTGGGCATCATCGCGGCCGAGTCGCCCTCGTTGTGCCAGACGGGGTTGCGATGTTCGGGCGCCGAAACCAGACAAGATCTATTTGGAGAACACCAACATGCTGCACGCCCTCACCAGCACGCAAGTTAATGAGGGTACGGAGCGCGAGGTGTTTTTCATTAACCAGTTGTCAGCAGCCCATGTGGTGGAATACAGCAAGACTTCTGCCGACTTTACCATCGATCATCAGTACACGATTGAAGTTGGCGGGCGCTCCAAGGACGGCAAGCAGATTGCAGGCGTGGTCAATAGCTTCATCGCCTCAGCCGACGAAGAGTATGTCTTGGGTAACAAAATCCCCCTCTGGCTTTTCGGTTTTCTGTATTAGATAAGCGACTCCATTTATGAGCAACGTCAAATCGCTCTCTTAGGGCATCGTCTCGGGCGGAAACGTGAATAAGATCAGGTTTCCGCCCGAGATGTTTTTTGCGCCTGGTGGGGCGTCAGATATTGTTAAAGGGTGTAAAATTATTGTTTTTCGATAAAATTTTTCTGAAAAAGTTTGGTTGGTATCAGAAAAAAATGTACTTTTGCATATCGAAAGTCGATAAAAGAATCAAATAAATCAATAACGTGAGCTTATGAAGAAGAGACTTAATGTGCTGTGCGTGCTGGTGTTCGTCATCATCGGCATCGGGTTGATGCCCTTCGTCTATTGGATGGCGGTCGGCATGAAGGCCGGCTACGAGAGTTCGCCCGAGCGTGTCACGGACATCGATGCCGTGATGAATGCTGAGACGGTCCGCCTGATGCCCGTCGGCATCAGTCATCTCGAGCACGGAACCATCCGCAACGACGTGACGGGCGAGCAGGTGGCGCTGTGGCCGCAGAACATTGCCGTCAGTGCCGGCGTGGACTATCCCGGGTGGTACGACGTGGTCAATACGCTGGCCACGGTGCTGGGCGTCGCGGCCGTCATCGTCGTCGTCGTGTTGTTCCTGAAGCTCATCCTGAGGGTCAACCGCGGCTATGTCTTCGAGTGGCGCAACGTCAGGCTGCTGCGCTGGCTGGGGGGCATCCAGCTGGCTGCGAGCATCGTCGTCACGCTGCTGCAGATATATGGTGCCAGCGTGGTGAGCGGCCAGTTCCGCGTCAGCGGCTATGTGACTGACTATTTCAGCTATGTCTCCGTGCTGGAGCTCAGCATCGGCATGGTGGCGCTCATCGCGGCTGAGATCTTCGCCATCGGACTGAAGATGAAGGAGGAGCAGGAGTTGACGATTTGAGTGATGAATGATGAGTGATGAATGATGAGTGAAAAGTGAAGAATGAAGAATGAATGGGAAAGATAATCGTTAACTTGGACGTGATGATGGCGCGACGCAAGATGTCGCTGGGCGAGCTGGCCGAGCGCATCGACCTGACGCCGGCCAACCTCTCGATATTGAAGACGGGCAAGGCGCGGGCTGTGCGCTTCACGACGCTCGAGGCCATCTGCCGCGAGCTGCACTGCCAGCCTGGCGACCTGCTGGAATATTGCGAGGAGGGGAGTGAAAAGGAATGAAGGGAGAATGAATAAGTTATAAAAAAACATTAATATTAACCCGAGTGTGGCACATGTTGGCGGAAAAAGCCGTAACTTTGCAGCCATTAACTCACAAATTCAAACAACAATGAAATTCAAGAGATTGCTTCTCTCGGCCGCGATGCTCTGCATGGGCACCGTTGCCATGGTGGCACAGGAAATGCAGATGCCGCCGATTCCCGTCGACCCCGAGGTTCGCATCGGTAAGCTCGACAACGGACTGACCTACTACATCCGCCACAACGAGTGGCCGGAGAAGGTGGCCAACTTCTACATCGCCCAGCGCGTCGGCGCCATCCAGGAGGACGACACGCAGCGCGGACTGGCCCACTTCCTGGAGCACATGGCCTTCAACGGCTCGGAGAACTTCCCCGCAGAGCCGGGCAAGGGCATCATCGACTTCACGCGCCGTCTGGGCGTGGAGTTCGGCTCCGACCTCAATGCCTATACGGCCATCGACAAGACCGTCTATCGCGTCTGCGACGTGCCCGTCAGCAAGGGCCAGGCTGCACTCGACTCCTGCCTGCTGATCCTCAAAGACTGGTCGAACGGACTGAGCCTCCTGCCCGCCGAGATCGACAAGGAGCGCGACGTCGTGCACAACGAGTGGCGCATGGGTGAAAGTGCCTCGCAGCGCATGATCACGCGCGCCCTGCCCAAGATGTATCCCGGCTCGAAGTATGGCGAGCGCATGCCCATCGGCCTGATGTCGGTCATCGACAGCTTCCGCCCCGAGACGCTCCGCGCCTATTATAAGAAGTGGTATCGTCCTGACAACCAGGCCGTCATCATCGTCGGCGACATCGACGTCGACCACGTTGAGGCCAAGGTGAAGGAGCTCTTCAGCGGCATCAAGGTGCCCGAGGGCGCTGCACAGGTGGTGCCCGAGGAGGTGCCCGACAACGAGGAGCCCATCTTCATCTTTGAGAAGGACAAGGAGCAGCAGATGAACCAGATCATGGTCTTCATGAAGCACGACGCCACGAAGCCGGCCGAGAAGGCCACGATGGACTACCTCTTCGAGGTCTACATCAAGAGCGTCATCGCCCAGATGATGAACGCCCGCTTCCGCGAGCTGGCTGAGGACCCCGACTGCCCGTTCCTCATGGCCAACGGTGACGACGACGACTACCTGCTGGCCAACACGAAGGCCGCCTTCCAGATGCTGGGCGTGCCCAAGGAGGGCCGCGACATGGAGACGCTGACGGCCCTGTTCCGCGAGGCCCGTCGCGTGGCCAAGTTCGGCTTCACCGCCACGGAGTATGATCGCGCCAAGGCCGACTTCCTGAGCTCGCTCGAGAAGCAGTACACCAACCGCGCCAAGATCACCAACCATCAGTTTGGCAACGAATACACCGACCACTACCTGACCAACGAGCCCATCCCCTCGATCGAGATGCTCTATCAGCTGATGAACCAGATTGCACCCAACATCCCCGTGGAGGTCGTCAACCAGGTGCTGCCCCAGATGATCACCGACCAGGACAAGAACCTCGTCGTCATGGAGTGGGCACGCGAGGCCGACGGACTCAGCTATCCCACTGAGGACGACATGCGTGCCGCCATCGCCAAGGCCCGCAGCGAGGAGCTCCAGGCCTACGTCGACAACGTCAAGAACGAGCCCCTCATGACCCAGCTGCCCACGCCCGGCAAGATCAAGAAGGAGCAGGCCGGCAAGTTCGGCACCAAGGAGCTGAAACTCTCCAACGGCGCCACCGTCATCCTCCTGCCCACCGACTACAAGGACGACCAGGTGCTGCTGCAGGCCTACGCCCTGGGTGGCAAGAGCCTCTTCGACGCTGCTGACTACACCAACCTGAAGGTCTTCGACCAGGTCATCGGCATCTCCGGCATCGGCAACTTCTCGTCGACCGAGCTCTCGAAGGCACTGGCCGGCAAGGAGGTCAACGCCGACGCCTCGATGGGCATGACCCGCCAGTACGTCACGGCTCACTCCACGCCGAAGGACCTCGAGACGATGTTCCAGATGATGTATCTCTACTTCACCTCGATCAACAAGGACGAGAAGCAGTTCAACAACTTCATGACCCAGATGGAGATGGCCCTGAAGAACAAGCACCTCTCGCCCGACGCCGTCTACAGCGACTCGCTGACCGCCACCATCTACGGCCACAACCCGCGCTTCAACAACATCCAGGTGGACGACCTCAAGGACATCAGCTACGACCGCATCCTCGAGATCCACAAGGACCGCTTCAAGAACGCCTCGCAGTTCACCTTCGTCATCGTAGGTAAGTTCGACGAGCAGACCATACGGCCCTTCATCGAGCAGTACATCGCATCGCTGCCCGGAAAGGGCAAGCCCGACAGCTTCCGCGACGTCCGCACCATGGCCGAGGGCAAGGTGCGCAACGCCTTCCACACCGACAACGAGACCAAGGCCATGGACGTCATCGTATGGAGCGCCAAGGCTCCCTACACGCTTGAGAACGAAGTGCTCCTCGAGGCTGCCGGACAGGTGCTCTCGATGATCTACCTGAAGAACATCCGCGAGGAGGAGAGCGCTGCCTACTCATGCGGCGCCGGCGGCTCGTTCAACCTCAGCGGACGTGAGCCCATCGCCATGCTCCAGGCCTACTGCCCGATGAACCCCGACAAGCAGGACATCGCCGTCCGTCTGCTCCACGAGGGCATCGCCGACTGCGCCAAGCAGATCGACGCCGAGCAGCTCAGCCAGGTCAAGGAGGCCATGCTCAAGCAGGCCGACATCAGCTTCAAGAACAACCAGTTCTGGGTGAACACAATCACGACGTGGCGCGACTACGGCGTCGACTCCTACACCGACTACAAGAAGACCGTCGAGGCCCTCACGACCGACAAGCTCGCCGCCTTCTTCCGCGACGTCATCCTCGCCAGCGGCAACGAGATCGAGGTCATCATGACGCCTGAGAAGAAGTAATCAGAAAAAACTCTCTACAAAGATAATTCAGCGCCGGTGAACACTCGTTCATCGGCGCTGAATTATATTTCGGCGCCGCCGAACACTATTTCAGCGCCGCTGAAATAGTAATATGTTCTGAAATAATTTGCAATGTTGGGGAAAAATTCGTAACTTTGCACAGTCAAAATCATCAACCATAAGAGACCACACAAGATGAAGAAACTGTTAATTCTGGCAGCAGCCTGCCTGATGGCTGCCGTCGGCGTGCAGGCACAGGTGATGAAGGCCGCCGACCTGGAGAAGTATGCTAAGGAGCGCTACGGCGACAAGTGGCTCGACGCCGCCATGAACCTCGCCAGCCAGCTGACGCTCGACAAGAACGAGAACCTCACCTACCAGGAGGTCATCGAGGCCGCCGGCAAGACCAAGGAGCAGCTGTACGTCGCCCTCAACTACTGGGCCACCGCCACCTTCCCGCCCTCAGCCAACGGCCAGACCGCCATCACGCTCAACGACAAGGAGTCCGGCTGCATCATCATCACGTCGACCATCCCCGACATCGTCGAGCACATGGGCACGCTCAACAAATACGCCGTCAGCATCACACCCATCATCCGCCTCGACATCAAGGAGGGGCGCGTGCGCGTCACCTACACCGTGCAGAGCTACGACGTGCTGGCCGACGTCAGTGGCGGATGGCTCAGCCTGCGCGACAAGGACGACCGCACCATCGGCGACTCGAAGCGCAAGAAGGCCGATAAGACCAACGCCAACCTCTACGACGACCGCTGGGAGATCGCCCGCCACTATCCCTTCGTCGAGAAGGACCCGCAGAAGCGCACCTGCGCCAAGGCCCTCGTCATGACCCATGCTTACTCCAACGCCATCATCGACAAGGTCGAGGAGGCCCTCCGCAGCGGCATCGTCGGCGGTGAGGACGACGACTGGTGATTCCTTCTAACCGCGAATGGCGCGATTCTTTTGACCGCGAATGGTGCGATTCTTTTAAACCACGAATTACACGAATGACACGAATTGGCTGCGCCCAAAGTGCTTGGCCCCCAATTCGTGTCATTCGTGTCATTCGTGGTTAATAATAATCTCAACGTATTATTATATTTATTGTCACTAAAATCAGAAAAACGTTTGCTATGTGCGTTTTTTTTGCTACCTTTGCACCCTCAAAACGTGAGTGACCGGAAAATTAATTAACTTGGCATGAAAAAGTTACAGACCCCACCCCCAACCCCTCCCCTTGAAGGGAGGGGAG
>OCTW011594107.1_pt1 | contig 21599 bp, 18 predicted proteins | sample 1539671 | NCBI WGS metagenome assembly OCTW01 (sample SAMN02144230, study PRJEB22623) | gut metagenome | biome: sheep rumen | host: Ovis aries | place: New Zealand
TCGCCTCCGCCATCGCCATACGGTGGTCGGAAAAACTGTTAAAATCGCCTCCGCGCGGCACTCCGCCGAAAACGAGGAGCGCGTCCTCTTTTTCTTCCGTCCGAATGCCGGCTTCTTTCAGCATCTCTCGGATCGCGAGAAGTCTGTCGCTCTCTTTGTCTTTCAAACGGGATACGTTCCTAAGTTCGCTGACGCCTCGGATATTCGCGGCGAGAACCGCCAGAATCGGCGCAAGATCGGGGATCTCTCCGAGAGAAAGGGAAAAGGGTTTCGGCTCCCCTTTTCGGACGAAAACGGCGCCGTTTGTTTGTTCCACTTCGGCACCCGCCTTTTTAAGAACGTCGAGGATCGCCTTGTCCCCCTGCGCGGAAGAGGCGGAAAGCCCCGAAACGGAAACGCCCCGCCCGAGCGCGCCCGCCGCCAAAAAGAACGCCGCGCCCGAATAATCTCCCTGTACGAAGGAAGACCGCAGCGCGTATTTTTGACCGCCGCGAACGAAAAAACCGTCTTCTCTTTGCTCGACTTCGATCCCCGCTTCTTTCATCACTTCGAGCGTAATTCGAACGTATGGCGCGGATACGAGCCGCCCTACGAGTCGGATCTCGCTATCTCCCGAAAGGAGCGGCGATGCCATCAAAAGTCCCGTAACGAACTGCGAGCTGACCGTTGCGTCGATCTCGAAAAGCCCCGCCGTAAGTTTCCCCGAAACGGAAAGAGGACCCGCCTCCGCTCCGCGCTTTTTAAGCGCCGAAACGAGCGCGCCCATCGGCCGCTCCGCAAGCCTGCCTTCCGCCTCGAAGCGCGCGTTTACGCCGAGAGCTGCGGCAAGAGGCAGTAAAAACCGAAGCGTGCTGCCGCTCTCGCCCACGTGGATGACGCGAAGCTCCTTCCCCTCTCGAAAAGCGCCGAAGGAAACGAAATTGCCCGAGAAAGAGGCGGCAAAGCCGAGTTCTTCGAGCCCTTTCGCCGTTCGAAACGCGTCGTCCGAATCGCCGAAATCGAGACTTCCCCCCGACAAAGCCGCCGCTATGAGAAGCCTATGCGCATAGGATTTGGACGGAACCGCGTTTACGCTGCCTTCGAGAGGCGCGCTTTTCAAAAACACTTTCATTTCTTATCGATCTCCCGCTTGATTTTATCCCCTTCCGCAAGCAAGCGCCGCAGTTCGGATTCGTCCTTTTTCGAAAGAGCGTCCGAGTATTTTTGCAAGGACGCGATCAGAAAGTCGAGTTCGCTTTTCAGATACTCCGCGTTGTCCATCATCAAGGCGCTCCACATATCGGGGTTGAGCCGCGCGACGCGCGTCAGGTCGCGATAGCTTCCCGCGGAATAGCCGCCGTGCTCCCTTGCGCTTTCGCTTTTGATAAACGCGTTGCTGACGATATGGCAAAGCTGCGAAGTATATGCGATCATTTTATCGTGATTTTCCGCCGTCGTTACGACGACGCCGCCGAATCCGACGGACAGGAAAAAGTTTTTGATCTCGGAGAGGGCGAAAAGATTTTCCGTTACGGGAACGAGGATCATACTCGCGCCGTCAAACAAACGCACCGAACTATGCTCCACGCCGCTGTACTCTCTGCCCGCCATCGGATGCCCACCGCAAAACACGAGGGAAGGATATTCGGCGGATAGTTTTTTCATCGCCTTCGTTACGATCCGTTTGTTGCCGCAAAAATCGAGAATAACGGCGCCCTCTTTCATATAAGGCAAATATTCCCTTGCCGCCTTTTCGAAATCGCGCGGAAAGATCGCGATCACAAGAAGATCGAGAGTGGAAGCGTTTTTTTCCGTCAAAGGTTCCTCGTATGCTTTTGCGAGGAGCGCTTTTTCCATAACGGCGGGGTCTCTGTCCGCCCCGAACACTTTGAACCCGTCGCGGAGGAGCAACCGTCCGAAGGAAGCGCCCATCAGCCCGAGTCCGACGATACCGACCGATCGGATCATATCTTTTTCCCCACGGCGAGCGCGACTTTGTTCGTTTCGAGAACGACCTCTTTGAACTGCTCGGGTCGCAAAGACTGCGCGCCGTCGCACAAAGCGCGCGGCGGATCGTTATGCACTTCGATCATAACGCCGTCCGCTCCTGCCGCCGCAGCCGCCATCGAAAGAGGCTTAACGAGGCGGGAAACGCCGCTCGCGTGGCTCGGATCTACGATGATCGGCAAATGCGTCAGTTCTTTCAAAACGGGAACCGCACTGATATCGAGCGTGTTGCGCGTATAGGTCTCGTACGTACGGATCCCTCTTTCGCAAAGGACGACGTCATGGCAACCTTCGCTCATTAAGTACTCCGCGCTCATCAACCATTCCTGTACGGTGGCGGCGATCCCGCGCTTTAACACGACGGGCTTGCCCATCTTTCCTACCGCTTTCAAAAGCTCGAAGTTTTGCATATCGCGCGCGCCGATCTGAACGAAATCCACGTCGCGGAAAAGATCGATATGCGTCTCGCTCATGATCTCCGTTACGATCGGAAGCCCCGTTTCCTTTTTCGCTCGGAGAAGCAAGCGGATCCCTTCTTCCCTTAGCCCTTGAAAGGCGTACGGAGAGGTCCTCGGCTTAAACGCGCCGCCGCGAAGGATCGTCGCGCCTGCCTCTTTGACCGCCTCTGCGACCTCAACGATCTGTTTCTCCGTTTCGACCGAACAAGGTCCCGCGATATAGGTAAACGCGCCGCCGCCGATCACGGCGCCTCCCGCTCGAACGACGGTGTCTTCGGGATGGAATTTGCGATTCGCCATTTTGAAAGGCTCTTGAATGCGCTTTACGTCCTCCACGATGTCCAGCGAACGAACGAGATCGATATCCACGCGGCTCGTATCGCCTACGAGCCCCATAACGAGGCTGTTTTCGCCTTCGCTGATATCGGTTTTAAGCCCCAGCGACTTGATCCATTCGGTTAAATGTTTGTATTGCGATTCGTCGTGTTGCTTTTTGATAACGATGATCATATTTTTCTCCTTTGCGCCAAAACAGGGCGCCCAAGCGGTTTCCCGCCTTTCTTTTGATAAATAAAAGCGGCCGAATGATTCGACCGCTTTTCCCTTTTCTTTTATACGCAAAAACAGCCGATACTATTGAAGATCCGCGAAAAAGTAATATGCGTAATAAAAGAGATTTTGCTTTTTCATACTCAGATGCAAAGTTTCAACTGATCGTACAGGATGACCGTAACGAGATCCACCCAGTAGAAGATGAAGAACAGCACGATGTTTAAGATAACGCCGAGCCAATTTTTCTTTTCCGCGCGCTTGATAACGCCGAAGATGATATTCGTCAGCGGGAAGATCGCAAGAATGATATTGATGATCCTGCCAAAACCGTAAGAAGCCGAATTCTTAGCCATTTTGATTCTCCTTTTGTTCTTGATAATTCGATTATATCACCGCGCAGCGCGCCTTGCAAGCATTTTTTCAGCTCGCCCACGCAGCCGGCGTTCGCCGATGGGTTTTGAACCACTCGGTATCCTTTAAGAGCGTATCGTTATTCGAGCAGCTGACCGTAACTTTGCCCGCCGAACTCAAAACCGTGATCACGCCGTTCATAGAGGCGAAACCGACGTCGACGTACTTTTTCTTTTCTTCATCGTATTCCACCGAACCGACCGTCGTTACATATACTTTCGCCGTATAAGGAGCCACGCGGTCCACGAAGGCTTGCGAGGGAAAAGTATTGTCTTGATTCTGCGTGTACTCCACCGCGCCCGCGCAGCAACAAACGCACACAATCTTCGGGCGGATAACGGAAAGCAAGCGATCGGTGGAAGCGGTATAGGATCCGTGATGCCCCGCCTTGAAAAGCTGTACTTCGGGAAGGTCGTTACGTTGAACGAGGGATTCCTCTCCGTCCTTTTCGAGGTCGCCGGTAAAGAGATAATAATTCTCTCCGTGATTGAAAAGCACGCAAACGGAATAATCGTTCTCGTCCGAAGTCTTTTCCTCGTAAAAGCGCTGATATAAGATCGTCATACTCATGCCCTCGCCGAGAGAATAAGTGCGGCTCGCGCCTTTTTCTTCGTTATAGCATTCGAGCGCGGTATAATGCTTCGCGCCCCCTTCCGAAACTTCCTTGTCTCGGGCGGAAACGTAATTGTTATATACGCCCGAAGAGGCGTTCGTTTGCGCAAAATCTATAATCGTCTCGCATTCGTATCGCGCGAAAATGCCGGGCGCGCTTTTCGTTCCGTAAAAGCCGGCGATATGATCTTGATGCGCGTGCGTCGCGATGACGAATTCCAGCTTGCCGTCCGTGCAATAGTGGTCCACGTAAGAGGCGATCGCCGCGGAAGAACCGTAGCGGGAGCCGGCGTCGATCAAAATATCCACGTCGCCCGCTTTTATGTACGTGCTGTCGCCCGTATAATTGTTCCCGAGTTCCAAAAAGTGAAAGGAAAGGTCTTTGTCTCCGTAAGTCGAAGCTTTGGGCACGCCCTCTCCGCCGCCGGCCGTTTGCTCCGCGGGCGAAGTTACGCTCGCGATGAACTTTTGCACGGCGTTTCGAACGGGATCGACCGTAAAGTACAGTACGACCGCCGCCACGACGATGATCAACAAAACGACGACGAGCGCGATCGCGACTTTTTTATTCTTTTTCGCGGCTTTGATCGCCTTCTTCCGAACGCTCGCTCCGACGCTTTTGTTCGAGGGACCCGCCCCTCTTTTTCCGCCGCCCGAATTCGCTTTTTTCGCAGCCATTTTTTCTCCTTACTGCTCGTAGCCTTTGGGGTTCTTTACTCTGAAATTCCAAAGACTCTTACACATATCGTCTATATCGAGCTTCGCTTCCCAGCCGAGTTCGCGCTTCGCCTTTTCCGCGCTTGCGTAAACCGCGGCGATGTCGCCCGCGCGGCGCGGCGCCATAACGACGGGGAGTTTTTTCCCGCAGGCTTTTTCAAACGCGCGGATCACGTCCAGCACCGAATAGCCGACCCCCGTTCCGAGGTTATATACGAACACGCCTTTTTCCGAGAGCTTGGAGAGCGCGGCAACGTGTCCTTTCGCGAGATCCACGACGTGGATATAATCGCGAACGCCCGTTCCGTCTTTCGTATCGTAATCCGAGCCGAACACGCGCACGAAAGGAAGATCCCCCGAAGCGACGCGCGCGATATACGGCGTAAGATTGTTCGGGATCCCGACGGGATCTTCCCCGATCAGCCCGCTTTCGTGCGCCCCGACGGGGTTAAAATAGCGAAGGATAACGACGCTGAGATCTTTATCCGCAGCCGCGGCGTCCGTTAAAATGCGTTCGATAAACAATTTGGTCGTTCCGTACGGATTGGTCGTGGATAAAGGAAAATCCTCCCGAACGGGAAGGGACGCGGGATCTCCGTAAACCGTTGCGGACGAGGAAAACACAATCTTTTTGACCCCTTTTTCCTTCATCACTTCGAGCAAAGTCAACGTGCTGTCCAAATTATTGCGATAATAGCGAACGGGCATTTCCACGCTCTCGCCCACCGCTTTCAGCCCCGCAAAATGGATCACGAGGTCGATCTCGTTCTCTTCGAAAATGCGCCTCATCGCGCTTTTGTCGCAAACGTCCGCCTCGTAAAATCGAACGGATTTCCCCGTTATCTCTTCCACGCGCTTTACGGCGACGAGACTTCCGTTCGATAAATTATCCGCGATCACGACTTCGTGGCCCGCCGCGAGCAGCTCAACGGCGGTATGGCTGCCGATATATCCGGCTCCTCCCGTTACGAAAACTTTCATATATGCTCCTTTGACCCGACGAAACGCTCTTTCCTCTTTTCGGGTCTTGCCTTTACGGCGCTTTCATTATACAGTATAGCGGGAGATCGAATCAAGTATAAGTTTATGAGGGGAAAGTTTCTCGCTCCGCATAAAAAAAAGCGCGGAAAAGCGCTCTTGATCTTTCATAATAAATCGTTCTTTGCTTAGGATTCGGGATCGGCAACGGATTTTTTCAATCTTCGCTTTCCGATCGACTCTTCGAATTCGCAAGGCTCGATCTTATTCTCCGAACCCATATCGTACACGTCGCGCGCCGTTACGATATAATGATTCCACAAATGAATATTTACCGCTCCGAGCGCGCGGACGACTTGATTCGTGTACGCGACGTCTTCCTGACTCGGCGCCACGAATCCGCTCGGGTGATTATGCGCGAGAACGACGGTATCCGCGTGACACTGCAAAGCCTTTTGCGCGATTTTGAGACGATCGAAATAAATCGCGTTCGTCTTTTCCGAAGTATAGTTAAATTCCTTGATCAGCGTTCCGCATTCGGACAGGAAAAGGATCAAAAGATGCTCGGTTTCTTCCCTACCGATCTTCCCTTGACAATACGCGACCACGTCCTGCGAACTGGCGAATTTTCTTTTGCCTTCGCTCGTTTCATACGCCGTTAAGATCTGCGGAAGAAGGTGTAAGAACAAAGCGGCGTTTTCGCTGATCCCTTTTACGCGGATCAGATCTTCCACGTCCGCGTCCAGAACTCTTTTGAAAGAACCGAAAGTATCGATGAGTTCGTGCGCGATCGGATTCGTATCGCGGCGAGGGACGAAGGGGAACAAAAGATATTCGAGCTTTTCGTGGTCTTCAAGCCCGGAAAGCCCAAACCGACGAAGCTTGTTTCGAAGCCGCTCCCTATGTCCTTCGTGTAAATATTCCATAGAAAAATGGTACAAAAAATGTGCCTTTTCGGTCAAGAAATAGCGCGTTATCTCGATTTGACGATTTTTTATAAACTTTGAACGATATATAACATTTCTTTTTCGCCGCGATCCGTTTTTATTTCCTTGTCGAAAAAGCGCGCGGGGGCGGCGCAAGAGTTTTTCTTTGCTTATATTTCACTTGTAAAAAGATAAGGGAAAGTAGTATAATGCTTGTAATAAAACTACTATAAGGAGATCGTTTTATTTTATGGCAACCGTTTTACAATTCGGAGAAGGAAATTTCATTCGCAGTTTTATCGATTATTTGATCCAGCTCAGGCAAAACGCGTCGGGAGACGGCGAGACGGTCGTTCTCGTAACCCCGATCGACAATCCCTATTGGGAGAATTTCCGCAAGAGAAACTGCGTGTATCATACCTGCGTTTGCGGCAAGGTGGACGGGAAAGCGGTAAACGATTATACCCTCGTAACCGTCGTAAAAGATTGCGTAAACCCCTATCGTGAATTCGACCGCTACGAAAAAGCCTATCTCGATCCCGAACTGAAAGTTATCATCAGCAACACGACCGAAGCGGGGATCGCGTTCAACGCGGCGGATCGTTTCGACGGCGATCTCGGAACTTTCCCCGCAAAGATCACCAAGATCCTTTACGCCCGCTTTAAGGCTTACGGCGAAAAAGGAAAGGTGGAACTCCTGCCCTTGGAGCTTATCGAAAAGAACGGCGAAACCTTAAAATCGTACGTTTTGCAATACGCGAAAATGTGGAACCTCGGCGCCGATTTCGAGAGCTTCGTGGAAAGCATTCCGACTTATAATACCCTCGTGGATAAGATCGTTCCGGGATTCCCGAGAGCGAACGCGGCGGAGCATTTCGCGAAGATCGGCGAAGAAGATCCCCTTCTTACCGTGGGCGAAGCTTTCCTGTCCCTCGTGATCGAAGGAGACAAAGCGCTCGCGGAGAAACTCCCCTTCCTTAAAGATCCGCGCGTTATCTTTACCGCAGACGTTAAGCCCTATCGCGAAAGAAAGGTCAAGATCCTGAACGGGCTTCACACCGCTCTCGCGCCCATCTCCCTTTTGTCGGGCGTGGAGATCGTTCGCGACGCCGTAAACGACAAGGATCTCTTCCGATATGCAAACGACCTTGCGGATAAGGAGATCATCCCCACGATCCAAATGGACAAAACCGCGCTTCTCAAATTCAAAAACGACGTTTTGGAGCGTTTCTCCAACCCCTACATCGATCACCTGTTTACCTCTATTATCTTAAACAGCGTTTCGAAATGGAAAACGAGACTTTTGCCCTCCTTCCTCGCAGCCGACAAAGCAAACCGCAAGCATATGCTGTTTGCCCTCGCCGCTCTCTTCTGCCTGTATGACGATCCCTCTTTCGCGATCAACGACGGAGATTCCGTCAAAGCGTTCTTCGCCGAAAAACTTCCCACCGAAGAAAAATACGAAGCCTTTATCCGTAATTCTTCCTTCTGGGGTCAGGACCTCGAAGAAACGGAAGGCGCGTTTACTTCTTCCGTCGATTACGTCAAAGCGATCAAAAACGGTAAGATTCGCGAAACTTTGAAAACCTTATGAGCGATCTCATTATCTTAAACGAAAAAGACAACGTAGGCGTTTTGAAAAAGCCGCTCGGAGAGATCCCGATGGGGCATAAGATCGCCCTCCGCGACATCAAAAAGGGAGAAAAAGTCGTTAAGTACGGTTACCCGATCGGCGTTGCCACGCAAGATATTAAAAAGGGAGATTTCGTACATACCCACAATCTCCAAAGCGCCCTGACTGCGGACGCTCTCAGCTATACCTACGAAAAGATCCTTCCGCCCCTTCCCGCGCGCCCCGAAAGAGACTCCGTTATGGCGTATGACAGAGGGAACGGCGTTGCCGGCGCGAGAAACGAGCTTTATATCGTTCCGACGGTAGGCTGTATCGCAAACAGCGCGGAGAATATCGCGCGCGCCTTTAAGGAAAAACACGCAACGGATATGAAGGTGGACGACGTCGTCGTTCTGACCCATCGAGTGGGTTGCTCCGAACTCGGCGACGATCTTACCCGCACCCGCACGATGCTCGTGAATCTCGCGAAGAACGGAAACTGCGGCGGCGCCCTGTTCCTCGGGCTCGGCTGCGAAGAGAACCGAATGGAAGATCTCCGCACCCTCGTTCCGGACGGAAAGCGCGTTCGTTTCCTTGTCGCGCAGGACGTTCCGGACGAAGAAGAGGAAGGGCTGAAACTGCTCGAAGAGCTCTATGCGGTCGCCTCGAAAGACAAACGGACGAAAACCCCGCTTTCTTCCCTTACGTTCGGCGTAAAATGCGGCGGAAGCGACGGGTTCTCGGGCATTACGGCGAACTATCTTATCGGAAGAGTCGCCGACCTTCTCGAAAGCGCGGGCGCGAAAGTCGTTCTCGCGGAAACGCCCGAAGTATTCGGCGCGGAAATCACCTTGATGCAGCGCGCGAAGGACGAGAAAGTTTTTTCGGATATCGCCGCTCTCGTAAACAAATGGAAAGAGTTTTACGGATCGCACGGCGTAAACGTGTATGAGAATCCCTCGCCGGGCAATAAAAAAGGCGGCATTACGACGCTGGAAGAAAAATCGCTCGGCTGCGTTCAAAAATCGGGAAAAGGCGAAGTCAAAGCCGTTCTTTCCGAGCTCGAACGCGCGACCGAGTCGGGGCTCAGCGTTATCGAAAGCCCGGGCAACGACATTATCGCCTGCACCACCCTCGCCGCGGCGGGCGCGAACGCCATTATGTTCTCCACGGGGCGGGGAACGCCGCTCGGTTCCGTCGTTCCGACCCTCAAAATCTCTTCCAATACCCCTCTCGCCCTAAAAAAGAGCGGTTGGATCGATTTCAACGCCGGCGACACCTTGGACGGTCGCAGTATGGACGAGGCGGCTTTCGCTCTGTACGACCTTCTGCTCGACACCGTGGAAGGCGCGCTGACGAGCGGAGAAAAGCGAGGCGACAAACAGATCGCTTTAATGAAAACGGGCGTTACGCTGTAATCTATCTAAAAAAAAAGGAGAGCTTGCCTCTCCTTTTTTTTTGCGTTTTCGATCCATCCGCGGCGCTTATTCGTCCGTATCGTCCGCCTCTTCTTCTTTGCCCTTTCCGCCCTGCTGCGCTTTATTTTGGCGGATCTCCTCCACGGGGAACTTTTTGATCACATACGTATCGTCCACAAAAACCTTACACGTTACGATCTTTTTCAGCATATCGTTCGATTCCACGACGGCGGGTCCGTCCGGCGTCATGACCTTGGAATTGACTTTGGGCATCAATTTATAAACTTCGGAATAGTAATCGTTTTCGTACTTCAAGCAACACATCAGCTTGCCGCAGATCCCGCTGATCTTGGTGGGGTTCAAAGAAAGCCCCTGCACCTTCGCCATTTTGACCGTAACCTTTTCGAAGTCCTTCAAATACGCGCGGCAACAGCATTCCCTGCCGCACATTCCGAGCGCGCCGCGCAGCTTAACGTCGTCTCTTTCGTAAAGCTGTCTGAGCTCGATGCGGGCGCGAAGCGCGCTTGCGAGTTCCTTTACGAGATCGCGGAAATCCACTCTTTCTTCCGCCGTAAAGTACAAAACGACCTTTTTGCAATCGAAAGACACTTCGGCGGAGATGAATTTGAGCTTTAAGCCGAGCGCGATCGCTTTATCGCGCGCGGTTTCCAAGGCGCGCGGTTCGGATTCCTTCGCTTTTTTCGCAAGCTCGAAATCGCGATACGTCGCTTTCCGCAAAACTTTTTTCAACTCTTTCGGGCAGTTTTCTTCCGAAACTTCCTCGTTCGCGCGAACGATCTGCCCCATTTCCTGCCCTTTCGCGGTATCCACGACGACGACGTCGCCCACGGCAAAAACGTCGCTTCCGGGATCGAAAGAATAGGTTTTGCAATTATTATCGAATTTTACGCCAACGATCATCGGCATTTGTATTTTACCTCCACAAGTTTCAGCATTAAGTAATCCGCTACGTTTGCCCCCACGCAATTCGCTTTCAACCTTGCGCGGCATTTCAGGCAAAGGTCCAGCGCCTCGCCCGCCGCCGTCGCGGAGTACATATCCGCGATCGCCTCCACGTCCTGCTTCCGCTCAACGAGGGAGATCGGGAGAGAAAGATGTGATCGAACGACGTCCGTCAGAATAAGCTCGATCATTCCGATCGTTTCTAAAAATCTCTCCTTGGAAAAGAGAGGGGATTTTAAGTAAGTATGCACGTCCGCGCTGCTTTTCAGCCCGAGCAGCAGCTCGACCGCTTCGCTCGCGTGCCGCGCGAAATCTTCGTCGGACGCAAAGGCGCGCGCCCGCGTAAAACTTCCTTGCGACAATCTTGCGCCGCGCTCCGCTCTCGATGGTTCCACCCCGTCCGCAAGCAGCCCGTTTTTAACGCTTTCTTCGGAAAACGCAGACAAAACGACCTGTTTTACACGTGAAAGAACGGTGGGAAGAACGGTCGCGGAGGAAGAAGCGCTCATAATAAAATGAACGCCGGGAAAAGGCTCTTCGAGCGTTTTTAAGAATTTATTTTGCGACGCCTCGGACACGCATTCGAAATTTTTGAAAAAATATAGCTTTTTGCCCCCTTCGAAAGAGGTCAAGCCCGCGTCTTCGATCACGTCGCTCATTTCTTTTACCGAGAAATTCTCCGTCCCTTCGGCAAGATACTTTACGTCCGGTTTGGAACGGAGCAGGATCTTCCTGCATTCCTTGCATTCTCCGCAAGCCGTATCGCAATACGCTCGCATAGCGATCAAAGAAAATAAAGTATCGATCGCGTCTTTATCTTCCGAAAGAATAAAATACGCGTGCGAAAACTCTCCGCGACGGATATCCGATTCTATGGAGCGAAAGGCGGACGACGCCCGAACTTCCGTTTCGTAACGCAATTTTTCCTTCATTTCGTTTTTATTTTACCACCCACAGTGCCGAAAAGTCTATCTAAATTCGCTTCGAGTATGCGGGCGGCGCTCTCCGAGATCACTTCTCCCGCCCTGACCACCGGAACGCCCGGCGGATACACGCCCACGTCGTTTGCGCTTATTTTCCCGATGAGTTCGGACAAATCCGCATTTTTCGGGTTTTCCCCGCGAAAGGAAGACGCCAATCGAAACGCGCGATCCAGATAGCGCCGATTAAACGGCGTTACGATCAAAGTTACCCTGTTTGCGCTCGCGGCTTCGGCATAGATCCCCTTTCTTTCCATATAAGAAGAAAGGGCAATGCCTCTATTTTCCGCAAGGATCGTCAGTCTGGTGAAATCGTCTGCGGGAAGGAGAGATACGGAGGGATATTTCTTTTTCAGCTTCTCGATCTTCTTTTTGATTCTTTCGTAATACCCTTTTCCCTTTCGCTCGAAAAGATCTCGCGCGAAGTCCATAGACGACATAACGAGATAGGAAGGGCTCGTGGAAATACATTTCGCGCGCGCCGCGACCGCCCGATCGTAATATTCCTCTTTTACGTGTAAAAGCGCGCCGCCCGTATAAACGGGAAGCGTCTTATGCATTCCGTGAACGACGAGATCGGCATATCGAACGGCGCTTTCGGGCAGAAGCGGACTAAACGCGAAATGCGCGCCGTGCGCTTCGTCGCAAAGAAGCGCCGCTTTTTTCCTTTTGCAAAACGCCGCGATTTCGGGAAGATCTCGAACGACCCCGTAATAATCGGGCGAAGTAACGCAAAGCAACCCGAATTCTTCCTTTTCGAGAGAAGAAAGAGAGGGAGCGTATAAAACGCGCAGTCCGTATAGTTCGACCGCGGCGTGGAAACTCTTATGCATATCGCCGAGAAAGGCGATCTTTTGGTCGCGAAAGACGAGAAGCGCGGCGTCCACGGCGTCCGTTGCCCCGCCCGCGAAAAAAAGCGTACGCTCGGCGCCGTAACACCTTGCCGCCTCTTTTTCCGCCTGCAAGATCACGCCGCCCGGGGACGCAAGATTGTCCGAAAAAGACAGCTCGGTCACGTCAAAAGCGGAAGACGCGTAAAGACGCCCTCTTTCAGCCCGAAAGAGAGCGCGATGAAACCCGCCGTGAGAGGGCATATGAAAGCGCCCTTTCACTTTGGCGTATTTTCTTACGGCGTCGTAAAGCGGTTTCACTCCACGTACCCTTTCATTTCGTTCAAAAGCGCTTCGGCTTTTTGCTCGGCTTCCTCTCGGCTCTTTCCGCTTGCGGATACGTACAGTTTCAGCTTCGGCTCCGTTCCGGACGGGCGGATCGCGACCCAATCGCCCCCTTCGAGGCTATAATACATAACGTCGCTCTTCGGAAAATCGATTTTCTCTTTTTTGCCCGATCGATCCGTCTTTTCGCCCGAAAGGAAATCGGTAACGGCAAGCACGGGATAGCCTGCGATCGAAGAAATGTCCACCCCGCGAAGCGCTTTCGTCTTTTCCGCCATGATCGTCATTCCGGAAAGCCCCTTGAAATAAACGGAGATGGTTTTTTCCGCATAGTAGCCGAGCGCCTCGTAAATCTCCTGCAACCGCGCGTACAGACTGATGCCGACGCTCTTATAATAGCAGACCATTTCGGCGAAAAGCATCGTGGACACGACGGCGTCTTTGTCCTTCGCGTGCGTGCCGGCGAGGTAGCCGTAACTTTCTTCATAGCCGAACATAAAGGTGTTGCACCCGGTCCGTTCGAAAAGGTCGATTTTTTCGCCGATAAATTTGAATCCCGTCAAAACATCGAAACATTTCACGCCGTAAGAGGCGGCGACTTTTGCGGCGAGCGACGTCGTAACGATGGTTTTGACCGTCGCCGCGTTTTTGGGAAGCGTCCCGTTTTCTTTATGGCGGCGAAGGATATAATCCATCAGCAAAACGCCCGTTTGATTGCCCGTCAAAAGAACGAAATCGCCCTTGTCGCTTCGAATCGCAACGCCCATTCTGTCCGCGTCGGGATCCGTTCCGATAACGACGTCGCTTCCGAGTTTTTCCGCAAGGGCAATGCCGAGGGTCAAAGCGTCCGGCATTTCGGGGTTCGGCATCTTGACCGTCGGGAATTCCGAATCGGGAAGCGCCTGTTCCGGAACCACGTTAAAGGGAATGTGCATTCTTTTTAAGATCTCGGTTACGGGCTTATATCCGCTTCCGTGGAGCGGCGTATATACGATTTTCAGGTTCGATCCTTCTTTCGCCACCGCTTCGGGGGAGAGAGAAAGCTTTTCAATGCGCGAAAAATACGCTTCGTCCACGCTTTTGCCTACGACGGTAATATACTCGTCGAGCTTTATTCCGTCTTTTCCCAAAACGAGAGCGCGATCTTCGGGAACGCTTACCTTGGGAGTCCCGAAGTAATCCTTCTTTTCGATATAGGAAACGACCTTCGCAGTGGCCTCGGGAGAGAGCTGCGCGCCGTCTTCCCCGTACACTTTATAGCCGTTATACTCTTTGGGATTGTGGCTCGCCGTAATCATAATACCCGAGAAAGTATGCAAATATCCGACGGCGAAGGAGCAGATCGGAACGGGGCGCACGTCTTCGAACAGGTACGCGTTTATCTTTTTCGCAGCGAGAACGCGCGCCGCTTCGAGCGCGAATTCGAAGCTCATTCGGCGCGTATCGTAAGAAATGATGACGCCGCGCGCTTTCGCTTCTTCTCCCACTTCGGAGATATAATCCGCCAGTCCCGCCGTCGCGCGGGCAACGGTGTATTTATTCATTCGGAAGGTCCCGAGTCCGATCGTTCCGCGCATACCCGCCGTTCCGAAGGCAAGGGGCAAAGTAAAACGCTCCGCGATCTCCTTTTCGTCCTTCGCGATCGCGGTAAGCTCGGCTTTTTCTTCCGCCGCAACGTTTTTTAACCAATATTCGTAATTTTCGGAATAAGTATTCACGATAAAATCCTCCCGTTTCGGTGTTTATTTTATTATAGCAAACTTTTTCTCCCCCTACAAGAGCGAGCAAAAGATTTATACGCCTTTCCCCCGTTTTGCTCCCGCTTTACGGCAAAAAAAAGAGCGGAAAGATCCGCTCTCGATAAAATTATTTTCAAAAACGCTTATTTATTCATCACGCCGACGAACGTTTTGCTCGCCTTAAAGGTGGGAACGCATCTTCCGGCGATCTTGATACGCTCTCCGGTTTTGGGATGCAAGCCTTCCTTGGACGCGCGCTGCTTCGCTTTGAAACAACCGAATCCGGCAAAAGTAACGGAATCCCCCGCTTTCAGGGCTTCCGCGATCGTTTCGATAAACGCTTCCGACACACGGCGGCAATCGGCTTCGGTGATGTTCGTCTTATCCGAAATCATCTTGATAACGTCGCTCTTATTCATACTACAACCTCCGATAGTTGGTTTACGAATCTATGATACAATACCTTGCGTTTTTTGTCAATACCCTATTTTCCGGCTTCCGCGCTCGATTTTGGGGGTTTATCCGCATTTTCGCCCGATCGTTCCGCCGAAATGAAATAGATCGCGAGCTGCAATCCGTACACGACCGGACAAAAGATCCCGGGATTTACGAGGCTCATAAAAAGCAGACCGAGATAGGAAAAAAGGACGATCGACGCATACTCTCCGTCGGGCGCTTTCGAAAGCGCCGTAAGCCGCTCTTTCAGCATAAACGCGTAAGCCGCCGCGCCGAAAAGCCCCATCGAACCGACGATCTGAACGGGCAAACAATGATAGCAACCGAACATCCCTTGCTTATTCTCATATACGCCGCGCAAACCGCGGTAACCGATACCCGTTCCGAAGAAGGGGAAAGTTTTGAAATTGCGAGCCGCGATGATCATCATATTGCCGCGATAGGAATCGACTTCTACGGCAAGGACTTTGATCTTGTCCCAAAAGGCAAGGAAAAAGGCGAAACAAAGCAGGAGAAGCCCCCCGAGACAAAGAAAATGCACGCGCCTTTTTTTCGCGTTCTTCATTCGGAACAAATAATACGCGTAAGCCGTTAAAACAAAGGTCAAAACCGCCGCGCCGATCAGCGCCAAGCGCACTTTGAGAGAAGAAGGAACGAAGCCTTCCGCAAAAAGCTTTTTGAAATCGTTTTTCCAAATAAAGAAAATCGCGAGAAACGCGGCGAGAACGATAAAAAGAAGGATCGCGTTTCTTTTCCTTACGCTCTTATAGCGAACGAGGGCGAACAGAGCGTAAAACAAAACGGTCGCGGGAACGAAAAGAAGCCCCCCGCGCGACAAAGAAAACACCGCGGCAAACGCCGACAGCACGCCCACGAGAAACGCCAGCGCCCCGCGAAAACCCTTTTTCCCCGAAAGATAAAAGCAGAAAGGCGAAGTCATCAAAACGGTCGTGCATAAGTTATTTCCGAGAGAAGAAAGCTTGGTCAGAGAAAACTCCCACCCTTTCGAGATCTCGGAAAGATTGCCGAGATATTGAACGGCGATGATAAACACCGAGAACGCCGCCGCATAAAAGGAGATCCAAGCGACGTGCTCTTTTATATCGTACTCGTTTCTCGGGTCGAGCTTACGATAAAGCGCGGAATACAGCGCCAGCATTCCGAATCCCAGCCCGAGGACGTAATAAGCGGAAGTTCCCGAAAAATAATGCGCCGCCGGGAGGCTGAAAAGCCCGCCGAGCGCAAGCGCGAAGGAAAGCGCGAGATAGCCTTTCGAAAGCGCGCCTTTTTGCGGTTTTACTCGATAAAAGAAGAAGTGAAACAAAACGCCTACGACCGCGGGAACGCCCATAACGAATTTCAGCGACATAAAGGTGTCGAAGCTGTCGTACAAGCGCAAAACGATGAGCCCGATCAAAAGGAAGGGCAGAAAAGTCCCGAGAGAATCGTCGGAAAGAATGAGCTTCGCCGCGATGATATAAACGAACGTAACGACGCCCGCGACTTCCGCGTTCGTTAAAAAGAAAACGGCGGCGAGGATCGTTTCGAACAGCATCGACCACTCGCTGACCGCCCATCTTCTCAAAAGCGCGAGAAGTTTTCCCGCGCTCTTTTTTCCACTCTCGAACGAAAGCATTATTTCGTGATCGTAACCTTTTTCAGGTTTCTCGGAGCGTCGGGGTTATGCCCCTTAACTTTGCTGAGCTCCATCGCGTAAAGGTGTATCGCAACGGAATAACCGATCGTGGAAGAAAGGTTGTCCATCGCGGGCATACGCACGCCGTAAGTCGCGAGGTTGAGAAGATCGCTGTTATCGCTGAACGTAACTACGTTCGCGTTCAAAAGTTGCAATCGGGTCGCGATGTCGCGGAAATTCTCGCTGCATTCTCCGTCGGGCGCCAAAATAATAACGTTGACCCCTTCTTCCACGAGGGCGAAAGGTCCGTGCATAAAATCGTTCGTTCCGTAAAATTGCGCGAATGTGTATGCGCATTCGTTGAGTTTGAGTTGAAGCTCCTTGCCCACCCCTTGCATAACGCCGCGGGAAAGAATGATGAAGTTATTCATATCCTTGGTTTTTTCCGCGACCTCTTGGATCTCGGGAAGGAGCAAAAGCGCTTCTTCGACTCTCTTCGGGAAAGAGTAAACGACGGGCATCAAGGGCTTTCCGGAGAGCGCGATCGCCAGCATATAAAGAACGGTCAGTTCCGCGATATACGTTTTTGCGCTCGCGATGCTCTTTTCTTCGCCCGCGCTTAAATTCAAATGGAATTTGCCCGCCCTCGCGAGAGGGGACGTTTCGTCGTTCGTAACGGCGACGGTCAGGGCGCCCTGCTTATTCGCCTGCGTCAAAACCGCAAGGGTGTCGATGCTCTTGCCGCTCTGCGACACCGCAACGAACAAGTGATCGGAATAATCCACGTTCGCGCCGTACATCGTGGTCACCGAGGGGTGCGCCGTTCCCGAAGGGATCCCCGCCAGGATCTCGGAAAAATACTTGAAACAAAGTCCCGCGTTATCGCTCGTTCCGCGGCCGATGATCGTAATGTTCTTGATGCGGCGCTTTTTGACTTCCTCCGCGATCTCTTCGACTTTTTTCGAGTTTGCGTGTATCGCGTTTTTGATAACTTCCGGTTCGGACATGATTTCTTCGAACATCACGCTCATAATAAAGCCTCCTGCTGTTTCTTTATTTTCTGAGGATATCCGTTCCCACGTAAGGAACGAGAACTTCGGGAACTCTGACGCTGCCGTCCGCGTTTTGGAACTGTTCGACGATCGCGGGGATCAAACGGCTCGTGGCGAGGCCGCTGCCGTTTAAGGTATGCACAAAGAGATTTTTCCCCGTCTTGGGATCCTTATAACGCGTTCCGTTTCTTCTCGCTTGATAATCGTTTGCGTTCGAGACCGAGCTGACCTCTTTATAAATGCCCATACTCGGGATCCAAACTTCGATATCGTACGTTCTCGCCATAGACGCCGAGCAATCGCCCGCCGCAAGTTTGCTGACTCTGAAATGCAAACCGAGCTTCTCCACGAGGGCGCTCGCTTTTCCGACGAGCTCTTCGAACGCCGCCATGCTGTTTTCCTGCGCCGAATAAATGACCATCTCCACCTTGTTGAATTGGTGGCCGCGGATCATGCCGCGCTCTTCGCTTCTGTAACTGCCCGCTTCCTTGCGATAGCAGGGCGTATAGGCGAAAAACTTCATCGGGAGCTTCGCTCCGTCTATGATCTCGCCGGCGTACATATTCACGAGCGCCGTCTCCGCGGTGGGAAGCATAAAATGCCCTTTCTTGCGCTCTTCGCCTTCGAGCCAATAGACTTCGTCTTCGAATTTGGGGAATTGACCCGCGCCGAAGCCGCAGTTATAGGAAAGCTGATGGGGCGGAAGGATAAACTCGTAACCGTCCTTCAAATGTTCGGAAATAAAGTAATTGATCAGAGCCCATTCGAGGCGAGCGCCCATATTGCGATAGATCCAATAGCCGCCGCCCGAAAGCTTTACGCCGCGCTCGTAATCCACGAGACCGAGATCGGTGCAAAGATCCACGTGATTCTTGGGCGCAAAGTCGAATTCGGGCTTTTTGCCGACTACGCGGATCACTTCGTTATTCTCCTTCTCTCCCGCAACGACGTCCTCGTCCGGAATGTTCGGAAGGCGGGAAAGGAAATCGTCCATTTTCTCCGTCAGCTCCGCGATCTTTTTATCCGAAGACGCGATCTCGTCGCCGAGGGCGCGCATTTCTTCGAAGATCGCCGCCGTGTCCTTCCCTTGCTTTTTATAAAGAGGGATCTCCGCGCTGACTTTATTTCTCTTCGCTTTGTTCTCCTCGACTTTTTGGATCAAAGAGCGGCGCTCTTTATCCCATTCGAGAAGCTCTCGAAAATCCACGATCGCACCCTTTTTCGCGAGTGCGGCGGAAACGCTTTCACTGTCTTTTCTGATAAGTTGCAAATCGATCATAAGTTCACCTGCTTTTCATATTTTTTCCGCCGAAGCGGTATTTTTCAATCGTTTACGCGAAGGAGCCGCGCCGCGTTCTTATACAAGATCGCCTCTCTCTCCTCTTCGCCGAGAGGAAGCGAAAGAAAACGCGCGAGCTCTTCGTCGTGTTTCCACATGGGAAAATCCGTTCCGAAAAAGTAACGTTCGAAGCCGAAGGAAAGAATCATATCCGCCGCCTTCGCTTTGTCTAAGTAAAACAGAGAGGAGCAAGTATCGAAGTACACGTTCGGAAGGTCTTTTAAGCAATCGACCCTGTCCCACACCGAATAACCGCCGAAATGCGCGCCGATAAAGATCTGCTCGGGATACTTCTCCGCCATTTTACGAAGTCTTTCGGGCGCGGAAAAATCGTATCTTTTGTCCCCCATATGTAAGAGGATCGGCAATTTTCCCTTGGTTACGCGATAGATGTTCTCCGCTTCGTCAATGTAAAATTTTTGGAAATCGGGGTGCAATTTAACGCCCTTCATTCCGCGGGATAAAGCGAGTTCGACTTCCTTTTCGATCGCTTCTTCCGTCATCTCGTTATGCAGCGTCATAAACCCGATAAACTCGGGGTGCAGCCGCATTTCGGAATCGATGTAATCGTTGATCGCGCGAACTTGATGAACGGTGGTCGCCGTGCTGTGAACGACGTATTTCTCCACGCCGATCGCGCTGCCTTCCCGAATCAGGGAAGCGGCGGTTCCGTCTTCGCACATATCGATCCCGTAAAAATTCCCGATCGCCGCGACCGCTTTCGCCGCGATTTTTTGCGGATAGATATGGCAATGCGCGTCTATGATGCGGTATTTCTTTTCGCTTTTCGCCGCGATTTCTTTATCCTCGCTCTTTACGATGATCATTGCGGGTCTTCTTCCTTTTCATCCAAATACGTCGCGAGAAAATCCGCGCTGTGGGTCAATGCGGCGAGGGGATACTTGTAAAACGCCTGCCCCACCGTAAAGCTGCCGCCGCGAACTCTGTCGTCAAAGCCGCCCATATGCCAATTGATCGCCATCGCTTCCTCGCGCGTCAGGCGCATGAATCCGCTGATGATATAAACGGATTTTTCGCCGTGTCCGTAAGGGAGTTCGTCTTCCACCGTGTAATAGGGCTGACTCTCCCACACGCCGTCCTTTTTGACGTTGCGATAGGAAACTTTATAATAATTCGTTTTGCAAAGATCGTGTAAAAGAGCAACGATCGCAACCGATTCGGGGCTGACTTCCTCTTTCCAATTCTCGCCGTATTCGCTTTCGAGAAGTTTGATCAAGCGATGATACACGTTCAAGCTATGAGAGCATAGCCCGCCCTCGAAATCGTAATGAAAGCGCGTGGACGCAGGCGCCGTAAAGAAATCCGACTTATTCAAAAGATAATCGAGAAGTTTGTCCGCGCCTTCGCGCTTGATCAGCGCGCGATAGGTGGTTATAAATTCGTCGTCTCTTCTTTTTTGCGATTCGCTCATCTTCGTTTTCCCTTAAAAGATCAGTTCCTGAGATCCGCCGCCGCAAAGGAAGCGAGAGGCATAAGCGCAAGCCCGGGAACGATCGCGGTAAAGATCGTAACGAGCGCGGAAACGTCCGTCTCTTTCGCCACATACGAGATCACGACGTTCGTTGCGAACATCAGCGTGATCGCGAGAAGTACCGCGCAGGAAAGATATCCGTTTACGCCGCGAGACAAGGTCGAACTGTGAACGCCGACGATGGTCAGAAGCAGCGTTAGTCCCCATACGCCGAATAGGATATAGCGCATGACTGTTGCCGAGATCGTAAATTTCATCATTCCGGGGAGAACGAGAAGCGCGACGTAACCCGCAACGAGGATCGCCATATAAATGATCGGAAGGATCGCGGAGCCGATCGTCATTTCGAATTCGGAAGAACCGGACGCGAAAGAGATCACGATCGAAACGCCGCCCAAGAGGAGCAAGCCGTAAATGCCGTACTCGATATATTTGCCGTAATCCGCGATGATCTTCGCCATACTATCCATTTCGAAGAAATAAGGAACGCCGCCGTGCATCGACCAAAGGCGAAGCACGCACCAAACCGCGTCCGCAAGGAGAATGAAAATAAAGCCGAGCTTTCCTTTCTTTCCCGTAATGCCGAGGATCGAGATCAAGCCCACGATACCCGCGAGAATGATCGTCAGATATTGCAGGAAATATTCGCCGCCGAACACGGGGAGAATACCCGCAACGCCGCCGATCCAGCTCTTCGGAAGCTGCCCGAGGAGAGAGGGCGAGCCTGCGAAAAGATCCGCCGAGATGCCGTCAGCCAAAGCGAGGGCGCCGTAATCGAACCAGCGCGTAATGAAAAGTCCGTAAGCAAGATAAAAGAGCACGCCGACGATGGACAGCAACATAATGATCGCCGCAATCGGTTTCTTATAAATACCCATAGAATTTTTACCTCCTGCCTGCGCCGCTTTTTTCTTGGCGGGTCGCTCGGCTTTGATCGCTTTTTGCGCGCCTTTGGACGTCGGCGCCACGTATTGTTTCCTACGCACGTCGGACAAGCTGGCGGCAAACGCCATATCTTCCGCCGTATATTGAGGCGCTTCTTCGGCCTCTTTCGCGCCTTCGCTTTCCGAAGCGCCGCTATCCGCCGCCGTTTCGCC
>OCTW011596082.1_pt1 | contig 21569 bp, 19 predicted proteins | sample 1539671 | NCBI WGS metagenome assembly OCTW01 (sample SAMN02144230, study PRJEB22623) | gut metagenome | biome: sheep rumen | host: Ovis aries | place: New Zealand
GTCGCGGCAGGCGCATATCATCGCCGCCAATATCGACAGGGCGTATCTCATTGTATCCCTGTATTTTCCGGAAGTCAAACTTCCTTTCCTGGACCGGATCCTGGTCACCTGCGAACTCTATGGCATCCCCGCCACCATCGTGCTGAGCAAAACGGACCTGTACCGGGAGCTGGCCCCGGAGGAAATCGCCCGTTTCCGATCCATTTACGAGAAGGCAGGCTATCCGGTGATTGAAGCCTCGGTGCCGGAAGGGACAGGAATTGAGGAAATCCGGGAGAGCTGCCGGGGACGGGTGAACCTCTTTTCCGGAGAGTCGGGCGTGGGGAAATCGTCCCTTATCAAGGCGCTGGACCCGACGCTGGATCCCAAGATCGGCGCCATCTCGACTGTTCATCTGCAGGGGAAACACACCACTTCCCTGTATGAGATGTACCCGCTCTGTTCCGGCGGTTTCGTGATTGACTCCCCGGGCATCCGGGGCTTCGGCCTGGTGGATGTGGAAAAGGAGGAGATTGCACGCTATTTCCCGGAAATGCTGCAGGCGGCCGAGGGGTGCCGCTTCACGCCCTGCACGCACACGCACGAGCCCGGCTGCGCCGTGAAGGAGGCGGTGGACAGGGGACTCATCTCCCCGGAGCGTTACGGCTCCTACCTGGGCATGCTGGAAGAAGACAAGAAGTTTCGATAGAGCGCCCCGGCATGCTGAATGAAGGGTTGTTTTGAATGAAGGGGTGTCATGCTGAACGAAGGGTTGTCATTCTGAACGAAGAGGTGTCATGCTGAATGAAGTGAAGAATCTATGGCCATGAAACTGAACAGGGAAATACTCCGGCTGGCCGGGCCCAGTATCCTCGCCAATATCACCGTTCCGCTGGTCGGGATGGTGGATATCGCCGTGGTAGGGCACCTTGGCACAATCGGCGGTGTTTCCGGGGCGGCGCTCATCGGCGGCATCTCCGTGGGGACGATGCTCTTCGACCTCCTGTACTGGAACTTCGGTTTCCTCCGCGCCGGCACCGGAGGCCTTACCGCCCAGGCCTACGGACGGCTCAATGCCGGCAGCCCGGGCACCGCGTCTGGGGCGAGATCGGCCCAAAATGCTCCGGAGATTGTTTCCATACTGGGGCGGGCGCTGCGGATTGCGGCACTCTCCGGCCTGGCTCTCGTTGCGCTGCAATGGGTGGTCGTGCAACTGGCATTCCTGGTCGTGCAGTGTTCCCCCGAAGTCCGCACGCTGGCCACCCAATACTTCCACATCCGCATCTGGGCCGCGCCGGCCACCCTTTCACTTTTTGCCTTCAAAGGGTGGTTCATCGGCTTGCAGGATAGTCTCAGCCCCATGCTGGTGGACCTGTGGGTGAACGGCGTAAACATCTTGCTCTCCGTACTCCTCGCCTTCGGACTTGCACTCCCGGCCGGCGGCACCCTTTCAGCCCTCGGCTCCAGCATCATAGCCCCGGCCGGCAGCACCCTTGCAGCACTCGGCTCCGGCATCGTGACCTCGGCCGGCAGTACCCTTGCAGCACTCGGCTCCGGCATCGTAGCCCCGGCCGGCGGCACCCTTGCGGCTCTCGGCTCCGGCATCGTGGCCCCGGCCGGCGGCACCCTTGCGGCTCTCGGCTCCGGCATCGTGGCCCCGGCCGGCGGGGTGCTCGTTCCGGGGCTGGGCTTTGCCGGAGTGGCATGGGGCACCGTCATCGCCCAATGGACCGGCCTCCTCCTCGCACTACTGGTGGCACGTAAACACCTATCCCTGAGCCACTTGCTCAAAATCCTCTGCGCAAAAAGCGCAGAGGATTATACGGAAAACACTGACAATCAGAAAGTTACCAACCACCCTTCTTCAGGGGCGGCTGCAAAAGTTCCGATTCCTGGAGCACCGGAGGCTCCCGAAACTCCCAATACTCCCGAAACTCCCAAGGTTCCTGAGGCTCCGGAGGCTCCTGCGTCCGCCACATCGAGTCCGGCGGCAATTTCATCCGTCCATCGGCCCAGTTTTTTCACCCTGAACCGGGACCTTTTCCTGCGGTCGGTGGGGATGATTGCAGTGTATATCGGCTTTACGGTCCTGAGTGCGCGGCTTGGCGACCTGATGCTCGCCGTCAGCACCATCCTCATGAAGTTTCTCATGGTTTTCAGCTACTTCACCGACGGTTTCGCCTATGCCGGCGAGGCGTTGACGGGCCGATTCATCGGCGAACGCTCTACCGACGGCGTCCGTTCCACCGTGCGGGGAACCTTTGCCTGGGGCTTCGGCCTGGCGGCAGCCTTCATGCTGGTTTACGGTCTGGGCGGCATGCCCCTTTTCCGCCTTATGACCTCTGACAACTCGGTGGTGGAAGCGGGCCGACAATTCATCCCATGGCTCCTGCTGATGCCGCTTATCGGCTACCCTGCCTTTATCTGGGACGGCATTTTTATCGGCGCAACTGCATCCAAAGACCTCAGAAACAGCACCTTACTATGCGCCGTAGGCTTTTTTGCAATGTGGTTTGCCGGCCGATGGCTGGCCGATGCCTTCAACGCCGGAAGCGTGGGAAGCCCCTCCCCGGAAACGGCCCTCCACATCCTCATGGCCGCCTACTTTACCCACCTGGCCATCCGCACCCTGTACCTCACCCTGCGATACAAGTCCGCTGTGCTCCGGCCCTTGATTTAGCGATGCCGCCACCGCGCACCAAGGACCTTCCGGCTTCCAGTCAACCCCTGACTGTCATAAGGATCTCAGTCTTAACGACAATAAGTAAACTTATACCAGTAATAATCTATAAACCCAAGTCAACCTGAATCAGGACGGGAAAACGGGGGGGGGTGGCTGGTAACATGCTGATTCTCTGTTGTTTCTATATAATCCTCTGCACTTTTTGCGCAGAGGATTATACGTAACGCGCTGGAAATCATTTTATTAGCAGCCACTATGATGGTTAACCGTTTCCGGCACTAATCTGATGAGGGCACAACTCTCTGCCACGCACGCTTGGAGCCGATTGTTACTATTTTCGCACAGCACAATCAAGAGCATGATAAGTATTTGCATCTGTGCTTCAAGAGTTGAAGCACGGTTTGGTGTGTGGAGAGGCGAAAGTGTGCCTGAGGCGGGGTTCCAGCAGGGGGGTGAAGCACGATAAGGGCAACCCAGGACGCAAAGTGTGCTTCAAGAGTTGAAGCACACGAGGGATGCCAGAGCAACGAGGAGATCAGAGTTGCGAGGGTGCAAGAGTTGAAGCACGGTTTGGCGTGTGGAGAGGCGAAAGTGTGCCTGAGGCGGGGTTCCAGCAGGGGGTGAAGCACGATAAGGGCAACCCAGGACGCAAAGTGTGCTTCAAAAGTTGAAGCACACGAGGGATGCCAGAGCAAGAGTATGTCAAAGGGACGAGGGGTGCGAGGGATGCCAGAGCAACGAGGAGATCAGAGTTGCGAGGGTGCCAGAGTTGAAGCACGGTTTGGTGTGTGGAGAGGCGAAAGTGTGCCTGAGGCGGGGTTCCGGCAGGGGGGTGAAGCACGATAAGGGCAACACAGGACGCAAAGTGTGCTTCAAGAGTTGAAGCACACGAGGGTGCCAGAGCTACAGCACGGTTTGGCGCATGTGCATGCCCTGCTCCATGTGAGAAGACGGCTTAGTGCTTGAGGTATTTCCAGCCGAGGACGGGGAGGACGAAGGCGAGGAGGCAGGCGACAATCCAGAAGATGGAGACGGGGCCGAAGTCGTAGATGCCTTCGGAAGCGAAGCCGTCGATGAGGAAGCCGCTGGTCATGGACTGCAGGCCGGCGGCGGCGTAGCTGGAGATGCCCACGATACCCAGGGCGGCACCGGTGGCCCTGCGCGGCACAAAGTCCAGCGCCATGAGGCCGGCCACGATGCAGAATACCACCGAGAAGGCAAAACTGAACACGGCCACAAAGGCCATATTCATCGCAAAATCTCCGCCCCAGAACAGGAAACCGGCCAGGGAAAGGACGGCCAGCACACCGGAAAGGACCACGGGCCGCACGCGGTTGCCCCGGAACGCCACGTCGGAAAGCCAGCCCGCGCAGAGGTTGCCGGCCACTCCGAAGATTTCGGCCAGGCCGATAATCTGCGTGGCCCGCTCCAGCGAAAAACTCTTCTGCTTCTGAAGGAAAAGCACTCCCCAGTCGCTTACGGCGTGCTGGGTAATGTACAAGAACGCGGTGGAGACGGCAATGACCCAGATGCCGGGATGACGGAAAACCCACCGTTGCAACTCCCTGGTCGGTTTCTGGTCCATCGGCCTCACCTGTTCGCCGGAGAGTTCCTGGACGGAGGGAAGGCCCTCGCTTTCGGGGGTATCGGCAATGAAAATGAGCGAAACGGCAAGGCCGATGAAGCCCGCCACCGCCGCCGCCAGGAAGCCCCACTGCCAGCCGACGGCCGCCACGATGAAGCCCGTCATAATCATGGAGACGGCTTTCCCGAGCTGCGGCGTGGAACTGAATATGCTGTACATGGTGCCCCGGCGCGAAAGCGGATACCAGCGCGACAGGCTGATGGTGCCGGGGGGCGAACCCATGCTCTGCATCCAGCCGTTCAGCCCCCAAAGGACGGCGAACGTGAGGAGGACCAGCAGGGAGCCCAGCCCCATCGGCCCGTGCAACAGGCCCAGCACCCCCAGAACCAGGTTCACCAAAGCCGATATGCCGATTCCCACCGCCATGAAACGGCGGATGTTGCAGTAATCGGCAATGAATCCGTTGATGAATTTTCCGACGGCATAGACAAAATAGAAGGCCGATCCGATGATGCCCAGCTGCCCCGCCGTGAGCACGCCGCCGTCGATGAGCGGCTGTTTCACGACGCCCAGCGTCATCCGGCACACATAATATAACGTATATGCCACCGTCACGCCCCAGAACGTTCTGGAACGCAGACGCTTATAGGCAGCCTCCACTTCCCCCGCCGGCACTTTCTGCACCCGCGGCTTGCTGATTCGGAAGAAGGAGTAAAACGACATGCTGCAAAGATAGGCAATTTTTGCCTTCCGGCAAGTATTGTGTATTTTGCGTTTCCTGCTTACCTTTGCAGGCAAATGGTAAAAGCAATTGTATTTGACATTGGCGGCGTTCTGGTAGATTTGGACCTGAACCGCTGCATCCGGGCTTTCCGGGAGATTCTGGGCTTTGAGCGCATCACGGAGCTGCTGGATGCCAGCCACCAGAAAGGCATCTATGGAGAGATGGAGGCCGGACGCCTTCGCGCAGAGCGTTTCCGCGAACTCATCCTGCAGGAGTCCCGTCCGGGATGCACCGGGGCCGATGTGGACCGCGCCATGGCCGCCCTCCTCACCGGCGTCCCGGACACTTCGGCGCAGGCCGTCAAGAACTTATCGGCCCGTTATCCGCTTTATCTCCTTTCCAACAACAATCCCATTTCCATGGCCCGCACGTATGAGCTTTTCCGCGAGGCGGGCATCGAGCCGGAGTCGGCCTTCAAAGGCCAGTTCATTTCCTGGGAGATGAAACTCATGAAGCCCACGCAGGAATGCTACCGGGAAGTACAGCGCCGGATTGGCCTCCCTCCCGGGGAAATCCTCTTCGTGGATGACAGCCGGACCAATGTGGATGCCGCCCTCCAGGCCGGCTGGCAGGCCCGCCACTATGTGCCCGGAACATCCCTGCAAGCCCTCCTGGCCGATTTGGAATAAAAAGAAAAGCCCGCAGGCGAATTGTCACAATTGGCCGCGGGCGAGTATGGTAAGGTATCAATATTTATGTCTGACACGATAATATCCAATACCGTGCCAAAACATAAACGATGATTTTATTTTGCTTTCTTTTTGCGTTTCTTGGCATTCCAGTCCCCGTAAATCTCGCTCACGTTGCCGGCCGTGATGAATCCGTGGATGTCGTTCTCCTTGAGATAACTCATCAGGCTGGCGAACTCGTCCTGGGTGAGGAGGGCCTGGATTTCTACATTGTGATGGCCGTTGTAGCCGCCCGTGACATCGTACAGGGAGCAGCCGCGCTGCAGCTCTTCGATGATGTACTTGCGGATGCGCTCGTACTGGGAGGAAATGATGCACACCCGCTTGCGTCGGTTCAGGCTGGCCGTGAAGTAATCCAGGGCCAGGCCGTTGATCCAGGTGCCGATGAGGCCGATGACCACCATCCGGAAGGGATTGATGGCAAAAGCCGTACAGCAGATGAGGGCGCCGGCCACCGTGACGGATGTGCCGATTTCGAAGTGCAGGTACTTGTTCACAATCTTCGCGAGGATATCCAGGCCGCCGGTGGAAGCGTTGATGTTGAACAGGATGGTCTGCGAAGCGCTGAGAACGAGCACAAAGCACAGGAGGTCGAACCAAGGATCGGCCATGACCGATGTCTGGCCGGGCTCCAACAGCTGCTCATAGGGAAGAATCTTCTCCCAAAGCTCCAGCAGCGGGCCCAGGATCAGGGCCGTATAGACCGTCTTGGCCCCGAACTCCGCACCGATGAGAACCCACGCCAGCAGCAGCAGGATGGCATTGATGATGGTGACCATCACGGATACCTTGATGGGAATGCCGGCCAGGGTGAACACCTCGGACAACACCATGGAAAGTCCCGTGATGGAGCCCACGATGAGATTGCTGGGCATGAGGAAATAATAGACCGCGGCCGCTGCGATGAACATGCCGAAGGTCATGATGAAAAGTTCCTTCCAGAATTTGAATGTGGCCAGTGGCTTCAGGAGATCGCTCACTTTCATTTTGCTTAGTTTTAGTGCATAAAGGTAACACTTTTCTAGCAAAATGCGATAAAAAATTAATAATATCTGTAGAAAAGCGCGATAGACTCCATTCCGGCAAAGAACTGGCGAAGCAGGTAGCTCTCATTGGGAGAGTGGATGGTGTCCCTCTCCAGGCCGAAGCCCATCAGGAGCGGATCGATTCCCAGAATCTTCTGCATGCACGCAAGGATGGCGATGGAACCGCCTCCGCGGGCGGGAACCGGCTCGATGCCATAGACCTCCGCCATGGCGCGGGAGGCCGCCTGGTAAGCAGCGGAACTGATCGGGATGAGGAAGCCGTCGCCGCCTTCGCAAGGCTTGATGTCCAGCTTTACATACGGCGGGGCAATGCGCTCCAGATGCTCCTTGAACAGTTGGGTAATCTTGGCCGATGTCTGCCAGGGAACCAGCCGCATGGACAGTTTGGCGTGCGCCGTGGAAGGAAGCACCGTCTTGGCGCCCGTGCCCGTATAACCGCCCCAGATGCCGCACACATCCAGGCAGGGCCGGATGGCCGTGCGTTCCAGGGTGGTATAGCCCTTCTCGCCCTTCACCTCGTTGATGTTCAGGAACTTCTTGTACTCCTCCATGTCGAAGGGCGCCTTGTTCAGGAGGGCCCGGTCATCGGCCGACAGTTCCACCACGTCGTCGTAGAAGCCGGGGATGGCGACGCGGCCGTCGGCATCGTGCAGGGAGGCGATGAGGGCGCAGAGTTCGTTGATGGGATTGGCCACGGCGCCGCCGTAATGGCCGGAATGGAGGTCCTTGTTGGGACCGGTCACCGTCACTTCCAGATAGGCGAGGCCACGCATGCCGCAGTTGATGGACGGTACCTTCTCGGAAATCATGGTGGTGTCGGAGACCAGGATGACGTCGGCCTTCAGGAGGTCTTTGTGCTCCTGAACCCAAGCCGGGAGGGACGGGCTGCCGATTTCCTCCTCGCCCTCGAAGATGAACTTCACGTTGTGCTTCAGCCGACCGGTCTTGAGCAGGAACTCGAAAGCCTTCAGGTGCATGAAAAGCTGGCCCTTGTCGTCGTTGGCGCCACGGGCATAGATGGCCTCCTCCCCGGACACGGGGTCTTTGCCCAGAACGGGCTCGAAGGGGTCTGTGCGCCACTTTTCCAGCGGCTCCGGGGGCTGGACGTCGTAGTGGCCATAGACCAGGACGGTCTTTTCCGCCCCCATGTCCTTGCTGCCGAAGACCACGGGGTGGCCGGCGGTCTCATACACGTCGGCCCGGTCGGCACCGGCCTCTTTGAGGAGTTCGGTGAGGCGGGTGGCGCAGCGGTACATGTCGGCCTTGTGCTCCGGCTTGGCGCTGACGGAGGGAATGCGGAGAAGAGAGAAGAGTTCTTCGAAGAAACGTTCGCGGTTGGTTTGGATATAGTTTTTCATGCTACTGTTGATTTTCTGCCTGGCCTCCGGCGAGGTCCAGGATTTCGGATGTTATCTTTTGCTGGCGGCCCTTGTTGTACTGGAGGGTGAGTTCGGCAAGCAGGTTTTCGGCGTTGTCGGTGGCCGTCTGCATGGCCACGGTGCGGGCGGCGTGCTCGGCGGCGGCGCTGTCCAGAAGGGCTGCGTAGAGTTTGAGTTTCACCGTCTTGGGAAGGAGCACTTTCAGAAGTTCCTGCCGGGATGGTTCGATGATGACGTCGGAAGATTCTTCGCTGTCGCTCAGAATGACAGCATCATCCTGAGGCGCGACGCTTGTGTCATCCTGAAGCGCAGCGCTTGTGTCATCCTGAGGCGCGACGCTTTTGTCATCCTGAGGCACTTGTGCCGAAGGATCTGCACCCATCAGCACCTCCACCACCGGCTGCTGCTTTGCGGTGGATACGAAGTGGTTATAGACCATGAGCACCTGTGCAATCCTGCCTTCCTCCAGCTGTACAGCCAGTTTTTCGGCCAGGCTGGCCACCGGGGCGAAGGAAGGATGCTCCGATAGGGCGGTGTAGTCTTCCGGTGAAGGGAAACCGTCCCTGCGCATGGCATCGGCCATTTTCCGGCCGATGGAATACACCGCGTCGTCCTCCCTTCGCACGGAACGCACCTTGGCGATGACGTTGGCGTTGAAGCCGCCGCAGAGCGACGAGTTGGAAGCGATGGCGATGACGGCGCGGGGGGCGTCGAGCACCCGATCGGCCGTTTTCGTGCACGAGTCACCGCCGGCCGAAGCCAGGATGCGCTGCAGCTGCCGCTCGTACGGACGCATGTTCTCGATGGCGGTCTGCGCCTTCCGCAGTTTGGCCGAAGACACCAGCTTCATCGCCGAAGTAATCTTCAGCGTATTCTTCACAGACGCGATCCGTCCTTTTATTTCCTTTAATGTTGGCATACCGATTCTTCGCTAGATTCTTCGCTTCGACAGATTCTTCGCTTCGCTCAGAATGACAGGCTTCGCTCAGAATGACAGGAGGGGTTAGTTCATGGCCAGGATTACGGAGGAGGCGGTTTCGGCAAGGATCTGTTCTATCTCCGGGGTGAGTTTTCCCTCACCGAGGGGGTCCAGGACATCGGCCCTGTGGGCGGCACGGAGACGGTCCAGGAAAGCCTCCTGGAAAGGACGGACCTGTGCGATGGAAAGGTCCCGCATGAGCGCATGGGTTCCACAGTAGAGAATGGCCACCTGCTCCCCTACCGGCATGGGACTGTACTGGGGCTGGATGAGCAGCTGGTTGTTCTTGCGCCCTTTGTCCAGCGCCAGTTCCGTGACCTTGTCCACATCGGAGGAGAATTTGGAGAAGGCCTCCAGCTCGGCCCACTGGGCCTGGTCGATCTTGAGCGTGCCGGCCACCTTTTTCATGGATTTCACCTGGGCGCTGCTGCCCACGCGGGACACGCTGATGCCCACATTCACGGCCGGCCGCACGCCCTGGTTGAACAGGCTCTGTTCCAGGTAAATCTGGCCGTCGGTGATGGAAATCACATTGGTGGGAATGTAGGCCGACACGTCGCCGGCCTGCGTCTCGATGATGGGAAGGGCCGTCAGCGAACCGCCGCCGCGCACCTTGTCTTTCAGGACGGCGGGAAGGTCGTTCATCTGCGCCGCCACTTCCTGCTGGTCGATGATGCGGGCGGAGCGCTCCAGCAGACGGCTGTGCAGGTAGAAAATGTCTCCCGGATAGGCCTCGCGTCCGGACGGGCGGCGCAGAATCAGGGACACTTCGCGGTAGGCCACGGCCTGTTTGGAAAGGTCGTCATACACCACCAGGGCATGGCGGCCCGTATCACGGAAATACTCGCCGATGGCCGCCCCCGCAAACGGAGCGTAATACTGCAGGGCCGCCGGATCGGCCGCCGTGGCAGCCACCACCGTGGTATAATCCATGGCCCCGTGCTCCCGCAGCGTCTTCACGATGGACGCCACGGTGGAACCCTTCTGGCCGATGGCCACATAGATGCAGTACACCGGTTTTCCGGCCTCGTAGGCGGAACGCTGGTTGATGATGGTGTCGATGGCGATGGCCGTCTTGCCTGTCTGGCGGTCTCCGATGATGAGCTCGCGCTGCCCGCGGCCGATGGGAATCATGGCGTCGATGGCCTTGAGGCCCGTCTGCAGCGGCTCCGACACCGGCTGGCGGAAAATGACGCCGGGCGCCTTGCGCTCCAGCGGCATGTCCACCTTCTCCCCTTCGACGGGGCCCAGGCCGTCCAGCGGATTGCCCAGCGGGTCGATCACTCGGCCCAGCAGATTGTCATTCACACCGACGGAGGCGATGCGGCCGGTCCGGCGCACCACCATTCCTTCCTTCACGTGGTCCGTGGGCCCCATCAGGACGGCGCCCACATTGTCGGCTTCCAGGTTCATCACCACGGCCATCAATCCACCGCCGCAGTCCAGCAGTTCGCCGGCCTCGGCATGGTCCAGGCCATAGATGCGCACCACGCCGTCACTCACCTGCAGAGCCTTGCCGATCTCCTCGAAGCGGAGATCGTTTTTCATGTCTTCGAGCTGCCCGAGCAGGATATCGCTGACTTCGCTGGGTTTCAGGGTTGTATTTGCCATTAGATTATTCTTCTGTTTCGTTCAATAAATTGTTCGCGGATCAGGTCCAGCTGACGCTTGACGCTGGCGTCCAGGAGGTAGTCGTCGATGTCGAAGACAAAGCCGCCCACGATGGACGGGTCCACATCCACGTCGATGATGACATCATCCCCGGTTTTCTGCCGGACCAGCGCTTTCAGACGCTGCAGCAGGCGTTCCGACGGTTCGGTGACCGTGGTCAGGTGCGCCCGCCGGATGCCGATGCTCCGGTGGTACATGTCCACGAAATCCCGCAGGATGTCCTCGGCCAGCTCCATTCGGCCATTTTTGTTGAGCAGCGTCAGGAAACGGCTGAGTTCCGGCGACATCCGGTTGCCCAGGGCCGTCTGAAGCAGTTTTTTCTTGTCGAACGCGCTCACCACGTCTCCGGCGGCACCGACCATGCGCCGGAGGTCGGGCAGGGAGCGGAGCGCCTGCAGCAGGGTCTCGGCCTCGGAACACACGATGTCGCCATGTCCGGTGTCGCGGACATACTTCACGAGCGCCCTGGCGTAGCGGGTTATGACAATGGCTCTGTTCATTTAGGAACGCATCTGGGATTTTGAGGCTTCATCCACCAGCTCGTCGATAAAAACCTTTTGGTTGCCTTCGTCGGACAGTTCGTGACGGAGCACTTTCTCCGCCACCCGGACGCTCAGGAGGGCCACTTCGCGACGGACGTCGCGCAGGGCGCTCTCCTTCTCTGCGGCAATCTGGAGCTTGGCCTCCGCCAGGATTTTGTCGGCCTCGGCCTGGGCTTGCGCTTTGGCATCGGCCACAATCCGGGCCTTGGTTTCGGTGGCCTCGCGCAGCATCTGGGACTGCTCCTTGCGGGTTGTCTCCAGCATCTGCGCCTGCTCCACCTTCCAGGCGGCCATCCGGGCCTGGATTTCATCGGCCTCCCTGAGAGACTGCGCAATCTTGGCGCTGCGTTTGTCCACCATGTCCGTGATGACCGGGAAGCCGAACTTCGCCAGGAGGAAAAACACAATGCCGAAGATGACGACCATCCAGAACAGAAGGCCGAATTCCGGAGTAATCAGATTCATTTCAGTACGACGACGAGAAGGCAGACAATGATGGCGAAGAGGGCGGCGCCTTCCACCATACCGGCGGCGATAATCATGGCCGTGCGCAGATTGCCGGCACTCTCGGGCTGGCGGGCGATGGATTCCATCGTGGATTTGCCGATTTTTCCGATACCGAAAGCTGCGGCAACGGCAGCGAGGGCAGCACCGAGGGCAGCACCGAACTTGGCGAGGGCAGCCCCTGTGGCGGCCTGGAGAATCAAAGTAGCTAAAATCATAATCTAAAATATTAAAAGTTAATCATTTATGGACAACATCCGTCATTCTGAGCCATCTGTCATTCTGAGCGAAGCGAAGAATCTCATTCTTCCTTCTGTCGGGCCAGGCCGATATAGATGGAGCTGAGCATGGTGAACACATAGGCCTGGATGAAGCTCACCAGGCACTCCAGAATATCCAGGAACACCCCGAAAAGTACGCTCACCAGCGTCATGCCTCCGCTCATGAGCGGACCGTATTTGGCCATGATGAAGATGACGCACACTATGCACAGAATCATGATGTGCCCCGCCAGCATATTGGCAAACAGACGGACGGTGAGGGATACCGGCTTCATGAGGGCGCTGAACAGCTCGATGACGGGCATGACGGGTTTCAGGAAGCCCGGGACATCCGGGGCAAAGATTTCTTTATAATAGTGTTTGGTCCCCGTGAGGTTCACGGTGAAGAAGGTGCACAGGGCCAGCACCAGCGTAATGGCAATGTTGCCGGTGAGGTTGGCCCCGCCCGGGAAGAACGGGATGATGCCCAGGAAGTTGTTCAGCAGAATCCACAGGAAGGCCATGCACAGATAGGGCGAATACCTGCGGTAATCCTCACCGATGTTCTCCCGCGCCATGTCATGTACCATCATCACCAGCGGCTCCACGGCGGCGGCAAGGCCCGTGGGGGCCTCCTTCAGCGCATCGTGCTTTTTGTACCAGCGCGCAGTGAGGAGGATGACCACCAGCAGCAGCAGCGTGCTCATCATCAGCGACAGCACGTTTTTGGTGATGGAAAGGTCCAGCGGACGCTTTCCCGTGGCGGCATTCACCAGTTTGCCCTCCCCGTTCAGGGTGTAACCGTTCTCCGCCGCATGGTGCAAGGTGAACACATGCACCCCGTCGTCTATCACGATGCAGGGCAGCGGAATGGCGACGGGTCTGCCTTTCCACTCGGTGATGTGCCACTCGTACTCGTCCCCGATATGCTCGAAGATGATTCCGGTGACGTCAATAGATTCTTCGCTTTCGCTCAGAATGACAGGAGTGTCCTGAGGCACTTGTGCCGAAGGATCTCCCTGCAAAAGCAAGAGTGATATGAGGAATGTGAGTATCATGCCTCCACACACACTTTTACCACATTGTCCCTCACCTCCACGAAGCCTTCCTGGATGGGAAGGAACTTCTCCTCCCCGCCCTCGACATAACGGATATTGCCTTTTTCCAACGCCGTGATGAGGGCGGCATGGTCCTTGAGCACGGTGAAAGGCCCCTCCACGCCGGGGAGGCTAACCAGCGTGACATCGGCCTGTACCAACGTCCCTTCGGGACTGAGGATATGCAATGCGATGGTCATTCTGAACGATGTAAAAAATCTACTTGGCGGCGGCGAGGATGGCCTCGCCCTTCTTGATGGCATCCTCGATGGTTCCCACGTTCAGGAAAGCCTGTTCGGGAAGATGGTCCACCGCTCCGTCCATGATCATGTTGAACCCCTTGATGGTGTCTTCGATGGACACCATCACGCCCTTCACGCCGGTGAAGTGCTCGGCCACGAAGAAGGGCTGGGAAAGGAAACGCTGCACGCGACGGGCACGGTTGACGGTGGTCTTGTCCTCTTCCGAAAGCTCGTCCATGCCCAGGATGGCGATGATGTCCTGCAACTCCTGGTTGCGCTGGAGGATCTGCTTCACGCGCTGGGCCGTCTCGTAATGCGCCTTGCCCACGATGTTGGGATCCAGGATGCGGGAGGTGCTTTCCAGCGGGTCCACGGCCGGGTAGATGCCCAGGGCCGTGATTTTACGGCTGAGCACCGTAGTGGCGTCCAGGTGCGTGAAGGTGGTGGCCGGAGCAGGGTCCGTGAGGTCGTCGGCCGGAACGTAAACGGCCTGCACGGAAGTGATGGAGCCGTTCTTGGTGGAAGTGATGCGCTCCTGCATCTTGCCCATTTCGGTGGCCAGGGTGGGCTGGTAACCCACGGCCGAGGGCATGCGTCCCAGAAGGGCCGACACCTCCGACCCGGCCTGGGTGAAACGGAAGATGTTGTCGATGAACAGGAGGATGTCGCGCGGGCCGTCTCCGGCATTTCCGTCACGGAAGCTCTCGGCCAGGGTGAGGCCGCTGAGGGCCACGCTGGAACGGGCCCCCGGGGGTTCGTTCATCTGGCCGAACACCATGGACACCTGGCTCTTTTCCAGTTCCTTGGGATCGACGAGGGAAAGGTCCCATCGGCCCTCCTCCATGGCTTTTTCGAAAGCCTCGCCATAGCGGATGACGCGGGACTCGATCATTTCGCGGAGGAGGTCGTTTCCTTCACGGGTGCGCTCCCCCACGCCGGCGAAAACGGAGAAGCCGTTGTGCGCCTTGGCGATGTTGTTGATGAGTTCCTTGATGAGCACCGTCTTGCCCACGCCGGCACCGCCGAAAAGGCCGATTTTCCCGCCTTTCAGGTAGGGCTCCAGCAGGTCGATGACCTTGATGCCGGTGAAAAGCACCTCCTGCGAAGTGGTAAGGTCTTCGAACTTGGGCGGCTCGCGGTGGATGGGGAGCGTGTCGTGACGGTCCAGCGGGGCCATGCCGTCGATGGCGTCTCCGGTGACGTTCATCACGCGGCCGCGGATCTGAGCCCCCACGGGCATGGAGATGGGCCGGAAGGTGTTTTCCACCTCCAGACCGCGGCAGAGGCCGTCGGTGGAGTCCATAGCCACGCAGCGAACGGTGTCTTCTCCGATGTGCTGCTGCACCTCCAGGATGACGGTTTTCCCGTCGGGGCGCTTCACGGTAAGGGCATCGTCGATGCGCGGCAGATCCAGCTCCTCATTGCGGGCCGATATGTTGAAATGCACATCCACCACCGGTCCTACGACCTGAGCGATGTGCCCGTTTGCGTTGGGCATAGGCTTAAAGGATGGACTTTACCTTTTCTATGATGTGGGCGGCATCCAGGCCGTAGAGGGCCATGAGGCCGGCCGGGGTTCCGGTTTCTCCGAAGCGGTCTCCGCCGTTCATGAAGCAGAGCCTGACAGGGTATTCCTGCGCCAGGAGGGCTGCTACGGCCTCTCCCAGGCCACCGGCCATGTTGTGCTCTTCGGCCACGATGGCCTTGCCGGTTTTCCTGACGGACGCCACGATGGTGTCCCCGTCCAGGGGCTTGATGGTGGCCACATTCACCACTTCTACGGAAATTCCCTCCGCCTCAAGGGCTTCCGCTGCCTGAAGGGCTTCCCATACCAGGTGGCCGCAGCAGAAGACGGAGACATCCTTGCCCTCGTTCATCACGTATGCCTTGCCTATCTCGAAAGGCTCGTCGGGGTCTGTGAAATTGGGCACGGAAGGACGGCCGAAACGAAGATACACGGGGCCGTCGTATTTGGCGGCGGCCAGGGTGGCCTGCAGGGTCTGGTTGTAGTCGCAGGGGTTCACCACCACCATTTCGGGAAGGGCGCGCATGAGGGCGATGTCCTCCATGGTCTGGTGCGTGGCACCGTCCTCACCCAGGGTGATGCCGGCGTGGGAGGAGGCAATCTTCACATTGGTCTTGCCGTAGGAGACCTCCTGGCGCAGCTGGTCGTACACGCGGCCGGTCACGAATTCGGCAAACGAGCCGATGAAGGGAATCTTGCCGGCGATGGCCAGGCCGGCGGCCGCGCCCACCATATTGGCCTCGGCGATGCCGCACTGGATGAATCTTTCGGGAAACTCGGCGGCAAAGTCGTCCATTTTGAGGGAGCCTTTGAGGTCTGCGGTGAGGGCGACGACGCGCCCGTCGGCCTTTCCGGCCCTCAGGAGACCTTCACCGAAGCCGCTGCGGGTGTCTTTCTTTCCTGTATCGATGTATTTTTTCATAATCTTCTGCTTTAATAATCACCAAGGGTTTCTTCCAGTTGGGCGAGCGCCTGCAGGCACTGCTCCTCGTTCGGAGCCTTGCCATGCCACTTGTGGGTGCCGGCCATGAAATCCACGCCGTGACCCATGTCGGTCTTGAAGAGGATCATCGTGGGACGGTTGGTCTTCCTGCCCATTTCCCGGGCCTTGGCGAAAGCCGCGAGGATGGCTTCCATGTCGTGACCGTCGGCGGTAACCGTGTTCCAGCCGAAGGCCTGCCATTTGAGCTGGAGGTCTCCGCCGCCGCAGACGGACTCGATGCTGCCGTCAATCTGCTGGCCGTTCCAGTCCGTTATGCCGATGAGGTTGCCCAGGGAGTGATGGGTGGCGAACTCGGCCCCTTCCCAGATCTGGCCTTCTTCGCACTCGCCGTCGCCGCAGAGGACATACACCAGGTGCTTGTCCCCGTCCATTTTCTTGGCCAGCGCCAGGCCGGCGGCCACGGAGAGGCCCTGTCCCAGGGAACCGGAAGCCTGCGTGACGCCCGGAAGGCTCCTGCGGACGGAAGGATGCCCCTGGAGGCGGGACCCCATCTTGCGGAGGGTGCCCAGCTCGCTTACCGGGAAGTAACCGGCACGGGCCAGAACGGAATAATAGACCGGGGCCAGGTGACCGGCAGAAAGGATGAACATGTCCTGTCCCTTGCCGTCACGGGTCCAGGTGGCGGGGTTGTGGTCCATGACCTCGAAATACAAGGCCGTGAGAATGTCCGTCGTGGACAGGGAGCCGCCCGGATGGCCGGATTTGGCCGATGTCACCATGCGGATGATGTCCCGGCGCACCTGCGACGCAATTTTTTGAAGGTTTTCTTTAGCCATACTTTTATTTTGGATAATCTTTATAATCACGGGGAATTTTTCAAAGATACGCATTTTTTCTGTATTTTTGCACATATAACGATGACAAGACCATGACCAACTACAAAAAAAACGGCAGTTCCGCCTATTTGGCAGGAATTGTCCTGGTTGCCGTGATCGGCGGACTCCTCTTCGGTTATGACACCGCCGTCATTTCGGGTGCCGAAAAAGGCCTCCAGGCCTTCTTCCAGGGCGCAACCGACTTCAACTATACCGCCGGGCTGCACGGGTTCACCACTTCCAGTGCGCTCATCGGCTGTATCATCGGCGCGCTCATCTCCGGGTTCCTGGCTTCCCGCCTGGGACGGAAGAAGTCGCTGTTTGTCGCCGGCATCCTCTTTCTCCTGAGCGCGCTGGGGTCCTACTATCCCGAGTTCCTGTTCTTTGAGAAGGGCGCCGCCAGCAAGGGCCTTCTGATGGCCTTCAACGGATACCGCATCCTGGGCGGCATCGGCGTGGGTCTGGCATCGGCCCTGTGTCCCATGTACATCGCGGAAGTGGCGCCGGCCTCCAAGCGGGGAACGCTGGTGAGCTGGAACCAGTTTGCCATCATCTTCGGCCAGCTGGTGGTGTACTTCGTGAATTTCCTCATTATCCAAAGCCACGCCAACGATCCCGAAGTGGTCGCCTGGACCAATGCCGTCGGCTGGAGAGTGATGTTCGTGTCGGAAGCCGTTCCCGCCGCGCTCTTCTCCATCCTCATTCTGCTGGTTCCCGAAACGCCGCGCTATCTGGCCATGCACGGACAGGCGCCCAAGGCCTTCCACGTGCTTGCCCGCATCAACGGCGAGCACCGCGCCAACGAGATTCTGCTGGAAATCAAGGCTACCCTGCAACAGGACAGCCACAAAAGGCACGAGCATCTGTTCGCATACGGATTCATGGTCGTTTTCATCGGCTGCATGCTCAGCGTCTTCCAGCAGATTATCGGCATCAATGCCGTACTGTACTTCGCCCCGCGCATCTTCGAATCCATGGGCGTGAGCAACAATATGCTGTTCACCGTGATGATGGGCGTCATCAATATTTCCTTTACCCTGGTGGCCGTTTTCACCGTGGAGAAGCTGGGCCGCAAGCCCCTTCTGATCACCGGCTCGCTGGGCATGGCGCTGGGTGCGCTGGGCGTGGCCCTTTCCAATGTGGTGAGCCTGCCCGCCCTGGTTCCCGTCATCAGCATCATGCTGTACAGCGCCTGCTTCATGTTCAGCTGGGGCCCCATCTGCTGGGTTTATATCTCTGAATTGTTCCCCAACACCATCCGCAGCCAGGCAACGGCCTGGGCCGTGGCGTTCCAGTGGGTTTTCAACTTCATCGTAAGCTCCACCTTCGTTCCCATGTACACGCGCAGCCCGTTCTTCGCCTACGCCCTGTACGGAGTCATCTGCCTGATTGCCGCCGTGTTCGTGTGGAAACTGGTCCCCGAAACCAAGGGAAAGACCCTGGAAGAAATGACCGCCCTGTGGCGGAGCAGAAAATAAACATCCCCATGAAAAAAAGCATCATTTTCGCCTGTGCGGCAGCGCTTGTCCTGACCGCCTGCTCCCAAAAAGCCGAACAGCAGATCCATACCCTCACCAACGAGGCCGGAATGGAGGTTCGCATCACCCCTTTCGGCGCCCGCATCGTCTCCATCCTGGTCCCGGACAAAAACGGGGAAATGCGGGATGTCGTGCTGGGTTTCGACGCCATCAGCGACTACCACCCCCAGAACAACCAGACGGATTTCGGCGCCGCCATCGGCCGGTATGCCAACCGCATCAACCAGGGAAGGTTCACCCTGGACGGCGTAGAATACCGGCTGCCGCAGAACAATTACGGTCACTGCCTGCACGGCGGTCCCTCCGGCTGGCAGTACTGCAATTTTGAAACGGTCGAGGCCGATTCCCGGCACGTCAAGCTGCGCCTGGTGTCGCCCGACGGGGACAACGGCTTCCCCGGTACGGTGACGGCCACCGTCTGCTATACGCTCACCCCGGACAACGCCATCGACATTGTCTATGAAGCGGTTACCGACAAGGCCACCGTCATCAACATGACCAACCACTCGTATTTCAACCTTTCCGGAGAACCGGCCACCCATTGCATCGAGGATGACATCCTCTATGTGAATGCCAGCCATTTCACCCCGGTGGACAGCACGTTCATGACAACGGGCGAAATCCGCCCGGTAGCCGGCACGCCTTTCGATTTCACGGTCGCCAAGCGCATCGGCCAGGACATCAATGCCGACTGCGACCAAATCCGGAACGGACACGGGTACGACCACAACTGGGTGCTGGACACCGGCGGAAGCATCCAGGCCGTCGCCGCCGAACTGTACTGCCCGGCCACCGGCATCAACCTCAAAGTCTATACCGACGAGCCCGGCATCCAGGTCTATGCCGGCAATTTCCTGGACGGCAGCGTGGTGGGCAAAAAGGGCATCGCCTATCCTTTCCGCAGCGCCATCTGCCTGGAGACGCAGCACTATCCCGACACGCCCAACAAGGCCGACTGGCCCTCGGCCGTGCTCCGGCCCGGAGAAACCTACACCAGCCATTGCATCTTTGCTTTTGGCGTGAAATAGACAGATCCTTCACTGCGTTCAGGATGACAAAAAAAAGTGGCTGCCCGACCGGGTAGCCACTTGCTTGTTCACCAATTGATGTTTTAGTCGGCCAGGGAGAAGCGCTTGAAGGCAACAATCTTGGCATCCTTGTCGGCAGCGGCAAGGGCTTCCTTCACGGTCTTCTTGTCGTCGGACAGCTGGTACTCCTGCTCCATGAGGGTGCTTTCCTTCAGGAACTTCTGGATACGGCCGTTGACGATACCGTTGATCATCTGAACCTTCTGCTCCAGGGAGGCCAGCGTTTCAGCGCCGATCTTGGCAATGATTTCGCGGGCCTGCTGAGCCTGCTCGGAAGTGAGCCAGCCCTTGGCGGTATTGGACTCGATGTGGTCTTCGCTGTCCACGTGGGCGGGGTTGATACCGGCCTTCTTGAGAGCGTTGTCCACAGCCTTCTGAACCTGCTCGTCCTTGGTCTTCTGGATGGCGACGGTCTTTTCAGACTCGATAACCTCGGCAGGAACGGATTCGGCATCTACGGCCACGGGGTTCATGGAAGCCACCTGCATGGCGATACCGCGGGCGATATCGGCAGGAACTTCCTTGGAGAAAGCCACAATGGCGCCGAGCTTGCCGTTGAAGTGCACATATTCGCTCACGTACGGGGCCTCGAGGGCGCCGTAATAAGCCAGCACATGCTTTTCACCGGTCTTACCGGCCTGGTTGGTGATGTCCTCTTCGATGGTGTAACCATCTGCAAGTTTCACAGCCTTCAGTTCCTCTGCGCTGGCCGGGAAAGCGGCGATGGCGGCGTCGGCGATGTTGCCGGAGAGGGTCTTGAAGTCCGGTGTGGCGGCCACGAAGTCGGTCTCGCAACCGAGGCAGACAAGGATGGCCCTTCCGCCGTTGATGCGGCTGAGGACGGCACCCTGGGTGGTCTCGTTGTCACCGCGCTTGGCGAGGGTGGATTTACCTTTCTCGCGAAGGATTTCAACCGCGCGCTTGAACTCGCCGGCAGCTTCTTCAAGTGCCTTTTTGCAGTCCATCATACCGGCGCTGGTCATATCGCGGAGTTTCTTGATATCTGCTAAGGAGATAGCCATAATTACTTGCTTTTAAAGGTTAATTACTCTTCGGTGGCGGGAGCTTCCACAGCCTCGGCGGCCTCGGTGGCTTCGGCTTCAGCTTCGGCCTTGGGGGCGCGGCGGGAGCGGAGCTTCTTGGCGGGGGCGGCAGCCTCAGTTTCCTGGGCGGGAGCAGCCTCAACCTCTTTCTCCTTCTCGAGCTTGCGCTCTTCGAGGCCTTCGTTGATGGCCTGGCACATCACATCCATGATGAGCTCGATGGACTTCGTGGAATCGTCGTTTGCCGGAATCATGTAATCAATGGGCGTGGGATCGCAACATGTATCAACCATAGCGATAACCGGGATGTTCAGACGGACAGCCTCCTTGACGGCATTGGCCTCTTTCTGAATATCGACCACGAAGAGGGCGCTCGGAAGACGGGACATGTCGCGGATGGAACCGAGGTTCTTCTCCAGCTTGGCCCGCTGGCGCTCCACCTGGAGACGCTCACGCTTGGCGAGTTTCTCAAAGGTGCCATCTTCCTTCATCTTGTCGATGGTGTTCATTTTCTTGACGGCCTTGCGAATGGTGGGGAAGTTGGTAAGCATACCGCCCGGCCAACGCTCGGTCACGGAAGGCATATTGACGGCGGCGGCCTTTTCGGCGACTACGTCTTTAGCCTGTTTTTTGGTGGCAACGAAGAGGACCTTGCGGCCGCTGCGGGCCATTTCCTTGAGGACCTCGGCTGCCTCGTCAATTTTGACGACGGTCTTGTGCAGGTCGATGATGTGGATGCCGTTCCTCTCTACGAAGATATACGGAGCCATCTTGGGGTTCCACTTGCGGGCCAGGTGGCCGAAGTGTGCGCCTGCATCAAGCAACTGTTCGAAATTTGTTCTAGACATGGGTTTGTTTGTGTCTTTGTTTTTAACTCTTTCATCAATCCGGAGTAGGAACCTGGTTCATCTCCGAAATTTTTTCGCGGCCCGGCAATCCCTTTTGTAGCCTGGGAAGATTCTCATCCTCACCGGGATCTCAGGATTTGATGATACCAGAGGCCGTGCTGACGTAATACCAGAAGCAGCGATTAACGCTTGCTGAACTGGAAGCGACGACGTGCGCCAGGCTGACCGGGTTTCTTACGCTCGACTTCGCGGGCGTCGCGGGTGAGGAA
>OCTW011616476.1_pt1 | contig 21556 bp, 19 predicted proteins | sample 1539671 | NCBI WGS metagenome assembly OCTW01 (sample SAMN02144230, study PRJEB22623) | gut metagenome | biome: sheep rumen | host: Ovis aries | place: New Zealand
TTATCCTCTTCAAATGCATTAGCTGTCATAGCAATTATAGGAACATGACCTTTCGTCCTCACTTCTGCATTTCTAATAATTCTAGTTGCTTTATAACCATCCATATATGGCATCTGGATGTCCATAAGCACTACATCATATTTATTACCTTTCTTAGAACCAAGTAGTTCAACAGCAATGGTTCCATCGGTAGCCTCTTCTACCTGCATTCCAACATCTTCTAAGATTGATTTTGCAATCTCTCGATTCAAGTCATTATCTTCTACAAGAAGAACTTTCTTTCCTTCTAACATAGATAAATCTATATCTTCATTATCTTCTTCAACATAGTCTGAATTAGCGACTTTAAGTCTAACAGAACATATGAATTCAGTTCCTTTACCAAGCGTAGAATTACATGATACCTCGCCATTCATAAGCTCTACCAGACGTTTTGTTATTGCCAGTCCCAGACCAGTCCCCTGTACACCTGTCACGGATGATCTATTCTCTCTTTCAAAAAGATCAAACAAATGCTTTTGAAATTCTTTACTCATTCCAATTCCTGTATCTTTTATTCGAATCTCATAATTCGCAAATCCATTTACAGCAGGGTCTTTTTGCTTAACCTCAAACCAAATTGTCCCGCCTTCTCTTGTATATTTAAGCGCATTTCCTATAAGATTAAGCACAATTTGTTTTGTTCTAAGGCTATCAGCTTCAACCATATTATCAATTATATCTATAGAATGGTTAAATGTGATATTCTTCTTATCCATATCAATCTGAAACATATCTACAGTCTCATTAAACTGTGTATGTAAATCAAGAATTTTCTCATTAAGTTCAATTTTACCATTTTCAATTCTTGCCATATCCAGAACATCATTAATAAGCCCTAGAAGATGCTGTCCCGATTTCTCAATCTTATCAAGATAACCTTCTAATAATTCAGGATTATCTATTTCTTTTTGGGCAAGTGAAACAAAACCCAAAATAGCATTCATAGGTGTTCTAATGTCATGTGACATGTTGAATAAGAAGTTAGACTTAGAAGAACTAGCGTGCTTTGCCTCCTCTAAAGCAGCCCGAAGGATATGCTGAGTCTCAAGGTCTTTTCTATACTCATCGTCTACATCACGAAAGCCCAGAACAATACCAGCGTATTTACCATCTTCTTCAATCTTAACTGCCTTAAGTCTATATTGCCTTTTCTCTCCACCTAAAAATCTTGTATAGTTAAAGGTAACAATACCTTTCCTACCAACTTCATCTCGAAGCGTCTCATAATCCAGATATTTATATGCCTCATCATCTTTATTAATATACGCTTCTCTATTAATATAAGCACTGACCATATCATTGAAATGAACCTGACCTACTAACAAATCTTTGAATCGTTCCTTAACATCATCTCCTGCACGATACAATCTTACAGTTTCCAGATCAACATCAATATAGAATACAGCAGTATAATCATCAGACAAAGCTTCAACTATACGACTATTCTTTCTATTCTCAAGTTCAATCCTCTTCATGTCAGTTACATCAACTATTCCTATAACTACATGGTTGTAAGGGGGATTGTCAACACCTATGACATTAATTGCGAAAAACCTATCTCCCGTATAATCCTTCCATCTGTATGTCTCAACGAAGCTCCCTTCATTCCAAAGAGATAGTCTTATATTCTCTTTATCTAGTGATTCCTCCATTCTAATGGCTTCATCATCATCCATCCCATATGTCAAATACTCTTTTAAAGAGATAATGGAGTCAATAGCCTCTGCACCTAAATTATTAGGTTCATTACCTTTAACATTATTATACCGAACGGGTATTACAAGCCCAGATGTTAAATCAACTCGAAATATTCCATAATATTCTTCCGTCAGAAGATCTAATAACCTGTTCATCTGATAAGAATTCTCATAATTAATATGGTATTCCTGTAAAGCTTTTTCTATTCTAGAATCGACACTAACATTAATAAGTTTGTCTGATATATCAGTCATAAACATATGATATACCAACCCCCTAGATATAGTGTCATTTAAATTAACATACGCATCTACCCACTTAATATTTCCTTGGGTTGTTACAATTCGAAATACAGTATGCTGCATAACAAACTGTTCACTTGAAATCACATCTTCTTTTTTATGATTTACTCTGTTTCTGTCGTCTTTATATACCGCGTTATAGATATAATCATCACAATACTCTTTTAGCTCCTCTAAAGAATCACACTCGAATAACTCTAGACACTTTTCGTTAATGTCTAGTATCTCTTCCTTACAATTCCTCTCGTCTATTCTGCAAAGTAAATATGCCATGCTGTTATCATAATGATTATCTCTGTAAGCCATATTAATCTCCTTTGAGACAATTAAGGATTATTGGTACTGTTGTTACCGGTTGTATTAACAACAGGATCTGGTATAGCTGCATTTACAGATGTAAGATATTCTTTCGACTGCTTAACCCACCTGCTATTAGGGACAAATTGTACCAGCATCTGGTGGTACTTAGTGGCATTTGCAATATCATTTAATTTCGCATAACTATCTGCCAGATAATATAAAGCATTACCATTTTGATATGATGGATCAATTGTAACTACAGTTATAAACTCTGTAATTGCTTCTTCGTACTTCTGTTGTTTATATGCTGTATTACCCTTATTGTAACTTTCTCTCATAGTATATTCATTTACAGGTTTAATGACTTCATCATAGATAGCTTTACCATTAACATCAAGTACATCAGCATTAACAACCTTAATACACTCAGTGGCCTTCTTAATGTCACCAGATTTATATGCGTTATAGCCTTCTATGAGCTTATCATAACTTGTGGCAACATCACCTTTTCCATTGTATTTCGCCAGTTCATCCTGCAGTGTCTTCACTTGATTCTTAAGTGTAGAAATGCTTGAAGATGTACCTGCCACTTCTTCATTGGCATCAACTAATGCATTTGCAGCATCAGTCTGTGCTTTTTGCTTTACTGTAGGTACAACAAGAATAAAGCAGATGAGAAGACCTATAACAAGACCAATAGCTATATTGATAATACTATTTCTAGAATTATCAAGCCAGTCAACAAATTTATTACCATTATTAGGCATCATGATAGTCTCATTGCCATCTGTAAATGAGATAATATCATCCTTTTTCTTCTTTTTCTTCTTGTTGCTTTCTTTTGCCTTGAGACCTTCTTTGACCTCAATCATATATCTTAGAGTTGTTGTACTTCTTGCATCTACCTTATTAGCTGCACTGAGTGCCTTACGAGCCTCTTCGTACTCTCCATCCTGAATACACAGAAGTGCTAATAATTGATGCGCCGCCACCATCTTAGGATTCTGTCCTAGAACGCGACGAAGTTGAATTCTCGCAAGGTCTCTATTACCCTGGCGACAATAATCCAATGCCTGATTATACTTCTTAATTGTCAAACTCACGCCATCTAGAAGTCCTGGCGTATTCTGTAATTCATCAAGATAGATATCTACTCTATTATTCTCCGGTTGAAGATTCTTACTTATAACCCATTCAGCCAAAGCTTTCACAGCTTCACCCACTTCATAGTATATAAGTCCTAGAAGATTCCTTCCGTCAGTATGATATTTATTACACTTAAGACACATCTTAAGATCTCTTATTGCTCCAGATAAATCTCTTACCTGCGCTTTCATAAGCCCATCATTATAATAAGCATCAGATAAGGCAAGAATCCGCCTATACACATGAAGATCCGAACCACACACAGGGCAAGTATTAAGATTGTCAACAACAGTTCCGCATTTATAACAATTCATATATTACTTTCCCTCGCTCTTTTCAACCATTTCACGCAAAATATCTGTAAGATCAGTAATGTCTGTATTATGAATAGCGTCCGCGGCTTCTTCAACTTCCTTAATAGGTTCAAATTGCTTTAATTCTTCTTCAAAATCAATCATTTCATTCCTCCTAATTCAAGTCAAACTACAAACCAAAACCATTAGGTAATAATTCCTTTAATGTATAACTTTCGTTCTCGAATCCTTTCTCAACTATTATCTTGAAATCATCATCGCAGAACTCTCTCATAACCTGAAGGCATGAACCACATGGAAAGAATGGTTCCCCTACATCTCCATTCTTAATCCCTGTAATTGCAATGGCATCAAATTCCTTATCGCCTTGCGCGATTGCTGTGTAAAATGCAACTCTTTCAGCGCAAATAGTTGCTGAATATGAGCTGTTTTCTACGTTGCAGCCAAAATACACTTTACCGCCTTTGGTAAGAAGTGCAGCGCCAACATTTATGTTAGAGTAAGGCGCATAAGATCTTGGAAGTAACTCTTTTGCTAATTCCATTAATATATCATCAGTAATCTCAACCCCGTCAAATAACATATCATCCATAGTAAACACCTCCCAATTATTGTTTTCATACCTAGGTATTATTCTTCACAATCTTAACAATTCTTGATGTACCAAGTCTATTAGCACCGATATCCAAATACCTGTCTGCATCTTCTAAACTGCTAATTCCCCCCGCAGCTTTAATCATTTTAGATGAATCTATATTTTCTTTCATAAGATTGACAACCTCAAAGGTAGCACCTTCCGTAGAAAAGCCTGTTGAAGTCTTAATATAATCAGCATCTGATTTATTGATAACTTTACACATATTGATGATTTCTTCATCCGTAAGAAGACAAGTCTCAATAATAACTTTAAGAAGCCTATTATGACACGCCTTCTTCACTTCGTTTATCTCAGATAGAATATCATCATACTTTCCTTCTTTGACCCATCCCACATTGATTACCATATCTATCTCGTCTGCGCCATTATTTACAGCATCTTCTGCTTCGAAGCACTTTGTACCAGTAGTAGAATAACCATTTGGAAAACCAATTACAGTGCACAATTTAATGCGCCCCTGGGCGTATTCGTTTGCTTTTTTTACAAATGATGGCGGAATACATACAGACGCAGTCTTATATTGTATCCCATCATCTACTATTGCTTTAATTTCATCCCAAGTAGAATCTACCCCAAGAAGAGTATGATCAACTTTGCTAAGAATTTCTTCTATCTCTCTCATCAATTATTCCCCTGTAAGATTTGCAAGGCTTTTCTCAACATCTTCCATCATCTTCTCGTACATCTTAAGCTTCTCTTTCTCATCAGCAACCTTCACCTCAGGCGCCTTTTTTAAAAAGTTCTCATTAGAAAGCATTCCTCTAGATCTGGCAAGTTCTTTAGATAATCTCTCTTTTTCTTTAAGAAGTCTCTCTCGTTCTTTTTCAACATCTACAAGTTCTTCAAAAGGAATATATACAACAGCATCTGGAATAACAACAGATACTGCATCACCGGGTATTCCTTCTGTTCCCTTTTGAATTGACACAGATGCGATTCCACCTAAGGCTTTATACATAGCCTGTACTTCCTGATATATATTAAGAACATGGTCGCTATCACTTGTTACAATAATGTGAGGTTTCTTATTAGGAGGAACGTCCATCTCTGCCCGAACAGTTCTCATACCCTTAATAAGACTCTTAGTTCTTCTTATTTTTTCCTCAGCATCCGTATAGTTCCATTCACTTCTATACTGAGGCCACGAAGCTAGCATAATTGACTCCTTTTCAGGAAGTAGATTACAATAAATCTCTTCTGTAATAAAAGGCATAAATGGATGAAGAAGTACCAGACTCTGTGATAACACTGTCTTAAGCGTCCAAAATGCAGCATTTGCATGGCGCTTCTCATCTTCTTTATTAAAGATACGAGGTTTAACAAATTCAATATAATAATCACAGAACTCATCCCAGATAAAATCATATATCTTCGATACTGCAATACCAAGCTCATATTTCTCCATATTGTCAGTTACTTCATCAACAAGATTATTAAATTCTGAAAGTATCCATTTATCAGCATTAACAAGTTCACTCTCATCTGGTTGCTCTATGGTCTCTCCTTCAAGATGCATCATAATAAACCTTGAAGCATTCCATATCTTATTCGCAAAGTTACGTGAATTCTGAACTTTCTCATCATAGAAACGCATGTCATTTCCTGGAGCGTTTCCTGTCATAAGTGTAAGTCTTAAAGCATCTGCGCCATACTCATTTATTACTTCTAATGGATCGATTCCATTTCCAAGAGACTTACTCATCTTACGACCCTTAGAGTCTCTTACAAGTCCATGAATTAGAACAGTATTAAATGGCGACTTTCCTGTATGCTCATATCCTGAGAATACCATTCTTACTACCCAAAAGAATATAATATCGTATCCAGTAACAAGTACATTAGTTGGATAGAAATAATCAAGTTCTTCTGTCTTCTCTGGCCAGCCTAGTGTAGAGAAAGGCCAAAGGGCTGATGAGAACCATGTATCTAATGTATCTTCATCCTGCTTCATATGAGTGCATCCACATTTAGGACATACAGTTGGGGCCTCACTACTTTTTGCTACTACCATTTCACCACATTCTTCACAATAATATGCTGGTATTCTATGTCCCCACCAAAGCTGACGTGAGATACACCAGTCTCTTATATTCTCTAGCCAATGAAGATATGTCTTATCATAATTCTTAGGAACGAATTTTAATTCTTCTTTCTTAATCGCATCTATAGCAGGCTTTGCCAGTTCCTGCATCGCAACAAACCATTGTGGCTTAACCATTGGTTCTACCGTAGTGCCACATCTGTCATGAGTTCCAACATTATGAGTATGATCTTCTATTTTTACAAGAAGTCCCATTTCATCCATCTTTCTAACAATAATGTCTCTGGCTTCGTAACGATCCATACCCTGGAATTCTCCACCATTTTCGTTGATAGTTGCATCATCATTAAGCACATTAATCACTTCAAGATTATGTCTCTTACCAACTTCAAAATCGTTAGGGTCGTGTGCAGGTGTAATCTTAACAACACCTGTTCCAAATTCCATATCAACATATTCGTCTGCAAGTACAGGAATCTCACGATTCACAAAAGGAAGAAGCACCTTCTTTCCAACAATATCCTTGTATCTATCATCATCAGGATTAACTGCAACAGCAGTATCTCCCAGCATAGTCTCGGGACGAGTTGTTGCAAATTCAACATACTTACCCGGTTCACCTACTATCTCATATCTCATATGCCAGAAGTGGCCTGCCTGCTCTTCATGTTCTACTTCTGCATCACTAATTGTTGTATGACAAACCGGACAATAATTAATAATTTTATTGCCCTTGTAGATGTATCCCTTTTTATATAAATTAATAAATACTTCTTCTACAGCCTTAGAGCAGCCTTCGTCCATTGTAAAACGTTCTCTCTCCCAGTCTGCTGCAGAACCTATCTTCTTAAGCTGGTTAACAATACGAGAGCCGTACTCTTCTTTCCATTCCCAGCATTTCTCCAAGAAGCCTTCACGTCCTAATGAATCCTTACTAATCCCCTGTTCCTTCAAGTGTTCTATAACTTTAACTTCTGTTGCAATAGCTGCATGATCAACACCCGGTTGCCAAAGAGCATTAAAGCCCTGCATCTTCTTATATCTAATCAGGATATCTTGCATTGTATTATCAAGTGCATGTCCCATATGTAATTGACCTGTAATATTAGGTGGTGGCATTACAATTGTAAAAGGCTTCTTACTCCTGTCTACTTCTGCATGAAAATATCCATTTTCTTCCCACTTCTTATACAATCTCTCCTCTATACCCTTAGGGTCGTATGTTTTAGCTAGTTCCTTAGCCATTTTCAATCTCCATTTCTTTTATTTTTTCTTTTTTATAAAAGCAAGTTATTCTCGCTGTTTCAACCTAAAATTATACCATAATTCCAGTCTCTTTACTATACCCAGAGGCGCATCCAGAAAGAATGTTTCTTTCTATCCATACCATTCTTTCTGTAAAATGCCATTCGTTCTAATTTGCCCTTGTTATTTATACGAATAAGCTCCATTAGAAACTTCTTTGTTTCATCGTCTATACCACCAACAAATGCAAGCTGTTTTGCAAGCTTTATTTCGCTCATATGAAACTTTCTTTTCTTTCTTGCGAATTCCCCTGTCACTACATCTTTGGCATTTCTTATAACCTTATCTTTCTTACTTTCAAATTCCGCCCCCATTACATTTCTTTCATGTTGTCTATAATAAAGCAGCGACTCGTCTATTACATTTATTATTCCTGTAGCAGCCGCAACACACATTATCCACTGATCATGCATAGGTATTTCATTAGCGTTCTTGTATTCAAGGCTTCTATCCCGAAGCGCCTTATTAATAATCATAGTGCATCCTGCTGCCGGATTATCAATTAGAAGCTGTGGCAATTTGTTTCTGTATATGTCTCTTTCTATATATTTAATAAAAGAATTAGAAAGCACATTTAAATCATCATCCACGACGTACATATCAGAATGAACGGCGCACGGAACATCCTCTCTATCTCTTGTGACAAGCTCGATCCTCGTAATCAGTTTATCAACCTTATCCTCACACCATACATCATCCTGATCTGCAAACATATAGTATGATGCCTCAACCTTTTCCAGCATAGACAAGAAATTATTCTTTGCGCCTTTTTTCGAATCATACTCTAGTAACTGGTAGTTACTCTTCCCTTTAATCCATTTCTTAACCACCGATACAGTACCATCTGTGGAACCATCATCGTGTATATAACACACATAATCTTTTCTTGTCTGACGTTCTATTGAGTCTAATAATTCTTCTATATACTTTTCGCCATTATAAGTCGCAAGTAGTATTGCATATTTATCCATAATCCATCTCCGCTTATCTATTAAAACCAAGAGGCGTCCTGGTCATAATTTTATATATAATATTTCTTCCAAGAATCCCTATATTTTTTGCACTTACAGTTATCTTATCCCTCTTACTTCCCATTCGAAATCTAGCTTTGTAATCTATCATCCTTCTTAGTGCCATAACATACTCGTATGGGAAATACTCTATCTCATCTAAGTGGTTGCAGAATTCTAAAGTCGATATATCCGTAACTCTTGTGTCTGCTGACAGATTACTGCCTGTATATTTATGTAGATACATAACCTTGTCAATATATCTAAATTCCACATTTCGAGACAACATTAGAAGCCACAGGAAATAATCATCTGCCCCATTATATGTACATATATACTCTTTCCATTCCTCAGGAATTGCTTCCTTGTAAATGCATGTGTGTCCAGGAGATATGATTTGTATCCCAACATCGCAATAGCATTTTATATCCCCGATCCTATTGGCATGATATTTGCTTCTATACCACTTAAGATATCCCTCTTTCTGTCCAAGTGCGGCATTGCACACAAGAACTTCATCTCTATGGGTAGCATTTTCCATATATGTCTTTATTGCATTTTTGCCAAGCAAATCATCCTGATCCAGGAATATAATATATTCGCCACAGGATTCTTTAAGTCCATTTATTCTAGATCTGTGAATACCAAGATTTGTTGGGTTATTTATTACCTTTAATTCTACATTTTCACATTTTATTTCTATATCTACTTCTTCATCCGGGCTATCATTTACAATTATTACCTCTATACTGTCACCATATTGTAGATTAGCAGCATTTTTTCTAATCATTTTCGCATAATCTTTCATATATTTACTGCCTTTATAATAAGCAGTTACAACAGATATTATCATTTGTTCCTCCTAGAAACTTTTTTCGTATTTTTTTCCAATAAATTTCGCTTTAAGAAACGATGTCCCTTTTTTAAGCCAGTTAACAGGTTCCATATGAATACATCTGACTTCTTTAATCGTTAAACCCTTTTTCATATTATAATCGAGCCATACATTAAATAGTATCTCACTTACTCTCCCATATACCCTGGCTTCAAAATCACTGTAAGAAGTAAGATTAATGTTAGGTTCCATTCTCTTGAGAATATCAAATAGCCATGTACAATATTCGTCCCATATTTCTTTTCTTGTTATAAACATATTGAACATATATCCCCAGGTCCTGCGATACACTCTATTCATTGAAGCAATATACTCAGGATAGAGGTTTGCTATTATTTTATATGCGACTCTAAGGTGTCTCCCATCTAATGTGTGATTGTAATGAGAATATAGAGATTCTATATAATATCTTCTCTTGTTAGGTACAATTATATCTGCCTCTTTTAGACATTTTTTTGCATCGCTTTCTGTAAGAACATTCTGAAAAGGATCCTTGTTCCTTTTGTTTCGAAGAGAGGCAAAATACCTTCTATAATGAACAAGTCCTATGTATCTCGCATTAATATTCTTCCATCCATAGTACATTCCAGTAAGTTCAGAATAGGTATTATTCTTGTCAGATATATTATCTCCCTTGTCATCTCGTTCATAGCCAATTGATTCTTTACCTGCTGCTCCAACCTGAATTGGTAGATACATATCTGATTCTGGCATTTTATATTTTTTATGTGTTGCAACAATTATTTTAATATCCATTTATAATATCCTTCAGTCTTATAACTAAATAAAGGCACCGAACTTTCTTCGATGCCTCATCATTTCTAATTGAATTATTATATCTATTCTTCTACGTCTTCTCTCTTCTGTGATGCTGCACCTGATACCGCTGCAATAACTACTATAATTGCTGCAATAATTGACACACCAATAATCGACGCGAAAAATATTAATAGCCCTGTCTCTGTCATATCTAAACCTTCTTTCTATTAAGTTATTCCCTTGCGACAATAATATCATACAAAGAAAATAAACTCAAACACAATCATGAGAAATGTCTCATTTTATCAGACTCATGAGTTTTCTTAGGCTCAGGCTTTGGTATCTCAGGTCTTGCTGAAGCTTTGGCAAATACATTCGCCTGATTTCTCTTACAAGCATCACAATATCTACCTGTCTTAATATTAGTTCCGCATGTCTCACACTGAAATACAACTGGCGAATCATCCGCAAATTGTAATCTCTCTTCTCTCACCCACTGTTTAATCTGTCTAGGTGTAACATCATTTTCTTGAGACACCTGGTTTATTGTGGCACCGGGATGCTCTCTTACATATTCCTTAACTTCCTGGAATTTGAGATCTGCATGCTCTTTACACACCTGACAAATAGGTGGTCCACTCAAATAATTAAATATTCTTCCGCAATTCTTACAGTTACGCACATCCATTTACAATTCCCCCTTCATCATTAAGAATATCCTTTTCCCACACACATACACAAACCATAGACTTCTTTAACTCCTGCATCATGCAGAACCTTGGCAACTGAGTCTAAGGTTGATCCTGTTGTATAAATATCGTCAATTATTAATACTCTCTTTAATTGTAACGCTTTTTTTGAAAAATTAAAAGCATTTTTAAGATTTTTTTGTCTCTCAGTATCGCTTAATCCTTTCATTGGAATAGTTTTTCGCGTCCTGTATACTAAATCACTATATAAAGGAATGCCCATATCGTAAGATAGCTGCCTGGCAATTAGCTCTGCCTGGTTATATCCTCTTACCTTCTGCTTCTTCTTATACATAGGAACCGGTACTATCCCATCAAGTTCAAGGGTCTTAATCCATCTTCCATATACTTTAATTATATCTCGCGAAAAAGTATATCTATAACACCTTCTGTTACTGTATTTGAAGCGATACATACTCTGCTTTATCATCCCCTCATATACATATACCCCCTTAGACTGAACAAAATAATGAGTCCTCTTCTGACAATCCAAGCAGTATTCCTTAGCAAAATCATCAATAACTTTGCCACATTTCTTACATACCGGTTCACAAGCATATCTTATCTTTTTACGACATTTTCTGCAAAAACCTATATGTATCCTGTCATAATCAAGCACCTTGTCACAGGATACACATCTTGCAGGAAACATTATTTCTCTAATTAATCTCTTCATATACCTTACCTCCTGTTACACATACGAAAGCAAGGCATGTATAAATCTAATTCATTTGAAATAATATTATATTATTGTTGACTTTAATGCAATTTGAAATTAAAATTTTATCGTAGCAAAATAAAAAAGGAGTCTACAATGAATATTAAAAGAATTAGCATTGCGGGAATCTGCATCATAAGCCTTATAGCTATGCTTTGTGGATGCCAAAAGGATACTGATAATAAATCTAACACGACCAATACAACTAACACACAACCAAAAGTTGAGTATACAATTGGCGTGTGTCAAGAAGCCAATAACGAATATCACCAGCAGATACTACAAGGCTTTATGGCTGGAATAACTGATTATTTCCCGGAAAATAACGCTATTGTCACTACAACAGGTGCTGACGAATCCATTAACACTGACATGATTTGTTCAAATTACATCCAGGCGAATTCGTCTCTAATATTTACTATAGGGGAAAACTCTCTTCTATCAGCTCATAACCAGACAACAACAATCCCTATTATCGGTTCTGGAGTAATGGATTATAAAAGAGTGCTTAATATACCCGATGATGCCGACAACAAAGAATGGGATAAAACTACTAATATGAATATTACCGGAGTATCGTCAACTCCAAATATGTCTGATGTACTATCAATGATGATAGAGGTTACTCCTTCCCTTTCTTCAGTAGGCCTTCTTTACTGCCCTAATGATCCTGATAGCATATATCAGAATCATATATTGGAGAAATATTTGAATCAGGCTGGAATTCCCTGGAAAGAATACTCTTTTTATTCACCTGAAATGAGTACTGCTGCAGCACAGGAATTAGCACAATATGCTTGCCTGGAATGCTCCGTATTATATATTCCTGCAGAATCAAGCCTTAGCGAGAAGCAGGACACCATTAGAAAAGTTGCTCTAGAACTAAATACACCTGTTGTAGGTGGTGACGAATATATTGGCGACAGAACTCTTTGTTCAATGTATAATGATCCTTTTGACCAGGGATACAATGCCGCCAAAACTGCTTATGATTTGTTAGTAAAAGATAAAAAGCCACAGTCAATACCAATTATTGACTGTAGCTCAGATTCCGAACAAAAATTATATGTCAAAGATATATGCGATAAAATGGGATATACCTTCCCTAAATCCTTCAAGGAACGTGATGAATTCCTATCAACCTACAAGCTTGGTTCTAAGACAACGCGCGTTGAAAAAGACAATTAGTTTGTAACAGGTCCTGCATATACTGATTTATCAAATCCCATTACCATAAGCATTATTGGGGCAAAAAGTATTGTTAATATATACTTTCCTACTCCCCATCCAAATGATAGGCATAATCTGTATATAGCAACAAAGCGAACTACAAATACTACTAACTCGATAATTGCGCCAATGACTACACATACAGTTACTGTCGCAAAGGACAGTAATGCCACTCCAAGCAGAGTTCCCATCAGAGAAATCCAAAACCACATTGGACTCCAGGATATCTTATATAGAGTATATGTATTATAAAACGGTATAATAGCTTTCCACCCCGGCTCTCCAGCCTTCTTGAATACATTCCATACTCCAATTATATGAAGAATTGCAAATATCGCAGAAAGAATTGACCCTAATACAGCATATCCCGCGAATGCGCTTAACATTTCCATAAACATTTTCTCCTTAATTTCATATTTTTCAAGTCTCGTGGATAGTATCATACCTTTATATAAAAGTCAATAATATCAACTTTCACATCCTTATTTACATGCTTCTTATCCCCATATCTAATATATGTGTTATACTTATTAAAACTTATAAAAGGAGTTATACCATGACCAGATTCACAATGCCAGATACGTCCCTTCCAATAAATGAACAAAGAGACTTACTAAGAGAACAATTCAATAAATTCCTCTGTTGTGATGCAATAAAAGATATTCTATCCATCTTGAATACAGATTTACATGAAATCAAAACTATATATAACGGTCGCACACTACAAGGCGGAAAAATAAGAGAAAGCATGGAATTTAATGATGATAACAGACTTGAAAAGTATCGCCATGAACTTTACGCTCCTCTTAAAGAACTCGGTTCTTTTGATATTAACACACCAATATCTAATAAGAACAGCCACATAATTATATTAGGCGGAAGTCTCACATCCTGCTATAATCGAACAAATTATGCTTTGAATTGGATAAATAAAGACACAAAACAAATTGACGGACTATCATGCTATCGTCCAATAAGCCCCAAAGAGAGAAAAGGAATATCACAAGATAGGATGGGCGACACTGAATTTAATGCTATGTCTTATGCATTTATTCAAACCTTTAACTTACAAGAATCCATCATCACGAATGAATTTGTAAGTGACAGAAACATTAACAGCATTTCTAATATTTTAACCATCTCAAATGATAACGCTTCAGAAAAGGAGATTATATACAGAGTACTAGCCGCGCCTTCAACTGAGCCTAATCTACGACGTGCTGATACTTCAGATACAATTAATTACTATCTCAATAATAGCAAATTAGATAAAAATACATCCATTCTTGCTATTACAGACAACAGATATTGTAACAGACAATTCATACAATTAGCATCAACGATGCTCAATTCAAATGTGTCCTATTATTTGGACATTATTGGATGTTTTAGAGGTGATAAAATCACTACAATTGACAACTACAATCCATATCAATATATTCAAGACACAATATCGCTCATTGACCTAATAGAAAAATTCAACAGCAATTAATCATATTATTCAGTAGCCACAAGGCCTTTTAAGAATATATCAAGAGATGAATTTCTTTTCTCTATCTGCTCATTGTCTATCATTTTGAAAAACACATCCTTAGAGCCGACTATAACAACGCATTTTTTTGCCCTTGTTACGGCAGTGTATAAAATGTTACGAATCATTAGGGGTTCAGGAGTTCTAAGGAGAGTTATTATAACTGCCGGATACTCACTACCTTGTGATTTATGAACAGTTACTGCATAGGCATGCTCTAATTCATCCAATTGAGAAAACTGATAATCTACGCTTCTATTATCATCAAACATTACTCTAAGTGTCTTAGTGACTAGATCTACCATGGTTACGACTCCCATATCACCGTTAAAAACACCCATTCCTTCGTTTACTACCACATTATATTCTGAATATTCTTTCCACTCTATCTGATAATTGTTCTTAATCTGCATTACTTTATCGCCTTCACGAAAAATCCTATCTCCATATTCATATACCCTTTTTGAAGCAGAAGATGGATTAAGACGTTCCTGCAATACCTTGTTTAATTCAATAGAACTAAGTAATCCTTTCTTCTTAGATGGCGTCAAAACCTGTATCTCTTCACATGGTGCATCCACATATTTGGGGAGTTTATTCTTAACCAGATCAATCGTTGTATTAATTACAGCAGAGACCTCATTTCTCTCCATAAAGAAGAAATCGGAACTGTTATTATCCAGCACCATATGTTTTCCACTGTTAATCTTGTACGCATTAGTTACAATATCGCTTTCATCTGACTGTCTAAACACCTTGTCAAGCGTCACTACAGGGAACACATCTGATGCAATTATATCTTTAAGCACATTTCCAGCCCCAACAGATGGTAATTGATTAGTATCCCCTACCATAATAAGCCTAACTCCAGGCTCAATTGCTTTAAGCAGGTTATAGAACAGACTAATGTCTACCATTGACATTTCATCTATAATTACTACATCACATTCAAGGGGATTAGTCTCGTTTCTCTCGAAGAAAGCTATAGCATTATCACTATCAGACGCTCCTTTTACCTCAAGCATTCTATGAATTGTACGTGCTCCCCTTCCTGTTGCTTCTGTCATCCTCTTTGCTGCTCTACCTGTTGGCGCAGCCAGAAATATATCAAGTCCTTCAAGCTCAAAGAATTCTATCATGGTCTTGATTGTAGTAGTCTTACCAGTTCCAGGACCACCTGTTAGTATACAGACACCGCTTCTTATTGCGACTTTGACAGCATCTTTCTGTAATCCATCCAGCTTTATATTCTGCTTATCTTCTACTCTTTTAATCGCTTCATTTAATTGCTCTTCTTCTATAGCAAATGTATTATCAAGATTAAGAAGCATGTTGGCAGTATTCAATTCCATATAATAATACGAAGAAAGATATACCTTATCTTCTTTTACAACAATTTTCTTATCAATAACAAGATTCATAAGATAGGCATCTAATGAATCAACAGCAATGCCTATTAACTGTTCTACTACCTTACACAGATTATCAGCAATGATAAATGTATGACCTTCAGTTGCACCTTTAGAAAGGGCATAAAGAATTGCAGAACGAATTCTATAATCACTATCAAGTGCAATATCCATCTTAAGGGCAATACTATCGGCTGTCTTAAATCCAATTCCATCAATATCATCAGCGAGTCTGTATGGATTCTCTCTTATAATTCTATAAACAGCTTCTCCATATTCTCCATATATTCTAAGAGCCATGTTGCTTCCAATTCCATATCTATCCAGGAAAATCATTACATCCCTCAGCTCTTTCTTCTCGTTAATCTGATCGGCAATTTTTACTGCTTTTTTGATTGATATTCCTTTTATTTCAGCCAATCTCTCTGGTTCTTCTTCCAGAATTCTTAAAGTATCTTCCTTGAATCTTGACACAATTTTCTTGGCATAGGACTTGCCAATACCTTTGATAGCACCTGATGCGAGATAATGTTCTATACCAGCAATATCAGAAGGCTTTGTTACTTCAAAAGAATGAGCCTTGTATTGTCTTCCATATGTTGGATGTTCAACATACTCACCTCGTAGAATCAGTGTCTCACCCTCATCTACTGCAGGAAATGTGCCCACAACAATAATGTCCTCCTCTGAAGTAGAGAAGGACATTACTTTATATCCATTATCTTCATTTTGATATACAATATGATCTACATATCCTTGTATCTCATCCATTTATGATTCAACCTTTTCATCTGAAATCAAATTCTGTTCATTAGAAATACCATAATTTCTCTTCATCTGAGCAACAAGATCTTTCGTCAAATTTCCACCGTATTCTTTAACCATAGTAGAGGCAAGACTCTGAATTGTGGAATCCATATAGAATTCTGTCATTTGAGAAGTCGAACTGTCTTCATCCTCCGGCTTTACAGATTTTTTTACTTGTTTAATCACTTGTTCTAGCATATAACTTTCGAATGATTCCACCGCTTCTGTTAATTCTTCATCAGAAGAATTGGCATTTACATTCGATATAGAATTTGAGACTTTATTCGCAGCCTCAGCATTTCTTCCATTAACAGCCTGACTATTAAGATATGAACTAACTCCATCCATTGATAATCCCATAATCTATCTCCTTATCTCTTCAAGTTGTTAGCTGTGTCCATCATAGAATCAGTTGTAGTAATAACCTTAGAATTCATCTCATACGCACGTTGAGCAACAATTAAGTTAACCATCTCATCTGCAACATTAACATTAGAACCCTCTAAGAATCCCTGTGCAATCGTACTTGGTCTAAGACCAGGATTAATATCTTCTCTCATTGCAGGACCAGATGCGGCTGACTCAGCAAGTAAATTGTTAGCTTGTTTCTCCAGACCAACAGGATTTCTAAACTGGAACAATCCAATAAACTGTCCAGTACTAACGGCTGTTCCATCCGGTAATCTGTAAGCGACTTCACCAGTTGTTCCAACACTGACTCCGGCAGAACCTGCTCCCTCCGGTAATTCAATCCACTGACCATTTCTATCAAGAACTGGATTACCCTGTGCATTAGTGAGAATAAGTCCACCTGCATTATTAAGACTCCAGTTAAAGTCACCATTTCTTGTATAATATGTGGCTCCATCCTCACCGCTTACAGCGAAGAAACCAGAACCATTAATACAACAAGCCATGTTGTTCGCACTTGCAAGCTGTGCACCTTGAGTATAGCTTGTATTGATGGATGCAACTCTCGCTCCAAGACCTACCTGTGCATTAGTCGGCTTAGGATTTCCATTTGCCGTTGTAGACCTTTCCTGAAGTGTCTGATATAAAAGTGATTTAAATTGCGTACTCTGCGACTTAAATCCAGTTGTATTAACATTAGCCAAGTTGTTAGCTATTGTATCTACGCTAGTCTGCTGGGCTTTCATTCCTGAAGCGCCAGTCCAAAGTGATCTCATCATAATCGTGCCCCTCCTGTTAAGCTATTTGCTTACTAATCCAGACTATACACGCCCAACCTGTGTTACTGCCTTCTCAAGTGTAGAGTCCTCTGTCTGAATCATTTTCTGACCTGTCTCATACGCTCTTTGAATAGCAATCATGTTGACCATTTCATCCACAACATTTACATTACTCATCTCAAGCGCCCCCTGTTCAATAAGCGCGTTACTTGCAATAATCTGTCCACCTGCAACAAGATCATACATATTCTCGCCATACTTAGACAGGAAATCATAATTTGCAAAATCTACAACTCCTATCTGACCTACTATCTGTCCGTTTTGAGTAATAAAACCTTGTGAATTAATAGTATATTCCTGGTTTGGGTCTATTCGAACATAGTTAGCCTGATTATTTGCCGAGTTCATTGCTCCATTCATATTAAGCAAATAATCGCCATCTACTGTCCTGAAATACCCTTCATTGTCCACGGAAAAAGCACCGTCCCTGGTATACTTTATAGAGGTCTGCCCTGCCCTATTGGTAAATGATATAGCAAAAAAACCATCGCCTGATATAGCAATGTCGGATTTCTTATCAGTTACCTGTAAACTTCCCTGATCATAGTTGGTATAGGTCTCACCAATTTTCACACCGAGAGTAACATCACCTAATCCGCTGACATGTGTCGGTACTGTGATATCCTTGATTCTGTATGCTAACATATCAGAAAAAGCCTGAGATGTTGCACCTTCTTTCTTATAGCCTACAGTAGATGCATTAGCCAAATTGTTAGCTAGCGTCTCAAGTCTCTTCTCTTCGTTAACCATTCCGGTGAAAGCTGTGTATAAACCTTTTACCATAGCATCCTCCAATTCACATGAATCTAGTTGTACATATATTCTATCGGTTACTTTATAGAAAATATTAAGTACAAAAAAGACCCAAAAATAATTTTGGGGTCACTTAATTACTCGCCAGTTCCTTCTCCAGCAAGCAGTTCTACATATCTACCTGTTCCAATGGCAACACAAGTCATTGGATCTTCCGCAGTCATTGTATTGATTCCTGTTCTATCTTCTATAAGTTCTTCTAAACCTCTAAGAAGAGCTCCACCACCAGTTAGGACAATTCCTCTATCAGCCACGTCAGCCGCAAGCTCAGGTGGCGTCTTCTCTAATACAGAGTGAATTGCTTCTACAATCTGAAGTGTTGCTTCCTTTAATGCTTCCTCTGTCTCTTCTGAAGAAATTGTTATAGTCTTAGGAAGACCAGTAACCAGGTTACGTCCTCTTACATCCATAGTCTCTGGCGTTGGAAGAGGGAAACATGTTCCTATATTAATCTTAATATCCTCTGCCGTTCTCTCTCCAATAAGAAGATTATGCTTCTTACGCATATATCTTACAATTGCTTCGTCAAAATCATCACCAGCAATCTTGATTGAAGTACTTACAACAGAGCCACCAAGTGATATTACAGCAATATCTGCTGTACCACCACCTATATCAACAACCATGTTACCACATGGGCGTGTTATATCAATTCCTGCACCAATAGCAGCAGCGATTGGCTCTTCTATAATCTTAACGTCTCTTGCACCTGCTGCAAAACCGGCATCCTCAACAGCACGTCTCTCGACTTCTGTAACTCCGGAAGGAACACATACACTAACAAGTGGTTTACGATAACTCTTCTTACCAAGTGCCTTCTGCAAGAAGTACTTCATCATCTTCTCTGTCACTGTATAATCAGAGATAACACCCTGACGTAGTGGTCTGACTGCAACAATATTACCAGGTGTTCTACCAATCATTAGACGAGCTTCCTCACCAATTGCTTTAATCTTATTCGAATCTCTGTCAAATGCTACGACTGAAGGTTCTTTTAATACAACACCTTTGCCCTTAACATAAACTAGAATACTAGCAGTTCCCAAATCAATTCCAATATCAGATGAAACCATTTATTACTCCTTTCATATATAGACAAGCAACTATGTATAATACATAAAATCGCGTAAATTTGCATATTACTATAACTATTATAATCATTTTCTTTGTTTTTTCAAGAATTTTAGGCTTTTTTATTAATTATTTAACTTTAATTTTCCCTCTTTCGAAGAAGTACTAAAAATCCCCCTTTCAATATGTCTGACTTAGTTACCAAATGTAGCTAAAGTCGACATATATGAAAGAGGGCTTTATTATTCTGTAAAGCTGTAATGTATACAAATTATTCAGTGGTTTCCTCTAATGATGTATCATTTGTTTCTTCCGAAATAATCGGATTGTTTTCAACCTTGAACCTTGCTATAATCGCCTCTAAATCTTCGGCAGAGCGACTTACACTTCCGCCGTTTTCTGATAACAGTTCAACATTATCATTAACCCTATCTGTAGTAGCATTAAGCTCTTGTGCTGTAGCTGCATTTTGTTCAGATATCGCTGATAATTTCTGAATAAGACTTGAAATATTAGCAACTCCCTCTCCAAGGCCTTCATTATTAGTATGTAATTCATCTACAGACTCATTAATAATCTGAATTCTATCTGCAATATCAGTAAAACTATGACTAGTTTCATCAACTGCTTCTTTCTGACGATTAACGTATTCTCGTACATTATCACTTTGTCTGGCTGCATTATCAGTATTACTCTGTAAATCAGCAAGCATCTCATTAATAATATTAACAGAATCAGCTGATTGTTCTGATAGATTCCTAATCTCATCTGCAACTACCGCAAAGCCTTTTCCCGCTTCACCGGCACGAGCTGCCTCAATAGAAGCATTAAGAGATAGAAGGTTAGTCTGTTCCGCAATTGAAGAAATAAGATCAGATGCCTCAGAAATCTTACTTGTAGATTGCTCAATACCATTTATCACTTCGAATATCTTCTCAAATGCCTCAACACTTTGTTCTGTAATGTCCTTAAGTCCATTAACATTCTTCATTCCATCATTAGTCACCTGTCTAATCTCTTCATTAGCAGATGCAAGAGCAGTTGTACTCTTATTACTGTTCTCCATCATCTCGTCAACTCTAGACATAACGCTGGAAATATCTTCTATATCAGCCGCTTGACCTGTGGCTGACTCTGCAAGTTCTGATGCAGCATTATTAATTGACTCAATTGATCCGGCTGTATCCTTTGTAGATTCATCCATTTCTCGACTACTATCAGCAAGAAGTTCGGATGAACCCTTTAATGATGAAATAACCTCTCGTAAATGTGCCTGCATATCTCTTGCCGCTTTATTAAGAGCGCCTATTTCATCCTTTGAATTAAGCGGTTTAATCTCGTCCGTCAAATCATTATGCGCTATAGCATCAAACTTCTTAGCAATATAACTTAGATTGTTTCTAATATATCTAACAACAAATACTGTATAGATTACTGTCGCAATCATTATTATTGCTATAACAACAAGCATTATTACAAGACTTCTAATCGTACCAGATGAGATTTGT
>OCTW011553112.1_pt1 | contig 21549 bp, 19 predicted proteins | sample 1539671 | NCBI WGS metagenome assembly OCTW01 (sample SAMN02144230, study PRJEB22623) | gut metagenome | biome: sheep rumen | host: Ovis aries | place: New Zealand
TCCCTCTGGGTTCCTCTTTTTTCATTTCACTCATTTTGTCCTCCTAGTGCCCTCATCTTTATAAGAGCTTTTGTTTGTTGTTTGGATTCGGGTTTTTGAAAATTTTTGTTCCTGGTGTTTTATGGCAAACAAAAACGACAGGCGTTTATTCCTGCCGTTTCATATTGGGAGACAGAACATCCAATCGGTCCTGAATGTTTTCAATTCCCTTCTGGATGTTCCCGCTCAGCATCTCAATCATACTCTGATACTTCGCTTCCCTGGCCGCGCTTTCTTTCAGCATTCTGAAAAACAAGTAGATGTACAATGCCACCCATATTCCCTGTTGAAGCGCAACCTCCAGAATACTGTTCAAACTGGTATCCATATATTCACCTCCTTCCTTCAGGTCGTGATTGGTAAAAGGAAACACATCCGCTCACTCACTTTATGAATCATGCATTGGAATCACCTTTTTTCCCGGATAAAAAGAGAAGCCATGGATCTCCCCACAGCTTCTCTTCAGTTTAAATTCTAACCGATAATCATGTTATTGTAAAGTTCAATATGTGTTTAATTGCTGTCAAATAGATGTTAATGATCTTTCATACACGCTTTGATTACGAATATAGTATACACCCAACATTTATATTTGTCGATGCTTTATGCACTAATCTAGAGTGTCACAAGTAATGCCCTCCAGCATCAACGGAGACTGTTCTTCAACTTCAATACGCGACTCACTAGAAGAGCTCCTTTTCCAAGTTTCTGACGTTTTATTCGAAAGCTGGAATTCTTTCACCGTAATTTCCAACTGGCGGTTCTGATCCTGATCTTTCTTCCATGAAAGATAACCCAGAAGCATTATATGACACCTGTTTCGGGCTTGTTCCAGCAGCTGCTTCCCAGTACCGCGCCAAGCGCTGATCGGAAACTCTTCCTTCTTAGTGACTCCGGATGCCGTCGTGTGCGTAACTGTCAAAACAGAGGTTACGTGAAGAATCTCATTTTCTTTGGATTCGATAACAATCGGTCCCATACGGCCGGAAAGATAAACCTGATTCATATAGACTTCCTCATTTCTTTTGATTTATATTTGATTCTTATAAACTGAATACTCTGAAAAACGATTCAATTAACGAATTCTAATGCAGTCAGCCACCTTCTTTCCACTTCCAATCAGCCTCGCGACCCGATGAATTATTTTTTCTGGATTATCATCTCCTTCCTCAAATAAAAAAGCCATGGAGAATCTCCACAGCTTCGACAGCATAAATTATAACAAACCCTTATATTATTGTAAAGTTCAAATGGTGTTAAATGAAGGTTCAATTCATGTTAAACGCTAAATGATCCTTCAGCATCACTCATCCTTCATGATGTTGTCAGTTCCTGCGAAAAGCTTCTCCACAGGAACTTTGAGCACATAAGCTATGGCCATTACTTCATAATCTGTTACTTGTCTGGTTCCCTTCTCTATTCTGCAAATAGAGTCGTTACAGATATGCAGCCCTCGTACTTCCAGCTTTGCCATCAACTCTTCTTGTGTAAGATTTTTCAAAATACGTATGGCTCTTATGTTTTTCCCGACAATGTTCTTCTCTCCATGAGTGATAGTCTGAGCAGAGCGTTTCATATCTCACCTCGTCATGATTTTACTCATAAAGAGTGTAGAATGAAATAATCATTTAATTTTGCTACTGACAGCAAATATCGAAATAATTATGCTCCTGTTCATTTAATGGTAATTAGTAATTTCTTACACCCATCTTTTTAAGTTTTTACTCATTGCAATTATGAAGACATCTGTATTTATAAGATCAAACTTCTAAATAGTTCAAAACGATCATTTAGAATTCTTTAAGATTGGCTTAATAATCAATAACATCTGCAGTTCAAGAGAACCTTCTGAATTCATCTATATCTTTATTCAGTGAGGTCATACGGTAGCCTTACTGACTTTGCGAGATGGTTTGGTCAAAAATTAGCCAGTGTAAGGCGGATGTGGCTAAAAACAAGCCGGTAAAAAAACAAAACGGAAATTATAATGTATTCGGTGATGGTAATGGCTGATGAAGAAACTTTAGGCAGACGTCTACAAAATCTGAGAAAGAAAAAAGGTCTAACGCAGGAAAAACTCGCTGAAAAGATTCTTGTAAGCCGTGAAACAGTCAGAAACTGGGAAAGGAATCTTTGTGAACCTTCATGCTGCGCATTGACACAATTATCTGCTTTTTATCATGTTTCAGTTGATTATATTCTTGGCATCTCAGATACAAAAGTAATTCATTTGGATCATCTATCGCCTGATCATATCGAGGTAATAACGATATTGATCAAAACAATCGAAGAAAGAATGCAGAAAACAGTGTATTAATCATCCTGTCACTGTTTCTGATTGTGCATATGTACCCTATCTTTGAACCATATGCAGTGCACCTTGAAAACTTCATATTTGGTTAACAGGTACGTTATTTTATAGAACGAGCGGCATGTACGGCGGCGCGGTGACGGTGTAAACTTGAGCGATCCACGTAACGTACAGAATCTGCGAAGCAAAGCAGATACGCAAAGACTTCCGTAGATGATAATGATACTTCCTCACGGCCATCCACCAGACTTGAGATGGAGTCCCTGGGATGCTCGACAGCTTAGGTCAGCATCGACATTCTGGGGCTATGATGCGGTAAGCAAACCGCAGCCTGTAAACCAAACTATATTGTCCAAGAATGAATTCTTTTATAATCATGATATTACATACAGACATGAACAACCGGAGGCGACACCGTTGACAGAACAAACAAGCATTGTCTATACTGCAGACCAGGTGGAGCAAATCGTTGAGTTGCTTTTCCAGAAGTTTACTCAGCATATCTCATCGCCCACTGCCGCGAACCTTGACAGCAGCATATCTCAGCAACCAATGCCAGACACGAAATTGACATTGTCAGTCAATGAAGCCGCAAAAATGATCGGCATCAGCAAACCAAAGGTGTACGATCTGATTCGAGATGGCGATCTCGTATCCATTCACGTTGGAAAGAAAATCGTGATTCCGAAACAAGCGGTTACCGACTGGCTCTCAGGAGGAGAAAGCAATGGCAAAAAAACGTGCTAATGGCGAAGGGAATATCAGAAAACGCCCAGACAGAGGCGATTGGGAAGCTCGGTTCTATGATGAAAAAGGAAAACGGCATTCTGTATATGGAAAAACCCAGGCAGAATGCCGAAAAAATCTTCAAGCAGCCATGAATAAACTTTCTGAAGACAGTTATCTCGGCAATGAAAATTTGACGGTCTCGCAATGGCTAACCATTTGGGAACGTGATTTTATGGGAAATTTAAAACCCGGAACAGTCGTCAGTTATGAAATGCAGGTACGGGTGCATATTGTTCCAACGTTGGGAGAAATTAAACTGAATGAGTTGCGAACGCCAGCCATACAACGGCTTTATAATCAAAAATTAGCTCAAGGTCTTAGTCCAAAGTCCATCAAAAACTTGCATGGCTGTCTGCATCGTGCACTTGATATCGCTGTCCAAATAGGTTATCTGAACAAAAATCCAACAAGCGCCTGCATCTTGCCAACCGTTAGACAAGCGGAAATTCATCCGTTAGATACGCCTGATCTTAAAAAACTGATGGAATCAATTCAAGGAGACGAATTTGAAGCTTTGATCACCACAGCGATCTTTACTGGAATGCGGTCCGGAGAACTTCTTGGATTAACCTGGGATTGCATCGACTTTGAAAATGGAATCATACGCGTAACTAAGCAGCTGATTCAGCCTCGGAAAAAAGGAAAACCCTTCTCGTTCGGCACTCCGAAAAATGGAAAAGGACGAACCCTTACGCCAGCCCCATTTGTTATGAACGTTCTGAAAGAACACAAACGAGATCAGGCGTTGCATCGTTTAGAAGTCGGTCCAGCCTGGAATGACGGCGGTTTTCCTAATCTGGTTTTCACACATTCTGATGGTAGTCATCTATCTCAGCCAACCATTTGGAAAGCATTACAAAAAGTGCTTCAAAAAGCGGGCTTGGAAAATCATCGCTTTCACGACCTTCGTCACACCTATGTGGTCAACGCCTTTCGGGCCGGAGACGACGTAAAAACAGTTCAGCAGAACGCCGGTCACTATTCCGCCGCATTCACACTGGATCGTTATGCTCATGTCACAGAAACGATGAGGAAAGAAAGTGCGGATCGGATGCAGCAATTCTTCAATGCGCTTTAATGCCTTTGATCCTCTACATTCCCGGTGGGGGTCAAATGGGGGTCAAAGGCAAAGGCAAAAAAAGAAAACCTCTGTGAAATCAGAGGTTTTCGTGGTGCGGGAAACAGGACTTGAACCTGCAAGCTCGTACGAGCACATGAACCTGAATCATGCGCGTCTGCCAATTCCGCCATTCCCGCAGAATACATGGTGGGCAGGGGTGGATTCGAACCACCGAAGTCAGTGACGGCAGATTTACAGTCTGCTCCCTTTGGCCACTCGGGAACCTACCCATGTAAGTCAAGAAGCTGCTTTAAGCATCGTCTTGAAAGAAGAAAGAATGGAGCTGGCGAAGGGACTTGAACCCGCAACCTGCTGATTACAAATCAGCTGCTCTACCGATTGAGCTACGCCAGCAGAACACCCAACCAGCGATTAAAGATGGCGACCCGAATGGGGCTCGAACCCATGACCTCCAGCGTGACAGGCTGGCGTTCTAACCAACTGAACTACCGGGCCAAATGGTGGGCCTTCAGGGACTCGAACCCGGGACCAATCGGTTATGAGCCGACCGCTCTGACCAACTGAGCTAAAGGCCCATGGCCGTATCCGAAAGCCGCAAAATGGTGACTCTGCCGGGATTCGAACCCGGGTTACCGCCGTGAAAGGGCGGTGTCTTAGGCCTCTTGACCACAGAGCCATGTCGACTGACCTTCGCCGCGACCGAAATTTGGTCGGGGTGAAGGGACTCGAACCCCCGGCCCCATGCTCCCAAAGCACGTGCGCTACCAACTGCGCTACACCCCGAGATTTCGTGGCTGTTCGGGCGACATATGAGATAATACTACAGATCAGGAAAATTGTCAATACCTTTTTTTAGGTTTTTCCCGGTTTCTCCGGTTCTTCTTTCAGCACCCGCCACAGGGTGGCCCGGCTGATGCCCAGGGTCCTGGCGGCGCGGCTCTGGTTGCCATCCAGATCGGTCAGGACGGTATGGATCGCGTCACGGGTGATGTCCTCCAGCGTCCGGTCCTTCCAGGGGATGCCGGCGGCATCCCCGGAGGGAAGGCCCCGCATTTTGTGGCTGTACATCTGCAGCAGTTCGGAGACGGCCCCGCTGCGGATGTAAGAGCCGGAGGCGGTGGCGGCCAGTTGGCCCAGGGCCTGGAAGAACTGCTCCATGTTGTTGGGCCAGTCGTACTGGCGGAGCTGTTCGGCGGCTCGACTGTCCAGCCCGCTGATCTGAAAGCCGTTTTCCAGGTTGAGGTAGTTAAGGCAGAGCGTCGCCAGGAAGGGGATTTCTTCCGCTCGGGCCCGGAGGGCCGGGAGAATGATGGTCATGCAGGACAGCTGGGACAGAAGGGGAGAAACATAGGCAGGGGCCGATTTGCTGCGCTGGATGGTCAGGGTAAACAAAAGACGCACCCGGCGGGACGCTGCAGTCTGAAAGAGGGCGCCGAACAGGTCCTCGGCGCGGGCCTGGCTTAGCTCCTCCAGCCGGTCGATCCACAGGGTGATCCCGGTGCGGTTCAGCGGGGACATCGAATGCTGGAAAAGAAAATCCCATCCGCGTTCGGTCAGCCTGGAGCAGTCGATCAGGATCAGCGGGCGGTTCTTAAGCGCCGAATCCAGATAGAGCTGCCGGACGGCCTGGGGCAGGCCGGTGCCGTTTTCCCCCACCAGGACCACCGGCCGGTCCGAGGCGGCCGCCTGGCGCAGACGGGTGCGCACATCGTCCATCAGGCCGGGAATGTTCAGAAACTGGCCCTTCAAAAAGTCCTCGCACTCGGCGCGCTGGAAGGTATGAATCCCGTTGTTGGTTCCCCTGGGCGGGGCCGTCCCGCCGACGGACTGGAACAGATACACCGGCCGGCCCTCCACCTGGATTTCCCTGCCGGTCACCCAGTTGAGCCCGCTTTTCCCCTGCTGATAAAAGGAAACGGTCCCGGCCCGGGACAGCTCGGCCAGGCGGGCGGAACAGGCGTTCACCAGCTCCTCGTCCGGCTGGCTGCCCGCCTCCGGGTAGAGGCGTTCCCCCTCGCGGCTGAGCACGAAGGGCTTTGTTTCGCTCCCGGCGATCATCGCTTCCTGCAGGGAAATCCTGGAGCGGAGCCTGTGGAAGCGCCCGCCCCGGACCTCCGCCTCCGCCAGGGCCTCCCGCGCGCTCTCCATGCCGGAGGTGATCAGGTAGGCGTCCAGCCCCAGCTGAAGGGCGTGGTGATAGGTGACCATGTCGCAGATGACCAGCTTGCAGCCGTCCGCCTGCAGATTGGCCAGCACGTTTTCCACCTCGCTGTGGCTGCGCAGGGTGATGATCTTCATGCTCCTTTGCAGCAGGTCGCACAGGACGTGGGCGGACTCGGTGATGTTCTCAAAGCCCACGATGGCGTAGCCGTCCTGATAGTTTTCCACCAGCTTGATGCTGCGCAGCATGTCGTAGACGGAGATTTTGACCTCCACCACCGGCAGGGACGTATAATCCTGCAGCATTTTCGCCGTGCCGCCGCGGGAGATGATGACGTCGTAGCGGCTCTGGTCCAGCTGATTGACCAGGTCGATGGCTTCCTCCAGGTCTCCCTCCCGGATGTCCAGGAGAATTCCTTTCATATTGTACGCCACCTGGGACAGGACGATGCCCATGCCCGGATAGGGCGCGATGGTCAGGGCGCGGACCGGGGCTGTGTCGCTCATCGGATCGACCTCCTGCGTTTTCTTCGTTGATTGTATCATACTGAAACAGATTTGTCATCCCAAATGATACAAATGTTTCATTTTTAAACGATCATCCCGGAAGAAATTTTCCCATTTTTGATAAATGTTTCAAAATGCGACGGTTTTGGACTCGAATCCGGTTTTCATCCGGGGCTGAAATTGTTATCATAAACCCAACGATAAGTCACAACTTTCCGGAAAGGAAGGGGTGTTTCGTGATCAGACTGTTAATCATCGCGGATGATTTTACCGGAGCGCTGGATACCGGCGTACAACTGGCCAAGCAGGGCGTTCCCACCCGGGTCACGACGGACCGGGAGGCGGACCTGAGCGAAGCCGGGGCCGGCTGCGACGTGCTGGTGGTGGATTCTGAAACCCGCCACCTCCCCCCGCGGGAAGCCTACCAGATCGTCTACGGGCTGACCGCCCGGGCCAAGGCCCTGTCGATCCCCCATATCATGAAGAAGACGGATTCCGCCCTGCGCGGCAACATCGGCGCGGAGCTGAGCGCCGTGCTGGACGCCTCGAAGGCCGATTTCCTTCCTTTCTTCCCGGCCCTGCCCGAAATGGGCCGGATCACGGTGGGCGGCATCCATTATATCGGGGAGACGCCGGTGGCCCAGAGTCCCTTTGGGCAGGATCCCTTTGAGCCGGTCCAAAGCTCCAGCGTGCCCGAGATCATCGCCGGGCAGACGGACCTGCCCATCCATGTGATCGGGGAAAACCAGAAGGCGGACCTTCAAAACACCCGGGGCATCGCCGTGTTCGACGCGGAAAGCCAGGACGCCCTGGCCCGGGCCGCGGGAGACCTGGCGCAGAAGAATGCCCTGTCCGTAATGGCGGGCTGCGCCGGCCTGGGCGGGACGCTCAAGGACATCCTCTCCCTGAACGGAGAGAGGCCGGCCATGCCGCCCCTTTCCAAAGGCCTGCTGATGCTGTGCGGCAGCGTGAACCCCATCACCCGGGCCCAGCTCCTTGAGGCGGACCGGGCCGGCTACGCCCACATCCACTTAGAGCCGGAGGAAAAGCTGACGGAGGGCTTCTTTGAAACCGAAGCGGGCCTTGCACGGATCCGGCAGTTCCAGGAGGCGCTGGTGCGCAACCCCTTCCTGATCATCGACGCCAACGACGAGGCGGAGGACAACGGGCCGACCCGGGCCTACGCCCAGGCCCGCGGCCTGAGCACGGACGACCTCCGGGTGCTGATCTCCGGGGCCCTGGGCCTGATCATGCGGCAGCTGATGAAGGGAACCATCCCGGGGAGCCTGTTGATCACCGGCGGGGACACGCTGATGGAGTGCATGAAGCGCCTGGGCGTATCCCGGATGGAGCCCATCGGCGAGCTGAGCGCCGGCGTCGTCTATTCCCGCTTCCAGTATGAGCAAAAAGACTACTGCGTGATATCCAAATCCGGCGGTTTCGGCCGGGAAACCCTGCTGAGCGACCTGAAAAACGACATGGAACAAGGGAGGTAACACGGATGGAGTACAGGACATTGCCCGGCCTGACCTGGGACGGACAGATCTACCGCAACGACGACATGGGGACCCTGGAAGCCCTGCTGCCGACCGGCGGCTACCCCACGGCCCACGCCCCCGCCCTGCTGACCCTGCCGGACGGCAGCCTGCTGTGCGCCTGGTTCGCCGGCACCTATGAGGGCAGCGCGGACATTCACATCATCTGCTCCAAGCTCGCCGCCGGGACGGACAAGTGGTCAGCGCCCGTCGAAGTATCCGGCGACCCGCTCAAGAGCGAGCAGAACCCCTCCCTGTTCTACGGGCCGGACGGCAAGGTCTGGGCCATCTACACCGCCCAGGACGACCGACAGGCCGGCAAGGACAACATGCAGTTTACCTCCCAGATCCGCGTGCAGAAGAGCGCGGACGGCGGTCTGACCTGGGGCCCCTACGAGACGCTGTTTTCAAGGCTGGGGAGCTTTTGCCGCCAGCCCATCCAGGTGCTTCAAAATGGGCGGTGGATTTTTGCCAACTGGCTGTGCACCGATTCCGTGGACGGGCTTTCCGGCGACCCGACGGCCTTCCAGATTTCGGACGACCAGGGCAGGACCTGGCGGCAGGTCGATATGCCCCGCAGCAACGGCCGCGTCCACGCCAACGTGGTGGAGCTGAACGGGGGCCATCTGGTGGCCTTCATGCGCAGCCGCGAGGCGGACTACATTTACCGCTCCGAGTCCCTGGACTACGGCGACAGCTGGTCTGAGCCCCGGCCGACGCCCCTGCCCAACAACAATTCCTCCATCAGCGCCCTGCGCCTGAAATCCGGGCGGATCGCCATTGCCTACAACCCCACCCAGACGCCGGAGCCCGTGCACGGCAAGGCCGCCTGGCCGGGCCTGCGCTGCCCGGTTTCCGTGGCCCTGTCCGAAGACTTCGGCGAAACCTTCCCCATCATCCGCTGGATGGAGCGGGGCGAGGGCTTCATGGGGGCGGAAAACCGCACCAACAACCGCCAGTACGAATATCCCTACCTGATGCAGAGCCCGGACGGACGGCTGCACCTGGCCTACGCTTCCCACACCCGCAAGGGCATCAAATATGTGAGCTTTACCGAAGAGGACGTGCTCGGGGCCAAACGCGAAAAGGTCGGCCTGTACAACCCCACCGCCGCGCAAATGAAATAAGGAGGAAACCATGCTCGAAAAGTACAACCTGAAAATGCCGCACGCCGTCTACAGCGGCGAAAACGCCATGGACAACGTGACGGAGATCATCCGCCAGCGGGGCGCGAAAAAGGTCGCCATCTTTACCGACAAGGGCATCGAGGCCGTGGGCCTGTTCGCTCTGCCCGAGGCGGCGGTGAAGGCCTCCGACGCGGAATACTACGTGCTGGACGACCTTCGGCCCGAGCCCTCCTACCTGGAAGTGCAGAAGCTGATCGACCAGTTCAAAAAGGACGGGGCTGACCTGATCGTCGCCTGCGGCGGCGGCAGCGTGCTGGACACCGCCAAGCTGGCCAGCGTGCTGGTGACCGACGAATACGGCGTCAAGGAGCTGCTGGACGAGCCGGGCCGGGCGAAAAAGTGCGTGCCCATCGTGCTGATCCCCACCACCGCCGGCACCGGGGCCGAAGTCACCCCCAACGCCATCGTGGCCGTACCCGAAAAGGAGCTCAAGGTCGGCATCGTCAACGACAACATGATCGCCGACTACGTGATCCTGGACGCCCGGCTCATCAAAAACCTGCCGGTCAAGATCGCCGCGGCCACCGGTGTGGACGCCATGGCCCACTGCGTGGAGTGCTTTACCTCCAACAAGAAAAATCCCCTCTCTGACACCTTCGCTCTGGAAGGCCTCGATATGATCATCAACAACATCGAGGAAGCCTGCCTGAACCCGGACGCCATGGAAGCCAAGAAGAAGATGCAGATCGCCGCGTTCTACGGCGGCCTGGCCATCACCGCCTCCGGCACCACGGGCGTGCACGCCCTTTCCTACCCCCTGGGCGGCAAATACCACATCGCCCACGGCGTATCCAACGCCATTTTGCTGGTGCCGGTGATGAAGTTCAACGAACCGGTGATCCGCCCCCTGCTGGCCCAGGCCTACGACCGCTGCGCCCACGACGGCAGCGCCTGCAAAACGGAAGAAGAAAAGTCTGCCTGGATGATCCGCCGCATGGACGAGATCGTCAAAAAGCTCCAGATCCCGACCAGCCTCCAGGAGTTCGGCGTGCCGAAGGAAGACCTGGACGGCCTGGTGGAAGCCGGCATGCAGGTCAAGCGCCTCCTCGTCAACAACATGCGCGAAATCACCCCGGAAGACGCCAGAAACATTTATCTGCAAGTCATGTAAAGAACGAGTGAGGAGTGAGGAGTGACCGTTCGCTTACGCTCACTCAGTGAGGAGTGAATAGCCGCGAATGCGTAATGCATAATGCGTAATGCGTAATTTCATCCACCCCATTTCAACTCCTCACTCCTAACTCCTCCCTCCTCCCTAATGCCTAATGCCTACTGCCTAATCCCTATTCCCTAATCCCTATTCCCCATCCCCGTCCCCCTTCCCCCACCGACCACAAACGGGAGGCAAAACACCATGAATCACGTCGACATCAAGGGCATCATCCCGCCGATCCTGACCCCGATGAAGGAAGACGAAAGCCTCAACCTGCCCGAGCTGCGCAACCAGATCGAGCGCCTGCTGGGCGGGGGCGTCCACGGCCTGTTCGCCTTCGGCACCAACGGCGAAGGCTATATCCTCAGCGAAAAAGAAAAGTACGAAGTCCTCGAAGTCATGATCGACCAGGTCAAGGGCCGGGTACCCGTCTACGCCGGCACCGGCTGCATCGGCACGCAGGACACCATCCGCCAGAGCGTGCAGGCGGAAAAACTGGGCGCAGACGTGCTGTCCATCATCACCCCCAGCTTCGGCGCGGCCTCCCAGAAAGAGCTCTATGACCACTATGTGGCCGTGGCCAAACATGTGAACATCCCCATCATTCTGTACAATATCCCGCCGCGCACCGGCAACAAGCTGGCCCCGGAAACCGTCCGCGACCTGATCCGCGACGTGGACGTGATCGTCGGCGCCAAGGACTCCTCCGGCGACATCGAAAACCTCAAGGCCTACATCCGCCTGACCCGGGAGCTGGACAAGGACGTGGCCATCCTCGCCGGCAACGACGGGGCGATCCTCACCTGCCTCAAGGAAGGCGGGGCCGGCGGCATCGCGGGCCGCGCCAACATCTGGCCCAGAACCGTCGCCTCCATCTATGACAAGTTCGTCGCCGGCGACGTCGAAGGCGCGCAAAAGGCCCAGGACGCCATCGCCGTGCTCCAGACCGTTTTCAAGTTCGGCAACCCCAACACCATCATCAAGCGGGCCGTCGAAATGCTGGGCTACCCGGTCGGCCGCTGCCGCGCTCCCTTCAACTACGTTCCCCAGGAAGGGATCGAGGCGCTCCGGAAGGTCCTGGACGACAACATCGCCATGGGCATTGACTGAGGAGGAAAGCTATGAACCAGAAACCGATCATCGGCATCACCATGGGCGACCCCGCTTCCATCGGCCCGGAGATCACCATCAAGGCCCTGGGCGGGCATCAGGACCTGTATGACGCCTGCAGACCCCTGGTCATCGGCGACGCGGAAATCATGCGCCGGGCCCGGAAGATGGTGGGCCGGGAAGACATCGAGATTCATCCCGTGTCCTCCGTTTCCGAAGCCCTCTTTACTCCCGGCACCATCGATGTCTTTGACATGAAGATGGTGGACGCGGACACGATGAAAATCGGCCAGGTCTCCGTGGAGGCCGGCAACGCCGCCTTCCAGTATGTGAAGAAGGTCATCGAAATGGCCATGGCGGACGAGGTGGACGGCACCGTCACCAACGCCCTGAACAAGGAAGCCATGAACCTGGCCGGCCATCATTTTTCCGGCCACACCGAGATCTACGCCCACTACACCGGCACGAAAAAATACTGCATGATGCTGGCCCACGGGAACATGCGCGTGACCCACGTTTCCACCCACGTCTCCCTCCGGGAGGCCTGCGACCGGGTCAAGAAGGAACGGGTGCTGGAAGTCATCCGCCTGTCCAACGAGGCCTGCAAGGACTTAGGCATCGAAAAGCCCCGGGTGGCCGTGGCCGGCCTGAACCCCCACTGCGGCGAGGGCGGTCTGTTCGGCGACGAGGAGATCAAAGAGATCACCCCGGCCATCGAAGCGGCGAGGGCGGAGGGCATCGACGCCACCGGCCCCTATCCCCCGGACTCCGTGTTTTCCAAGCTGCGCGGCGGCTGGTATGACATCGTGGTCTGCATGTACCACGACCAGGGCCACATCCCGCTCAAGGTGGTGGGCTTTGTCTACAACCAGAAGGAAGGCAAGTGGGACGCCGTCGAGGGCATCAACCTGACGCTGGGCCTGCCCATCATCCGCGTCTCCGTCGACCACGGCACCGCCTTTGACCAGGCCGGCACCGGCATGGCCAACGAGCTGAGCCTGATGAACTCCATCGACTACGCCATCCGCCTGGCCAGGTCCAGGCTGGCGAAAAAGGCCTGAGCCGTCATGAAATTCGTCTTTTCCCAAGGCGTGGTACCGGAAGCTATGGCCCTGCTTCAAGGTGCGGAGACTCAAGTGCTCAACGCCCTGAACATGGCGGAGCACCCCGCGGACATCGCCGACGCGGACGCCCTGATCATCCGCATCTCCCGCGTGCCCGCCGAGGCGATCGCCGCCGCTACAAAACTTCGGGTCATCGGCCGCACCGGCGTCGGGTTTGACAGCATCGACGTCGCCGCCGCCACGGCGCGGGGCATCCCCGTCGTGCTGACCCCGGGGGCCAGCAGCCGCTCGGTGGCGGAGCACACCATCGCCCTGCTCTACGCCCTGTCCAAGAACCTGGTGGAAAGCCACAACGAGCAGAAAAAGGGCAACTACCAGGTCCGCAGCAGAGGCGTTACCTTCGAGCTAATGGGCAAGACCATCCTGGTAATGGGCCTTGGCTCCATCGGCGGCGAGGTGGCCCGGCTGTGCAGGGCCAACGGGATGCGGGTGCTGGGCTACAACCATCACATGACCGCGGAAAGGATCGCCGCCCTGGGCGCGGAGCCCGTGGAGGATTTTAGAAACGTCCTGCCGGAATGTGATTTCCTGACCCTCCATTTGCCGCTGACGGACCAGACCCGCGGGCTGATCGGGGCCGAGGAAATCGCCCGGATGAAGCAAAGCGCCATGATCATCAACTGCGCCCGCGGCGGCATCGTGGACGAACAGGCCCTGGCCTCCGCCCTCAATGAAGGCCGTCTGGCTGGCGCCGGCGTCGACTGCTTTGCGCAGGACCCGCCCAACGCGGACGACCCGCTGCTGAACGCCAAGAACGTCATCGCCACCCCCCACAGCGCCGCCCTGACCAAAGAGGCCATGATCCGCGTGCAGAAGATGTGCCTGGAGGGCTGCCTGACCGTCCTCCGGGGCGAAAAATGGCCCTACGTCGCCGATCCGAAGGTCTACGAACACCCGCTCTGGCAGGGAAAGCAGTAGGCCGTCCGAACCTAAGAAAAACCATCCCCAATGTTATTTTCCTCCTCCAACTTCGGTACTGTGAGCGGCTTCGCTCATGTACATATAACTTTGGCCTGTATTGGCCAGAAAGGTGGAAAAATCCATGAAGAAAATCCTGTCCCTCGTCCTGGTCAGCGCGATGCTGCTGTTCTCCGTCGCCGCGATGGCTGATGTCGAGCTTCTGATCGGCACGCAGGAAACCGGTACCGCCGGCTACACCTACGCCACCGCCATCATGCAGTGCATCCAGACCATCCCCGGCTACTCCGTATCCCTGGTCTCCAACTCCTCCGGCAACGTCACTTCCCCCGTTCTGATTCAGGAAGGCGAATGCGACATCACCGTGTCCAACTCCGCTCCCGCCCTGTGGGCCACCACCACCGGCGTTGAGTCCGCTTCTCTGCCCGTTTGCCCCGATGTCCGCTGCATCGCCGGCGGCCTGGGCAAGGACTTCATCAACGTCATGTTCACCCAGAGCTTCGTGGACAAGACCGGCATCAAGACCATCGAAGAGCTGGTTGAAAAGCAGCAGCCCGTCCGCATGATCATCAAGAAGAACGGCTCCTTCGGCGAGCTGGCCGCGGAGCGCGTCTTCGGCGTGTTCGGCATCGACATCAACAATCCTCCCGCCTGGCTGACCGTGGAAAAGACCTCCGGCGGCGCCATCAAGGACGGCCTGTCTGACGACCTGTATGATCTGACCATCGACCACATCGGCTCCGGCCAGGCCAACACCACCGAGCTGTGCCTGAACCACGCGATGTATGACGTCCAGCTGTCTGACGCCACCCTGGAAGCGCTGTGCGCGCAGGGCTATGACTACGTCACCGTGCCCGCCGGCACCTGGAACGGCCAGGATGTCGACATCAAGACCGTCGGCTCCCAGCAGTGCATCATCGTGTCCGCGGACATGGATGAGGAAGTCGCCTACAACATCACCAAGGCCCTGTGCGAGAACCGCGAGATCCTGGTGAACACCTCCGCCGTGCTGGCCAACTTCAACCCCGAAGTTTCCGGCTCCAAGGCCCTGACCGGCTGCGAGCTCCATCCCGGCGCCGCCCGTTACTATCAGGAAATGGGCTATGCTTTCAACTGATCCAAAAAAATCAGCGCTGAAATCAACTGATTTCTGAAATCCGGCCGGAGCGCAGGCTGGGCCCGCGCTCCGGCCCCCCTCTCCATCTCACCCGGCCATCCGAAACGTCAGCCCTCGGGCTCAGTTTCGTGTGCAATCATACTGTCATGAAAGGAGAGTCCGAAGGATGAGCAAACAAATCCGCAGGACGTGCGTCATTGGGGTCACGATCGTTTTCGTGCTCTTCCAGATGTACCTGGCGCTGGTCAAGCAGTTCACCTTGATGCTCCAGACGCCGATCCATATGTGCTTTGCCCTGGCCCTCGTGTTCCTGTATAACCCCACCGATAAGAACTATCAGAAAAAGCTCCGCAAAAAGTGCGAAGCCGAAAACCGGAAATCCACCGACAAAGAAAGAAACAAGTATGCCTGGACCCATTGGTTCGACATCTTGATTTTCGCGGCCATCGTCTATGTAGCCTGGTACACGCTCAACAACGTCGACCGTCTGGCCAGCTACGACATGGCGGTGCATAAACCCATCACTGTCGACTATATCGCCCTGGTCTGCGTCGTGGTTCTGCTGCTGGAAGCGGTCCGCCGTACGCTGGGCTACATCCTGTTCTTCTTTATCATCGCCTTTATCGCCTATTCCTGGGCGTCTCCCTTCCTGCCGCAGGGCGTGTTCCGCACCGTCGCCACCGCCAAGAACAAGACCTTCGAGAAGATGCTGGAAAAGTTCACCGAAGGCATGATCATGGCCGAGCAGGGCGTCTACGGTACCCCCTTGCAGACCTCCTGCACCAGCCTGTTCTACTTCATCCTCTTCGGCGCGTTCTTCTCTGAATGCGGCGGCGGCCAGCTGCTGATCGACGTAGGCATGAAGTTCTCCAACAAGTCCTCCGGCGGCCCCGCCAAGGCGGCTGTCATTTCCTCCGGCCTGATGGGCATGGTCTCCGGCTCCGCGGTTGCCAACGTGGCCACCACCGGCGTCATGACCATCCCGATGATGAAGAAGATCGGCTACGCTCCCGAAGAAGCCGGCGCCATCGAAGCCGTGGCCTCCACCGGCGGCCAGATCATGCCCCCCATCATGGGCATCGGTGCCTTCATCATGGCCGAGCAGCTGGGCATCAACTACCTGACTGTCGCGGCCGACGCCATCATCCCCGCCGTGGCCTACTACTTCGGCGTGTTCGTCCTGGTGGACCGCCTGGCCAAGAAGCGCGCCAGCCGCTCCACCGCTTCTGAGAACGTTGAAATCAAGGTAGACCGCAAGATTCTCCCGCGGCTTTATCTGCTGCTGCCCATCGTCGTGCTGATCATCGCCATCCTGAACGGCTACTCCCTGATGCGCTCAGGCATGTTCGGCATCTTTGCCTGCCTGCTGTGCAACCTGGCCAGCCTGATCATCGGCCTGAAAAAGGGCGGGAACCTCAAGCACGACCTGATTGAGGGCAACAAGGAATCCAATTTCGCCGGCCTCAAGCAGATGTGGAAGTGCTGCATCGACGGCGCGAAATCCGCCGCTGAAATCGCCGTGCCCACCGCCGCCTGCGGCATCATCATCAACGTGATGACCGCCCAGACCTCCCTGGCCACCAACCTGTCCGGCGTCATCGCCAGCCTGGGCATGACCAGCCTCTTCCTGGCGATGCTGATCGCCATGGTCGGCTGCATGCTGCTGGGCATGGCCCTGCCGACGGTCGCGGCCTACCTGGTCGGCGTGACCCTGTTCGTCCCCACGATGCAGAAGCTGGGCATCTCCCCCCTGGTCGCCAACATGTTCGTGTTCTACTACGGCATCATGGCCCAGATCACGCCGCCCGTCTGCGTGGCCTCCTACACCGCCGCCGGCATCGCCGACGCGGACGCCATGAAGACAGGCCTGCGCGGCATGCTGTTTGCCCTGGTCGGCTTCCTGGTACCCTTCGTCTTCGTGTACAACCCCGCCATCCTGCTGCAGGGCCCCGTGATCGATATCATCTGGGGCGGCGCGCAGGTGCTGGCCGCCACCTTCTTCCTGGCCATCACCGTGTCCGGCTTCTTTAAGCGCCAGATGTCCTGGTGGGAGCGCGCGGCCACCTTCGCCGCGGCCATCCTGCTGATGACCCCCGAGCTCATCACCTCCATCATCGGCATCGTGCTGGGCGTGGGCGTCCTGATGCTGGATACCATCATGGGCAAAGCGAAAAAAGCGGCTGCCTGACAGGCTCGTCCTGACAGATAAACTTGCATCATTTCCAAAAAACATTTTCCCGCACGTTCCGGTTCATCCGGAGCGCGCGGGAATATTTTTTTTGATGTTTTCTTTTATGCAGCCTGGGAAAAATCGACGATGTAGAGTTCCTGCAGTTTCAAATCAGCCCAACCTCATATTGCCGTATATTCTCGTCCACCGTCGCCAGCTTCAGGCCTTCCGTCTGCGCCTGGCAGATCAGCAGTCTGTCAAACGGATCCCGATGAATCCACGGCAGATGTTCCAGTTGCTCCAAATGCTGTGCTTTGATTGGAAGAATGGAAAGGTTCATTTTGGCGCAGTCCTCCATCAGTTGGGAAACAGGGCACGGCAAAGTCAGTTTTCCCAGACTGCTTTTGATCGCCAGTTCCCAAAATGAAATGACGCTGACCCAGACCTTTTCTTCTGTTTCGATCGCTTGCAGCATCTCTTTGGCGAGCTTTGTATCTCCGTTGACGAACCAGAGAAACACATGCGTATCCATTAGCAGCATCACATGTACTCCTTCATATCTGCCAAAGGCGCGTCAAAATCATCCGAGATCTGAATCAATCCCTGATACAGACCGGGCCTGCGACGGACAGTCTTTTTTTCCTGGCTTAAAGAAGGTGCTTGCGGCTGAAGTTTCTCCCACTTGAGGAAACGCATATATTGAACCACCTGCATCAGAGTATCTTCCGACATATCCTTCGCCTCGTCCATTAGCATTTCCAATTCCATCCATCTATCACCTTCTTTTCTAATCTCAGAATCATTATAACATTGTTTATGCGGGAACGCAAGGATGCCTTCTCGTTCTCAGCCCCGCGAAATATACCTTTCTGAAATTTATTGGAAATATGGTTGTAAATCTTTCGTAACAAAAACGCAAAAAACAATTGACAAACAGGCGCAAAAGGCTTTTAATGGTAGCAGGCGAAACCATCGCCTGATCAACCGCGGCGCTTTCTGAAAACGAAGGCCGGACCGCGGTGAAAGAGGCATTGAATGAAAACAGACGTCATCATCGTCGGCGCAGGGCCGGCGGGGATTTTTACCGCCCTGGAGATGCTGCGCCGGGGCAGCCGCAAACAGATCGTCATGATCGAAAAGGGCGCTTCCGTCGAAAAGCGCGCCTGTCCCAAGGCCAAAACAGGCCGCTGCATGAACTGCAAGCCCTATTGCCACATTACCACCGGCTTTTCCGGAGCCGGCGCTTTTTCGGACGGCAAGCTGTCCCTGAGCGCCGACGTGGGCGGCATGCTGCCGGAGCTGATCGGCCGCGAGTACGCCCAGGAAATGATCCGCTATACGGACCGGATTTATCTGGACTTCGGGGCGGACCAGCACGTGGAAGGGGCGGAGGAAACCGAGGAGATCCGGGAGATCCGCCTGCGGGCCATCCGCGCCGGCCTCAAGCTCGTGGACTGCCCGATCCGCCACCTGGGCACCGAAAAGGCCCACCGGCTCTACGGGGACATCGAGCAGTACCTCCTGGCCCACGGGGTCGAGATTCGCTTCGGCGTATCCTGCTCCAACCTCATCCTGGAGGGCGGCCGCTGCCTGGGCGTCTGCCTGGAAAACGCCAAGGGGGAAAACCTGGGCGAGCTCCGGGCGGAAACCGTGGTGGTCGCCACGGGGCGGCGCGGGGCGGACTGGCTGGAGCAGCTGTGCATCGAGCACGGCATCGCCCATCAGCCCGGCACGGTGGACATCGGCGTCAGGGTGGAGACCCGCAACGAGGTCATGGAAGTAGTCAACCGGGCCCTGTACGAGAGCAAGCTGGTGGGCTATCCCCCGCCCTTCCGCGACAAGGTGCGGACCTTCTGCCAGAACCCCGGCGGCTTTGTCGCCCAGGAAAACTACGACAACAACCTGGCCGTCGTCAACGGGCACAGCTACAAGAATTTAAAGAGCGCGAACACCAATGTCTCCATCCTCTGCTCCCATAACTTCACCTTTCCCTTCAACCAGCCGATCGCCTACGCCCAGAAGGTGGGCGAGCTGACCAACATGCTGGCGGACGGACGGATCCTGGTACAGCGCTTCGGGGACATCCTCTCCGGCAAGCGCACCTGGGAAAAGGAGCTGACCCGCTCCAACCTCAAGCCCACCCTGCCGGACGCCGTGGCGGGAGACATTACCGCCGCCATGCCCTACCGGGCCATGACCAACATCATCGCCTTCATGCAGGCGATGGACCAGGTGGTGCCCGGCTTTGCGGCGGACGAGACCCTGCTGTACTCCCCGGAGCTTAAATTCTACTCCAACCGGGTCAAAATGGACGAGCGCCTGACCACCAACATCGAAGGTCTTTTCTGCCTGGGCGATTCCAGCGGCTGGACGCGGGGCCTGATGATGGCCTCCGTGATGGGCGTCATCATGGGGCAAAGACTTTCCTGTTCAGAGGCCTGAACATGACTGGGAGGGGGATACATCCCCCTCCCACGCTACCCCCTCGGATTTGCCTCTCGTCCCTTCGGGACTCCCGGGCGGCAAATCCGCAAGGTACGCATTTTTGCTCTCGCAGGGCAAGCTCTGCTTCGCAAAAATGCTCCTCGCGGCGTACATGCCGCCGTTGCGGATGATAATCAGGGGGAAGTTTCCCCCTAATCACCCCCTCTATCGTATGTGATACAAGCATACCGTATCTTTCAACAATTCGCAAAGTGAGGAACTCAAACATGCGGAACGGAATCAAATGGCTTCCCGTTTTTCTGTCCATCCTGCTTTTGATCGCGGGGCTGGCGTCTGCGGAGGAAGCGGTCCCCATGGATTTTCAGACCCTTCAGCCCGGGGACGCGGGGGAGCAGGTCACCCTGCTCCAACAGAAGCTCTCGGACGCCGGATATCTGGAGGCGGCCAGCGGCGTCTATGACGAAGCGACGGAGCAGGCGGTGCTCCGCCTGCAGCAGAACTACGGCCTGGAAGAGACCGGCGTGGCGGACATCGAAACGCAGGAGGTCATTTTCGGCGGCTGCTACCTGGTGCTGGAAGAAGGCATGAGCGGCCCGAAGGTCGCTGCCCTGCAGGAAAGGCTCAAGGGCCTTTCCCTCTTTTCAGACGAGGCAGACGGGGTTTTTGGCCTGACCACCAAACAATCCGTGGAAATTTTCCAGCAGCTGTACAGCATCCCCGTGACCGGCGTCGCCGACGTGGAAACGCTGACCCAGCTTTATTCCGACCTGAGCGAGCGGGACATTCTGGTCGCCCCAACCCCCTCCCCCACGCCGGGCATCACCTCCCAGAACGAGCCCTTCAAGAAAAAGCTCTCCTACGGCTCCACCAGCGCCAGCGTCAAGAAGCTGCAGGAGCGGCTCATGGAGCTGGGCTACTTCACTTACAAGAAGACGACCACCGGCTTTTACAAGAACACCCAGCAGGCCGTCAAGGACTTCCAGAAAAACAACGGCCTCAAGGTGACCGGCACCGTGGACAAGGAAACCTGGGACGCTATTTTCAACGACGACCAGGTCGTCACCGCCAGCCAGACGCCCCGGCCCTCCCCCACGCCCGCCCCGCAGCAGTATTATATGGACGTGGACGTGGCCAACCAGGTGACCCGGGTCTATACCTATGACGAAAACCACGAATACACCAAGCTGGTGCGGGTGATGATCTGTTCCACCGGCCGCTCCAAATATCCCAGCCCCACCGGCGTAATTACCCTGCCCGGCCGCAAAGCCCGCTGGTGCACCTTCCCCAACTGGGGCGGCGGCACGGCCATGTACTGGACGAAGATCGACGAGAACGTCGCCTTCCACTCCATCCTCTACGCCAATTACGACCCGGACCGGCCCAACATGTCCTCCTTCAACAACCTGGGCAAGCGGGCTTCCCACGGCTGCATCCGCCTGCATACGATGGACGCCAAATGGGTCTATGACAACATCGGCGCCGGGACCAAGGTCTACATCCACAACGATTCCACCACCGACAAGGAGCTGGTGGCCTTCGCCAGATACCGCAAGGGCAACGCGGAAGACACTGTCATTCCCGAAAGCGAGTACGACCCCAACACCATTCCTTCCCTCACCCGCACGCTGAACTCCGGCCGATACGGCAAGGACGTGTTCTGGGTGCAGATGACGCTCAAGAAGCTGGGCTACCTGACCGACACCTGGGCCACCGGCTACTACGGCCCGCTGACCGTGGCCTCCGTCAAAAAGTTTCAGAAGGACAACGGCCTCAAGCAGGACGGCACCGTCAGTACCAAGACCATGACCGCCCTGACCGCCAGGCTGGACAGCTTCCTCCATCCCACCCCCACCCCGACCGTCGTCCCGACTCCGACCCCGAAACCGACCCCCACCCCCACCAC
>OCTW011484491.1_pt1 | contig 21548 bp, 20 predicted proteins | sample 1539671 | NCBI WGS metagenome assembly OCTW01 (sample SAMN02144230, study PRJEB22623) | gut metagenome | biome: sheep rumen | host: Ovis aries | place: New Zealand
AGTTTCAATTATTTCAAATACATTTACTTTATATAAAAATTATGAATTCCAAAAAACAATAGCAAATCTATCTGGAAAAGAAATTAAAACAGAAGGAATAATTATTTCTAATGTTAAAAACAAAAAGTATAGTGATATTTATACTATAAAAATTAAAGACAAGAAATTTTATTTAAATATAAAAAAATCAGAAAACATTTACTTAGAGTATGGTGATAGAATTAATCTAACAGGCAATTTTATAGAACCTGAAACGCAAAGAAATTACAGAGGCTTTGATTATAGAAAGTACTTAAAAACTCAAGGAATTTATGGAAATATAAATGTAAATAATATAACAAAAATTCAAAACATAGGGCTAAGTCCAAAAATTGCTATATTAAAAAGAATAAACAGTGTTTCAAATAAAATAAAAAATATATTTAAAGAAAATTTTAATGAAAAAATTTCAAATGTAATACTTGGAATGCTTTTAGGTTATACAGATGAGATAGATTTAAATGTTAAAGAAGATTTTTCAAAAAGTAATATTTCACATATATTAGCTGTTTCTGGAATGCATGTGGGGTATGTAATACTGTTTTGCAATATTTTATTTTCAAAATTATTTGGAAAAAGAAAAACGTATTTTATAACAATAATAGTTTTGATATTTTATATGTTTTTAACAGGACTTTCGCCATCTGTTGTAAGAGCTTCTATAATGGCTTGTTTTATGTTATTTTCAAAATTAATTTATAGAAAAAGTGATGTTTGGACTAACATAAGTATATCACTTTTAAGTCTGTTAATTTATAATCCTTTTTGTATTGGAAATATAAGCCTTATTCTTTCTTATGTAGGAACAATAGGAATCTTGACGTATTCAATAAATTTTAAGCAAACGAATAAAATAAAAGATATGATTGGAATAACACTTTCTGTAACAATTTTTTTAATTCCAATATTATCTATATATTTTAATAAAATTCCTATTTTTAGTCTATTTGTAAGCCTTTTAGTAGGAATAATTGTTTTACCAATTTTTATTTTAGGAATTGTTTTTATTGTTTTGAATAAAACTACTTTATTTATAAAATTTTTTATAAAAAATATTTTGAATTTTCTTGTTAAAATTCTTTTAAAGATTTCAGAGTTTGGTTCAAAAATTCCATTAAATCAAATTTATGTTGTAATGCCGAATTGGCTAGAAATATTTATATATTATGTAATAATTTTTATTTCAGTTTTTTTAGTATATGCATTTAAGCCGAAAAGAAAGCAAAACACAGTATTCAACAGAAGAATAAAAAATTTATTCCATTTGCTAAAATTTAGATATCGTCAAAATAAAGAAAAAGTTTTATCAATATTTTTAATTGCTTTAATATTTTTTGGGTGTATAAAAATAATTCCGAAAGAATTAAGAATTCATTTTATAGATGTAGGACAAGGTGATTCGTGTTTAATTGTTACACCAAATAATAAAAAAATACTGATAGATGGTGGAGGAAGCGAAAACTATGATGTTGGCAAAAATACTTTAATTCCATATTTAATGGCAAGAAGAATAAAGAAAATAGACTATATAATAATTAGTCATTTTGACACTGATCATGTAGGAGGACTGCTTACTGTTATGGAAGAAATAAAAGTAAAAAAAGTAGTTATTAGTAAACAAATAGAAGATTCCGAAAATCTAGAAAAGTTTAAAGATATAGTTAAAGAAAAAAAGATTAACATTGTTGTTGCAGATAAAGGAGATAGACTGATAATAGAAAAAAATATTTATTTTGATATTCTCTGGCCAAATCCCTCAAAATTTGTTTCAGAAAATGTTTTAAATAATAACTCTATTGTTTGTAAACTTCAATACAAAAATTTTTCAATGCTTTTTACAGGTGATATAGAAAAGGAAGCGGAAAAACAAATACTTCATGAATATAAGGATAACTTAGAGATTTTAAAAGCAACTATTTTAAAAGTAGCACATCATGGATCGAAAACATCAACGACAAAAGAATTCTTAAAAGCTGTATCTCCTAAATTTGCATTGATAGGAGTTGGAAAAAATAACAAATTCGGTCATCCAAATGATGAGGTAGTAAATAGGTTAGAAAATGACTGTTGCAAGATATATAGAACAGACAAAATGGGAGAGATATCAATTTCAGTCAATTACAAAGGAAAAAAAAAAGTGAAAAAATTTATTAAATAAAATTTAAAATAATTGCGACTAAAAATAGTTGCAAAAATTAAAAGAAAGGAGTATAATATGAGTAGATTAGAAAAAGAAATAGAGAGATTAAAATCAAGCCCAAAAGATTATACATATGATGAAGCGAAAAGTTTACTAAATAAATTGGGATTTTTTGAAAATAATAAGGGTAAGACATCTGGATCAAGGGTTGAGTTTATAAATGAAAAAAAAATACAAATTGAATTACACAAGCCTCATCCTAGAAATATTTTAAAACATTATCAAATAAAAGATATAATAGAAAAATTGAAAGAAGGAGGAATGATCTAAATGAATAATATAATGAAATATAAAGGATATTGGGCAGAAATAAGTTATAGTGATGAAGATGAATGCTTTTGTGGGAAAATTGAGGGGTTAAAAAATGATTTAATATCATTCGAAGGGGAAACAGTAAAAGAATTAAAGAAAGATTTTAAAGACGCAATTAATAATTATTTAGAAACTTGCAGAGAATTAAATAAAGAACCCGAAAAACAATGCAAAGGTTCTTTAAATGTAAGACTTGGAGTAGAACTTCACAATAAAGCAAAAATGAAATCTATAGAACAAAACATTTCTATAAATGAATTAATAAAAAATGCAGTAGTAGCATATTTAAAAACAAACTAAAATGTATAAATCACTAAATTATGGAAACAATAATAATGGTGATATATTATGAATAAAAAAAATATTATTTTGGGAATAATTATTGTTTTAGCTATAATTATAGGATTTATTATATATAAAAATATAAATAAACAACAAGAAGAAATAGGATTAAATGAAACCAATCAAAATATAGCAGAAATATCAGAATTAGCAGAACAAAATCAAGATGCTGTAACAGATGAGTGTTTAAATGAATGGGACGACTATAACAAATATATAGGGAAAAAAGTTGAGGAAGCAAGTAATAACCTTACAGAACAAGATACACACTATTTATTAAAAGATGTTTATGGATATATAGAAGTATATTATTTAGGTGAGAATAATAATGAATATTTATACAGAAAAACAGATATTTCAACAGATTACTTATCACAGGAAGACAAAGAGGATTTAAAAGTGGGAATAGAAGTTGTTGGAATAGAAGCATTAAATAAAATGCTCGAAGATTTTGAATAATGGAAAGGGGCGGTTATCTTTTCAATTTTTTTGGAAAAGAGAACCGTCCCATTTTCCACTTTTTTAAAAAAAAACACTTGCTAAAAGTTCAATTTAGTGTTATAGTATATAGTGTGTAAAAATAACATTGAGAGGATGATATAAAAGATGGGATTATTCAAATCATACAGTGAAAGAGAAGTAAAGAAAGTAATGCCAATAGTTAAGAAAATTAACGATTTAGAAGAAGAAATGGCAAAACTAAAAGATAGTGAATTAGTAGGAAAAACAGCAGAGTTCAAAAAGCAATTAGCTGAAGGAAAGACATTAGATGATATTTTACCAGAGGCATTTGCAGTAGTTAGAGAAGCATCAAAAAGAGTTTTAGGAATGAGACATTTCGATGTTCAGTTAATTGGTGGTATTATACTTCATCAAGGTAGAATTGCCGAAATGAAAACTGGTGAAGGAAAAACATTAGTTGCAACACTACCGGTATATTTAAACGCACTTGAAGGAAAAGGAGTGCATGTAGTAACAGTAAACGATTACCTAGCTAAGCGTGATAGTGAGTGGATGGGTAAACTATATAAATTTTTAGGATTATCTGTTGGTCTTGTAATTCCTGGATTAGATCCAAGAAAAAAACAAGAAGCATATAATTGTGATATTACATATGGTACAAACAACGAATTTGGATTCGATTACTTAAGAGACAACATGGTTATCTACAAAAATCAACTTGTTCAAAGAGAATTACATTATGCAATAGTAGACGAAATTGACTCTATTTTAATAGACGAGGCAAGAACACCACTTATTATATCAGGACAAGCTGCAGCATCTTCAGATTTATACAAAAAAGCAGATAGCTTTGTTAGAACTTTAGATAAAAAAGTAATAATTGAAGAAGACGAAAAAGATTTAGAACAAGAAGAAGATAACGAAAAATATGACTATATTGTAGATTTAAAAGCTAAATCTGCATCATTAACACAAAAAGGTATAGAAAAGGCAGAAAAATTCTTTGGAATAGAGAATTACAATGATATAGAAAACTCAACATTAGTACACCATGTACATCAAGCATTAAGAGCACATGGAGTAATGAAGAAAGATATAGACTACATCGTAAAAGATGGAGAAGTTTTAATTGTAGATGAATTTACAGGACGTATTATGTATGGAAGAAGATACAACGACGGATTACATCAAGCAATTGAAGCAAAAGAAAAAGTTAAAATTGCAGATGAATCAAAAACTTTAGCTACAATTACATTCCAAAATTACTTCAGAATGTACAACAAATTATCAGGAATGACTGGTACAGCTATGACAGAAGAAGGAGAATTCGAAGAAATCTATAACTTAGATGTTGTTGCAATTCCTACAAATAAGCCAATGATTAGAAATGATGAACATGACATTATCTACAAAAATGAAGAAGCAAAATTTAGAGCAGTTATAGAAGATATCAAAAAAGCACACGAAAAAGGACAACCAGTTCTAGTAGGTACAGTATCTGTAGAAAAATCAGAAAAATTAAGCAAAATGCTAAAACAAGCAGGAATTAAGCACGTAGTATTAAATGCTAAATACCATGAACAAGAAGCTGCAATTGTTGCTCAAGCAGGTAAACTTGGAGCAGTAACAATAGCAACAAACATGGCAGGACGTGGTACAGATATTATGCTTGGAGGAAACAGCGAATTCTTAGCAAAAGAGCAAATGAAAGCTGACAAGGTTCCAGAAAATTTAGTAGAAGAAGCAGACACATACTATGAAACAGATGACCAAGATATTTTAAGAGCTAGAGAAAAATTTATAGCATTAAAAGAAAAATTTGATGAAGAAATAAAATCAGAAAAACAAAAAGTTATAGAAGCTGGTGGACTTAGAATAATTGGTACAGAAAGACATGAATCAAGAAGAATTGACAATCAGTTAAGAGGACGTTCTGGACGTCAAGGAGATCCAGGAGATTCACAGTTCTATATAGGACTTGATGACAACTTAATGAAAATCTTCGGTGGAGATAGAGTAACAGCACTATATAACACATTAAAAGTTGATGAAAACATGCCAATACAAGTTGGATTTATTTCAAAAGCAGTAGAAAATGCTCAAAAGAAAGTAGAAGGAAGAAACTTCAGTATTCGTAAAAATGTCTTAAAATATGATGACGTTATGAATGTTCAAAGAGAAGAAATCTACTCTCAAAGAAGACAAGTTCTTGATGGAATGGATTTAAGCTCAAACATTAGTGGAATGATAGATTGGGTTGCAGATTCAACAGTAGAAACATACAACGAAATGGATGAAAGAGGAAACTTACATCTAAATATAGCTGCACTATCAACAGAAATACAAAACATATTTGGAATTTCAATGTTTGATGAAATAAAGGAAAATGCTGATAACCCAACAACTATAGCAGAAATATTAAAGACAAAAGCTCATGAAAAATATGCAGAAAAAGAGAAAGAAATTGAACCTGAACAAATGCGTGAAATTGAAAGAGTTGTTATGCTAAAAGTTGTTGACCAAAAATGGATGGATCATATCGATGCGATGGATGAACTAAAAAACGGAATTGGACTTCAAGGATATGGACAAAAAGACCCAGTTGTTCAATATAGAATTGTCGGAACAGATATGTTTGACGAAATGATTGAAGCTATTAAGGTTGATGTTGTTAAATTAATGATGAATTTAAGACAACAAAAAGATCTAAGAAGAGCAGAACAAGCCAAAATAACAAATACAGCTCTTCAAGCAATTAGAAGCGTAGATGGTGGACAATCTACAATAGAAAATCCAGATGTAGATAGAACAGTAAGACGTGAAGAACCAAAAGTTGGTAGAAATGACCCTTGTCCATGTGGTTCGGGAAAAAAGTACAAAAATTGTCACGGCAAAAATCAATAATATCAGCACTTTACAAAGATTTACCATAAGGAAGAAATCGGAAGTTTAAGGAATTAGATACCTTTAGATACCCTGAAATATGAAATTTAAAAGATTATCCTAAAATATTCATGGATAGTCTTTTATTTTTCATGAATGTGTTGTATAATGAGATTCAACAAATTAAAAAAGAAATAGTAATTTGTATGGAGGATAGAGCTATGAATATTTTGGGAATAATATCAATTATTTTATTATTGATTTTAGTTATATTGGGTATAGAATTTATGATAAAATTAAAGAAAAGTGAAGGAAAATTAATTGATGAAGTACGAAAACCTTTAATGATTAGATTAAACATAATAATTGTATTAACGATTGCTTTATCAATAACAACTATTATAAATATTATATTAAAAGGTTAAATACAAATTACAAGTTATAAGTAACATTTTTTATATGACAAATATTTGCAAATATATTTAATTTTTTAATTTTTTGTGATATAATGTAACAGATTATAACGTAATAAAAATTGAAAGGGGTAATAATATGAAAAAGAAAATTTTAGCAATAGGGATCTTTGCAATGTTAATCACAATTTTAGTAGTTTTGACAGGATGTGGAAATAAAAATGAAGAGATAAATTCATCAAATAATGGTTCTAATTCTAAGGCCGAGAAAAAATTAGAAGAATTTTGGCAAAATTACGAAGCGAATGGAGATGCTGGAAAACTATTAAAATGCATTGACTGGGCTGGATTTAAAATAATGGAAAGCAGTGAAACTCGAAAATCAGATTTAGAAGATTTTGATAGAGTTTATAATGAAGAACTAGAAGGTTTAGAATCTACATTAAAATATTATGCAGAAAAAGAAGATAATGAAGATAATATTGAAAGATTGCAAAAATACATTGATGGAAATGCAACAAGTTTGAAAGAAATAAAAAGTACTGAGAAAATAGGAAATAATTTATATAAGATTGATATTATAATGGAGAGAGAAACCAAAAACTATGGAGAACCTGAAAAAACAAATCAAACTTTTTATGTAATGGAAAAAAGTGGAGAATATTATGTAATTTATGATGATGGTCAAATCATCCATTACATAGAAGATAGAGTTCATTAGAATATAAAAATTGAAAGGGGTAGTAAAATGAAAAAGAAGATTTTAATTATTGTAGTTCTTATAGCCTTATTAGGAACATCATTATTTATATTAACAGGGTGTGGAAATGAAAAAAAGAATGAACCTGTTACAAGCAGTAATCAAATATCAAGCAGTGAGAACCAAGTAAGTAAAACATCTAACAACGATGAAGAAATATTAGAAGAATATATAAAAGCTCTTAACAATCGAAATGTTGGTAATATTATGAATATGTATGATATTGATGGAATGAATGAATATGCTAAAGAATTTACAGAATCAGATAATATAGAATCAGAAAGTGATTTAAGAAATCGATTCAATAAGTATATAGACATAATGGAGGATTTTGAAATTAATTACAAATTAAGCAAATTCTACATTATACATAATAAATCTGATATGGAAGAAATGTATAAAATTGAAAATAGAGACTTACCTGCTGATGTTGGCGATGAATATTGGGATAAACTAAATAATATGCTAAAAAAATATACAATATGTTATGCCTCATTTACAATATCAAGTAATTATTCAAATGATGGAAAAGTTGGAAAAGAAACAGGGGGAACTATAATTTGGAATAATAGTAATGGAAAAATTATCTATGATTCTTCAATTTCAAGCATAGGAAGATATTATGAAAATGTAAAAGAAACACAAAAAGAAAAAAATTCAGGTTCAGGACTCGTTCCATCTATAGAATGATAACCTATATTAATATTGCATTTTTATATATTTAAAAATAGATTGACAGTATATATTATAAAAATATTTAGAAACAAAAAACACTTACAAATTAATTTAGGTGTTTTTTTGATGAAATGAAGGCAAAAACTTGATTATATATAAAGACAACGAAAAATTACAATTTTTAGGTAGGAGGAATAAAAAATGAACCAATATATTAATTTAACAGCTGATAATATTGATAAAGAACATATATGTTGTGCAATAGGAGATCCAAAACACCAAGATGGAGTAGATAGAAAAAAAGAATGGATAAAAAATAAATTAAAAGATGGACATGTATTCAGAAGGCTTGATGCAAGAGGAAAAATATTTATTGAATATGAACCATTAGAAACATCATGGGTTCCTGTTAGTGGAAAAAACTATGAATATATTTATTGTTTATGGGTAGCAGGTAGTTTTAAAAATAAAGGAATAGGAAAAGAATTATTAGAATATGCGATAAAAGATTCTAAAGAAAAAGGGAAAAGTGGTATTTGTACTTTAGTTTCTAAAAAGAAAAAGCCATTTTTAGGAGAAAAGAAATTCTTTGAGCATTTTGGATTCAAAGTAGTTGATAGTATAGGAGATTATGAATTATTAGCATTACAATTTGAAAATACAGAAACACCTAAATTTAATGATAACGCAAGAAGTATGAAAATAGATAATAAAGATTTTACAATTTATTATAGTAATGAATGTCCGTATGTAGAATATGAGGTAAAAGAATTATCAGATTATGCAAAAGAAAAGAATATAAAACTAAATTTTATAAAAATAGATTCATTAGAAAAAGCTAAGAATGCACCTTGTATATTTAATAACTGGGCAAACTTTTATAAAGGTGAATTTATATCAAACACAATATTAAATGCAAATGCATTAGAAAAATTATTAAAATAACAAACTAGATTAAAAATAATATAATTGTAATTTAAAGAAAAATATAAAATTAAAAAATTTCAATCTTTTTTCAATAAAGAGCATATATACTATAAAAAAAATAAAGGAGGAACTTATATGAAAAAAGTTTATGGAATAATAGGAGTAATAGTTTTGATTTTAGTGGTAATTGCTTTTAGTGTTTTAAAAAATAATAATGGAGTAACGATTTCTTCAGTAAAGAAAATATATCAAGCAAGCGAATTATTCACAGAAAAGGATTTAGAGCAAAATGTAAATACATCTAATGCTACAAAATATACTGTATCTGATGGAGAAAACATTAATATAACATCAAAAGGGGTTTACCTAATATCAGGAACAGCAAAAAATGTAACAATTTATGTAGAAGCGGGAGACTCAGACAAAGTTCAAATTATATTAGAAAATCTTTCAATTACAAATGAAACAATGCCGGTTATATATGTAAAAACAGGAGATAAAGTATTTATAACATCAAATGGAGAAAATAACTTAAAAGTAACAGGAACATTTGCTAAAGATGATAGTAATAATTTAAATGCAGTTGTATTTTCAAAACAAGATGTAACATTTAATGGAACAGGAACTTTAAATATTGAGTCAACTGCAAATGGTATTACAGGAAAAGATGATGTTAAAATAACAGGTGGAACATATAATATAAATGCTTCAGCAGTTGGAATAAGAGCTAATGATTCAATAAGAATAGCAGATGGTGTTTTAAACATAATAGCTGGAACTGATGGATTACATGCAGAAAATAGTAGTGACGACAGCAAAGGATATGTATTTATTGCTAAAGGAACAATTAAAATTGAAGCAACAGATGATTGTATTCATGGAGGTTCAGTTGTTCAAATAGATGATGGAAATATAACAATAGATGGAGCAGAAGGAATTGAGGGTACTTATGTTCAAATAAATGGAGGAACAATAAATATTAATGCTAAAGGCGACGGAATAAATGCAGGAAGTAAATCTGAAAGTTTTCCAGTTAAAATTGAAATTACAGGAGGAGAAATAACTATTGTAATGGCTGATGGAGATACAGATGGTGTTGATTCAAATGGAGATTTAATAGTATCTGGAGGAACAATAAATGTAACCGGAAGTGGAGCATTTGATTATGATGGAAATGCTGAATGTACAGGAGGAACTATAATAATAAATGGTACTAAAGTAGATACAATTCCAAATTCAATCGCAGGTGGAAAATAAAAAACTAATATAGAATTTAAGTCTAGTAATTTATTGTAATTATTAGACTTTTATTATATAATCTAAATATCTAAAAACAAAATAAATAATAGAAAAGGTGAAATTATAATGAATGTATTAATTATAGAAGATGAATATAGTTTAGCAGACGCGATAGCAGAGACATTAAAAAAAGATAAATTTAATGTAAATATAGAAACAAATGGTGAAGACGGTGAAAATGAAGCATTAACAGAAAATTATGATTTGATTTTATTAGATGTAATGCTTCCAAAAAAGAATGGATTTGATATATTAAGAACTATAGGACAAGAAAAAATAAAAACACCAGTAATAATGCTTACTGCTAAATCTGAAATAGAGGATAAATTAAATGGATTAGAACATGGAGCAGATGATTATATAACAAAACCGTTTGCAATGCGAGAACTTATGGCTAGAATAAAGGCTGTGTTAAAAAGAACAAATAATATTGAAAATACAGAGTGTTTGCAATATGGAGATATAGTATTAGATTTAAAAAATGCAAAGTTAAAGAGTAGCCATAGTGAAATTCAAATAAGTGGTAAAGAACTTGAACTATTAGAGCAATTATTAATAAATAAAAATCAAGTAACTTCAAGAGAAAGCTTAGCCCAAAGGATTTGGGGTTATGAAAGTGATGCAGAGTATAATAATGTAGAAGTATATATTACATTTGTTAGAAGAAAACTTAAACTTATTGAATCAGCAGTTACTATAAAAGCGATAAGAGGAGTAGGATATAAATTGGAGGTAAAAGATGATAGATAAATTAAGAAAAAAGATATTTTGGATAATTCAAATTTCACTTTCAGTAATTATACTTGGAATAATTACTCTGTTTACAACTTTTAGTTACAGAAATACTATAACATCTTCTACAATGTTTATGAATAGATTAGAAGGAAGAATAGGAAATAAAGAAGATAGATTAAGAGAAATTAATGAAGGAAGAAATGATAAATATATTGAAGGTATATATAATATACAAGTAAACAATAATAAAGTACTATCTAAATCAGAGGATATATCTGATGAAGTAAAAAATTATGCTATTGAGGCAAGTAATAGAAGGCTCGATGAAGGATATATTGGAAATTACATATATAAAATTAGAAAAATTGGATTAAATGGGAAAGAAATCACATTAATAGAAAGTGAAGATACGATTAAGCAATTAAAAATTACAATTATTGCAGCTTTTGTAATTGGTATTTTGGGATTAATTATTATTTATATAATTGCTAAAAGAATTTCAAAGACAATAGTAAAACCTGTAGAGGACTCATTTGAAAAACAAAAACAATTTGTATCAGATGCTTCTCACGAACTAAAAACACCGCTTGCTATTATAGAGGCAAATGCAGATGTTCTTCAAGATAAGGTTGGCGAAAATAAATGGATAACATATATACAAAAAGAAGTTCAAAGTATGGATAAACTTGTAAATGATTTATTAGTTCTTGCAAGGATGGAAAATACAAATACATCCAATAATCAAAAATTCGACTTATCAAAAGAAGTTCAAATGGCTGTTTCAGTTTTTGAAAGCATGATATATGAGAAAAAAATAAAATTAGAAACAAATATTAGCGAAGGGCTAGAGTTTAATGGAGATAAAGAAGACATAAAACATATTATTTCCATAATACTTGACAATGCGATAAAACATACTGAAGAAAATGGCAAAATTATTGTAAATACTTCAAAAGAAAAAAGTAATATAAAAATTGAAATAAAGAATCAGGGAGAACCTATACCAGAAGAAGAAAGAGAAAAAATATTTGAAAGATTCTATAGAGTTGATAAAGCAAGAAATCGATCTGAAAAAAGATATGGACTAGGACTTTCAATTGCTAAGGGAATAGTAGAAAAATATAATGGAATCATTTTTGCTATTTCAAAAGATGGTTTTACAAGTTTTATAATAAAAATTTAAAAAAATAGAAATTTTCAATTTTCTTTCAATAATTCACTTGTATAATAAAGCTATATTAAGAAAGTGAGGAGAAAAATTATGGATGAAATTAAAAATAAAAATGTAAAAAGGTTGATTTTAGGAGTGATTACAACTATAGTACTTATTGGTCTTGTGATATGTTTTGTAATTGCTTATAACAAAACAGAGAAATCTAATAGTCAAACTAATACAACATTTACAAAAAGTGGTGACAACACAACAACAACTACTACAAGCTCTAATAGTTCAGCAAGCACTACAAACACATCAAATTCAAAAAATTTAAACATAACAGCAGGAGGAAATTATGATTTATCAGGAGAATATGAGAGTATTACAGTAAACACAAATGAAGAGGTAAATCTTAACTTAAATGGAGTAGAAATAACAAATTCAAGTGGACCTGCAATAAATATTGTAGAAGCAAAAAAAGTCACAATAGTACTTTCTGATACAAATAAAATTACAGCTCAAACAACAGAAGATTTAGATGGAGCAATATACTCAAAAGCTGATTTAGTCTTTTCAGGTGAAGGAAGTATAGAAGTAAAATCAAATTATGATGGAATTGTATCAAAAGATACTTTAACAATAAAAAATGGTACTTATACAATAACATCTGATGATGACGGCATTAGAGGAAAAGACTATGTAGAAATAGATAATGGAACATTTACAATAAATGCTGGAGGAGATGGAATAAAATCTTCTAACGACGAAGATACAAGTTTAGGTTATGTTACAATTAAAGGTGGAACATTTAATATTACAGCAAAAAGTGATGGAGTGCAAGGTATAACAAAAGCAACAATAACAGGAGGAACAATTAACATTAAGTCAAGTGAAGGAATTGAAGCAACTTATGTAAAATTAGATGACGGAACTATAAATATAGAAGCCAGCGATGATGGTATAAATGCAAGCAAAAAATCTAATATTAGTACTCCAACAGTAGAAATAAATGGTGGAAATATTACAATAAAAATGGGACAAGGAGATACAGATGCAATTGATGCAAATGGCAATATATATATAAATGGAGGAAGACTAGATATTACAGCAAATTCACCTTTTGATTATGATGGAACAGCACAAAATAATGGAGGCACAATTATTGTAAATGGTACACAAACAAATACAATCACAAATCAAATGATGGGTGGTGGTATGAAAGGTGGACAACAAGGTGGTACGCCAGGACAGATGGAACAAAATGGTGGTATGCAAATGAATGGTGGAAGACGAGGAAGATAAGAAGGGAGGCTTGAGTGTTATAAAAAAGTATCGTAGTGAATGGAAATATATTTTAACAAATCAGGAACTATCTCTATTAAACCAAAGATTATCTCAAGTAATGGAGATAGATTCCCATACACCTCCTGGTCGGAAGATATTTAATTCATTCGTTATATTTTGATGACTATAAAGATACATCTATTTATACAACAGATTCAGGATTATCTAAAAGGTTTAAATGGAGAATAAGATTTTATGGTGATGATTTAAACTATATTGTGTTAGAAAAGAAAGAAAAGTTAGAAAGTAGATGCCATAAAAAAACATGTAAAATAACTGTAGATGAATATAATACAATTGTATCGGGAGATGTTACAGATTTAATATTTGAGACAAAAAAGAATTTAATAAAAGAATTGGCAGTAGATATGTTAACACATAATTACAAACCAAAAGTTATTATAGACTATGAAAGAATTGCTTATGTAGAAGAAATAACTAATGTAAGAGTTACATTTGATATGAAAATTTCTGCTTCATATGAATTAGAAAGTTTTTTAGATGGAGATTATCAAAGTTTTTATATACTTCCTAGTGGATTAAATGTATTAGAAGTAAAATTTGATGATATATTACCATCACATATAAGAAATATTGTAGAATCATATAGCTTTAAACAAGGGTCTTTTTCAAAATATTATTATGGTAGGAAGATATTAGATTGTTATATGAGATAAAATAAAATTAATTGAAAAATAATTGCGTTTTGGCGTTGTTGGACTTCGCTTCAAAAGATGCTCATGTACACTATGTACACTCCGCTCTTTCTTGCTTGTCCGCCTAGCCAAAAGCACAATTCTTTCCCAATTATAAAATAGAAAAAGAGAGGAAAAATTAAATGGAAATTTTTGAAAATATTATTAATTCTTATGCTAATGAAAGCATAACAACAAGTACAATATTATCTGTATTATTAATGGTTGCAATACTAGCAATATATGAATTTTTTGTATATAGAATGGTATCACATAGATCATTTTATAATAAATCTTTTAATATAACAACAGCTATTTTACCATTTTTTATAGCCACTATAATACTTTGCTTACAATCAAATTTAGTAATTACATTAGGAACAATAGGAGCTTTAGCAATTATAAGATTTAGAACATCTGTAAAAGATCCAGTAGATATGCTATATTTACTTTGGAGTGTATTTATAGGAATTATATGTGGTTGTCAGCTATTTGAAGTTGGAGTTTTAACATCAGTTGTGGTAACTATTGTATTAATAGCTTTAGAGCATATAAATTTTGGAAGAAAATCATTTGTTCTTATTGTAAGAAGTTCAGAAGATGTAGAAACAGACTTGTGCAAATTATTTAAAGATAGGAAAATAAGTCATAAATTCAAATCAAGAAATTACACATCAAAAGGTTTTGACTATGCAATAGAACTTACATATAAAAATATTCAAGAATTAAATAGCGAATTATCCAAAAATGAAAGGATAAGCAAATATTCAATAATTGAATATGATGCTGATGATATAGTATAAATTAAAAAGGAATGTATTTTTATGAGTAGAAGAAAAATATTAATACCATTAATTATTTTTACAACTATTATTATAATTTTGATTATTGTGCTTAATCCAAGTAATAAGTACAGCAAGCTTTCTATAAATGAAAGTAAGTGGAATAGTATAAAGCAAACACGAATAGAAAACAAAAATATGATATTAGAAGATATTGTATTTAATGACTACAAACTTATAATTGATGAAAAGAATGAAATTTTGTACTATTCTTTGGTAAATGATAGCCAAAATAAGTATAACCCCAATGTGACCTATAGTACAAATTATAAAAATGTAAAACTAGCAGTTTTGTTAGATGAAATAACAGATGAGAAGGTAAAAAGCAATCATCAGTTTAAAATAATGATTTATAATGAAAAGGAATATCATATATATAATCTAAAATGCACAGATCTTCCAATTCTAAATATTAGATATAATAGAAATGAAGAAATAAAACAAAAAAATATTCCAATGGAAATATATTTGTTTGATAATTTATCAAATATACCTAACAAAATAACAATATCTAGTGGTAAAGTTAAGATGAATGAAGATAATTATATATTTTCACTTCACATGTTAACACCAGGAAAAAATAAAAGAGATAATAAGTTATCAATCTTGAATATGAAGCCAAATAGTGAATATATATTAACACCGATAAATAATGACCAACAAAATGAAAAACATAAAGTACAATTATTTTTAAACAATGAATATAAAGGAGTATATTCTATAGGATATATTAATGAAAAAAATATGGAAAGGATTATCCCTTAAATTTTGGGATAGTCTTTTATTTTTTTAAAATTTGTTATATAATATAAAAAAATAAAAATGAGGTGTAAAAATGTTAGAACAAATAAATAATAGAGCAGACTTAAGAAATTTAAATATAAGAGAAAAAAACATTTTAGCACAAGAGATAAGAGAATATATACTAGATGTAGTTTCAAAAAATGGAGGTCATTTGGCTTCAAATTTAGGAATAGTAGAGCTAACACTTGCTATTCATAATGTATTTGATTTGAAGAAAGATAAAGTTGTATGGGATGTTGGACATCAATCTTATGTACATAAAATTTTAACTGGAAGAAAAGAACAATTAAAAACATTAAGAAAACTAGATGGACTAGCAGGTTTTCCGAAAACAAGTGAATCAGAGACAGATTGTTTTAATACAGGACATAGCAGTACATCAATTTCAGCTGCAATGGGAATGGCTAAAGCAAGAGATTTGAAAAAAGAAAATCATTCAGTAATTGCTGTAATTGGAGATGGAGCTTTAACAGGAGGGATGGCACTTGAGGCTTTAAATCATGTTGGAAGTTCAAGAACGAATATGATAGTTATCCTAAATGATAATGAAATGAGTATCTCTAAGAATATAGGAGGAATAAATAAACTTTTAACAAGACTAAGAGCAAAAAGAAGATATACAGTTTCAAATCAAAAAGGAAGGAAAATAATAGAAAAAATACCTGTGATTGGAAGGCTTACAGTAAAAGCAGTTAAAAGAATTAAAAAGAGTATAAAGCAACTAATAATTCCAAAAATGTATTTTGAAGAAATTGGATTTAAGTACCTAGGACCTGTTGATGGGCATAATATAGAGGATTTAGAGTATATATTATCAAGAGCGAAAGAATTAGATGAACCGGTACTTATACATGTTTTAACTAAAAAAGGAAAAGGGTATAAACCAGCTGAAGATAACCCAGATAAATTTCATGGAACAGGACCTTTTAATATAGAAACAGGAGAATCTACTAAAAAGAAATCAAAAGATTATTCAAAAGCTTTTGGAGAAAAATTAATTGAGCTTGCAGAAAAAAACGAAAAAATAGTTGCAATTACAGCTGCAATGCGTGATGGTACAGGACTTAAAGATTTTTCAACAAAATATCCTGAAAGATTTTTTGATGTTGGAATTGCAGAACAGCATGCCTTAACTTTTGCAGCAGGACTTGCAAAAGAGGGAATGATTCCTTTTGTGCCAATTTATTCTTCATTTTATCAAAGAGCTTATGATCAAGTTATTCATGATATATGTATTCAAAAACTACCAGTTATTATGTGTGTAGATAGAGCTGGATGTGTTGGTAATGACGGAGAAACACATCAAGGGTTATATGACATGTCATTTTTTAAACTAATTCCAAATATTACAATTATGGCACCAAAAGATTTTGAAGAACTTACTCAAATGATGGAATTTGCAATTGAATTAAAAGCTCCAGTAGTTATAAGATATCCTAGAGGTGGAGAAGCTGATGTAAAATTCGATAAACATGAAGATATAAAGCGAGGACAAGCTGAAGTTTTAAAAGAAGGAAAAGATGTTACTATTATTGGAATAGGCAAAATGACTGCAACTGCTATTAGGGTTGCTAATGAAATACAAAAATATGGATTAAGTGCAGAAGTAATAAATGCAAGATTTTTAAAACCATTAGATTGTGAGATAATATCAAAATCAATTGAAAAAACAAAGTTTGTAATTACAATAGAAGATGGAACAGAAATAGGCGGACTTGGAAGCTCAATAAAAGAACTAATTATAAATAAACAATTAGAAGATGTAAAAATAAAATGCTTTGCGTATCCAGATGAATTTATAAAACATGGTTCTGTATCAGAACTAGAAGAACTATATGGATTAGATTATAAAAATATAGTTAATTATATAAAACAAAATATACAAGTAACTGCCTAAAGAAACGAATAAACGGACAAAACCTGCATATATATTAATAGATATATGGAGGTTTTTCTATGAAAAAATTTATTTCTATTTTTATAATTGAAGTTTTAATTTTATTTTACTCAACTTTTTGCTATGCAGATAATTCAATATATACATGGAATAGTCGCGCAAACCAAGCATTGGCAGTATCTAGCAATATAACAGAAGAATATACAAATGATACATCAAATCCTTTAAATTTAGATTGTGAATCAGCGATACTTATAGAACAAAATACGGGAAAAGTTTTATATTCATACAATGTACATGAAAAGTTAAGACCTGCAAGTGTAACAAAAATAATGAGTATTTTGCTTATAATGGAAGCAATAAATAGTGGAAAAATAAATTATGATACAAAAATTCCTTGTTCTGAAAATGCTGCATCAATGGGAGGCTCACAAATTTGGCTAGACACAACAGAAACTCTAACTGTAGAAGAAATGTTAAAAGCTATATGTGTAGTTTCTGCAAATGACTGTGTTACAGCAATGGCAGAATATCTAGGTGGTACAGAAGATGGTTTTGTAAAAATGATGAATGAGAAAGCTAAAGAGCTTGGAATGAATGATACAGAATTTAAAAATTGTCATGGAATAGACGAAGATGGACATATGACTTCAAGTTATGATATATCTTTAATGTCAAAAGAGCTTTTAACAAAATATCCTGAAATTACAAAATATACAACTATTTGGAATGATAGTTTAAGAGACGGAAAATCCGAACTAGTGAATACGAATAAATTAGTTCGAAATTACAATGGATGTACAGGTCTTAAAACTGGTTCAACATCACAAGCTTTATTTAATTTATCTGCATCTGCTACAAGAGATGGATTGTCTTTAATTGCAGTTGTAATGAAAGCTCCAACATCTGCTAAAAGATTTAAATGTGCTTCAAGTTTATTAGATTTCGGATTTGCAAATTTTGAATATAAAAAAATGATAAGTAAAGATGATGTTATAAAAAACGTAAAAGTTGAAAAAGGTGTTATTACCGAAATAAATGCTATTGCAGAAAAAGATTGTGGTACACTAATTACAAAAGGAAACGATTTTAATATTGAACAAAATATTGAAATGCCAGATGTTATTGGTGCACCTGTAAAAAAAGGAGATATAGTTGGAAAGGTAGTATACAGGCTAAATGAAAAAAATATAGGAGAGTGTAATATAATTGTTGTGCAGGATATTGATAAAATTGGATTTTTTAATATGGAAAAATATATTTTAAATAAGTGGTTTAATGTATTAAGATAATAAAAAACTTAAAAAGTGATTGGAAAGAAAAATTTAATCGAATTATTTTAATACAAAAGAGAGGTGGATGAACTTATTGCATATTTGATTAGATAATGAAGAATATAAGTAAAAAAACATTAATTTTCAGGATAAATATTATCTTTTTAAAAAAAATTTGTATCGACAACTAAAAACCAAACAAAGCGTAAGAAACACAATAAAACAATACTTCTATTATCTATGAAAATAAAAAATAAACTATTTTCGTAGGTGCTCTATACATTTAAAATAAAAAATACGTCTAAAATACTTTATGATTAATCCTCAAAACACTATCAAAAAAAGTAGTCGATACATATTTTTTGTAAAAAAGATTATATTTTGTGGTGTATTTAACAATGTTTTGGATAAAATAAAATGCACAGAAAATTTCTGTGCATTCATTAAAAAGTGGACAGAAAGAATTTATAAATAATGTATTTAAATCAGTTTGCTATTGCTATTCTAGTTTAAAAAGCTTAACAGTTACATTGTTTTTTGTATTGGAAGCTTTGATTTTAATAGTGTTTCCTGTATTATTTATAAACTTAAAATCTTGTGCACCATAAGAAACAGCAGCATCTTTACCAGATTTTATATATGGAACTTTATTGCTATGAGGATGTCTTTCTGTTACTTTGAGTTCTGGAATTTTTAAAACAGCATTATATAAAGTAGTACTTACTTGACAAAGTCCACCACCAAGAGCTTCTATAACATCACCATTTCTAAATACATCAGCTTTTTTATATCCTTTGCTAGATGTAGCTTTTCCAACAGTTTTTGAAAATGAAAAAGTTTTACCATTTTCAACAGTTGTATCATTTAAAGCTGAACATGCAAGTGTAAGGTTATTTTGTCTTCCAGAGTCTTTGGTATAAATTTTAGTTGTAAAAGAAGCTATTTCAGTTTCTTTTTTTGTTGTTTCATTTTTTTCGTTGTTAGCAGAATTTTTATTGTTAGTATTTTCATTTACATTGTTTTCAGTACTTGTATTATTAGTACTGAAATCATTAGTAATTGTATTATCTGTATTAGATACATTTTCATCTAATAAATTTTGAGATGTACGAGTAGCATTATATTCAGCTTCACCAATTTTTGAATTATCATTTTTTGTATTATTATACAAAAATGCTATAAAACCTGCAATTACAGCAACTAAGAAAAAGACTCCAATTATATATTTTTTATTCATAAAAAATTTCTCGTATGATAAAAAACTTTTATAATACGAAATTCTCCTTTCCAATGTATTTTTTATATTATTTTTACCAAAAAAGAAAAAATTATTATATAAAATAAATGAATAAAAGCCAAAATTTTCCACAAAATAATATAAAAAGTGGAGGAAAGTATGATATTAGTGCTTTTAGGAACTCAAAACAATGATTTTCATAGGTTGCTAGATGAAATAGAAAAAAATATTGCAAATGGGAATATAAATGACCAAGTTATTGTTCAAGCAGGCTTTACAAAATATAAATCAGATAAAATGAAAATTTTTAGTATGACTTCAAAAGAAAATTTGGAAGACTTAATTAAAAAAGCAGATTTGATTATAACTCATGCAGGAGTAGGATCAATTGAAATGTCACTTGAACATAATAAAAAAGTAATTGCTGTTCCAAGACTTAAAAAATTTGGCGAGCATGTTAATGACCATCAAAAAGATATAGAAGGAGAATTTAGCAGAAGAGGATGGCTAATAGGAATAAATGATGTTTCTGAACTAAGTTTAGCTTTGAATAAAGTAAATGAATTTATACCGAATGAATATGTAAAACCTAATAGTGATGGAATTATAAATGTTATAAAAACTTTTATTGATAAAATATAAACTCCAGACAGTAAACTGCCTGGAGTTGGAGAATAGTTTTATTTAGTGCTCTTTTCTTTTTTTTCTACATCATCTAGAATGCTAAGCCCTACGGCTATGAATATAATAAAAATTAGATATAACAGATATATCAGTAATACATTATCGCCAATAGGCTGTTTTTGAAAAATGTTATAATAGATTAAAAAGATACTTATTGCGACTACCATAATACATCCTGTTATTACTAGAATAAAGGCTGATATTTTTTTTAACATGTTTATATCCTCCATATTGAAATACAATGTTAATTGTAACTTAAAAAAGTATATCATTAATTTACATAAAAGTCAATTTATTCCTTTACTTTTCCTGGTAAATATGGTAAAATATATAAATTGAAGAGTATAAAAAGTTTGAAAAAGGGAGTAATAAAATTGAAATTAGAAGAATTTGATTATAATTTACCAGAAGAATTGATAGCACAAGTACCGATTGCAAAAAGAGATGAATCAAGATTAATGGTATTACATAGAGATAGTAAGAAAGTAGAACATAAAACATTTAAAGATATTATAGATTATTTAAGACCAGGAGATTGTTTAGTAAGAAATAATACAAAAGTAATTCC
>OCTW013420905.1_pt1 | contig 21547 bp, 11 predicted proteins | sample 1539671 | NCBI WGS metagenome assembly OCTW01 (sample SAMN02144230, study PRJEB22623) | gut metagenome | biome: sheep rumen | host: Ovis aries | place: New Zealand
GAGGACATGCGACAGCTGACCATCGAGTGTCTGGAGTGGATACTCACGCAGACGAAAGTGCCCGCCACCGAGCCGCAGTCCTGCGGCAACTATCTGCTGCACGACCTGCCCATGTGCAAGTGGGAGTGTCGTCGCTATCTGGACCGTCTGCAGCATGATTTCCATTGTGAGTACACCAAGCTGCAGGTGACGCTGGACGGCGGCATGACCTTCGCCGACGCGTAATACCAGGGCGCAGCAAGGAGCTACAACAGCACAGCAAGCGCCACCACGGCGCAACAGAAAGGGAACCGACTTCGGTTCCCTTTCTCTTTCCGTTATTGCTCCGAGAGCATCGTAACCTCTATGCGGCGCTTGGCGGCGAGAATCTTCTGCGCCATCTGCTGCACCTGCCGAGGTGTCATCTGCCGTACCATATCGCAGTAGTTCGCGTCGAAGTCGGCATCGTCGTCCAACTCGTGCCAGATGACATAGCTCCAGTAGTCGTTGGTAATAATGACCTGCTGATACTGCTTCAACAGATACTCTTTGATTTTCTGCATCGAAGCCTCAGCGGGACCTTGCTGAGCAATATGCTGCAGCTGCTCGTAGATGATGGGGTTCAGTTCCTCGTAGCGCGAGGGATCGGCATTATACGAGATGCGCAGCGTGGTGTTGGGACGGTCGTCCTTGTCCAGTTCGAAGGCAACACTGACACCATACGTTCCGCCCTTCTCCTCGCGGACACTGTCGGTATAGGCAATCTTCAAGACACGCGTCAGGAAGTCCAACTCCAGGTCGCTCTGCGGAGTGAAGGGCACGTCGGCGGTATAGTAGATGCTGACGTTGGCCAGCGGCGTAGCCATCTTCTTATTAAAGGAACGCGCAAAATCACCACTCACGATGCGAGGCACGTTGTTCCAGTTGGTCTGCTCACCCTTATGCGTCGAGGGCAGTGTGGCCAGATACTGGCACATCAGATTCTTCAGCTGCTGCTCGTCGTAGTTGCCGATGACAACGGCCTTGAAGCCCGAGGCATCGCTGAAACGCTCCTTGTAGATTTGCAGGATGCGGTCGTAGTTAACTTTCTTCAGTGTCTCCTGAGTGACGGGAGCCAGACGCGGATGATGGTTGTAGAGAATGGCACGGATGGAGTCGTTGTAGTCCACCTGCGGCGAGGCATTGCGGTTGGTCAGGAAGGCGTTGGTGCGGTTCAACAGACTCTGGAAGGCCACCGTGTCGCGACGTGGCTGGGTGAAGTAGAGGTAAACGAGCTGAAACAGCGTCTCCATATCCTTCACCGAGACGCCACCGCTGATGCTCTGTCCCTTGCTGCCTACAGACGGCTGCACGCGTACCGACTTACCCGTCAGCATCTTGCGCAGCGTCAAGGCATCGAACTCGGCCACACCGGCATCGTTGACGGCGCTGCTGATGAGCGAGAAGTTGGGGATGTCGGCATCGGTGTAGAGCGACGTACCTCCCTCACCGCGCAGACTGAACGATACGGCATCCTTGGCATAGTCTGTCTTCTTGGCATATACCTTCAGGCCATTCGACAACGTGTACTCCGTAAATCCATGACGATAGGGCTGCTCACTGACGATGGTGCCTTTCTGGGAGGTGAGCGGCGAGAGGTAAGAGGTGAGGTCAGTCTCCACCTTCTTTTCAGCATAAGGTGCATACTGCAACTGCTGGGTAGCGGTGATGACATTCTCTATCTGCTGCTCGGTGGGCAGCACCAGTCCTTCCTTGTCAGGCGCATACATCACTACCACCTGGTTCTGGTCGGTGATGAGTTCCTTGACGGCCTTGTTGACCTCGTCCAGGTTCACCTCACGGTCGAAGCGGCGTGTCAACTCCACCTCGTCCTCGATGGCCATCAGCGGTTCGTTGTCCAGGAAGTTGCGCACACAGGCGCTCACAAATCTCGAGTTACGACGGTCGTCACGTTCACGGAACTTACGCTCGTCATGGTTCAGTTTCAGAGCTTTGGCACGCTTCAACTCTGCCTCCGTGAAACCGTGCTGACGAACTTGTTCCGTCACGCCCACAGCGGCAATGACGCCACCTAATACATTCTTCTCCTTGGCGCTGATGGACAGCGAGAAGGCATCCTTCGTCCTGCTGATGAAGAAACTGCCGATGCGTGCTGTAGCACTCTGATAGGGAGGATTGGCCAACTGGCGTAACTCGGCCAGACGGTCGTTGAGCATCGTGCGGATGAGAAAATCGACATAGTCACCGCGCAGATACTTCACGTCGTTCTTCTCAGCGTCGGGCGTCGTCTCACGCTTCTGGTAGAGGTGAACCAGTACGATAGGCTGTTCCTTGTCGCGCTGGATATCGACAATCATCGTGTCGTTGTCGCTGACGGGATAATATTCACGCTTGGCACCATTCTTTACGGCAGGAATGCCGGAGAAGAGCTTCTTGATTTTCTTCTCCATCTTGTCTACGTCCACATCGCCCACAACGACGATGGCCTGCAGGTCGGGACGATACCACTTGTGGTAGTAGTCGCGCAGGTCGTTGTAGGGGAAGTTGTCGACGATGTCCATCGAACCGATGGGCAGGCAGTCCTCATACTTCGTACCTTTATATATTTTAGGGGCGGCCTGCTCCATCAGTCGGCTGACGGCCTTACCGGCGCGACGGGTACGCCACTCCTCGTGGATAACGCCACGCTCCTTGTCAATCTCCTTGTCCTCTAACAGCAGATAGTGACTCCAGTCGTGCAGAATGAGCAGACAGGAGTCAGCAATGCCCTCGCGCTTAATAGGCACGGAGGAGATGTTATACACCGTCTCGTCGATGCTGGTATAGGCGTTGAGGTTGGCGCCGAACTTCACGCCGATAGTCTCGCACCAAGGCACGATGCCCAACTGCTTACCCTTGCCGGGGAAATGCTTTGTGCCGTTGAAGGCCATGTGCTCTAAAAAGTGAGCCAGTCCGCGCTGACGCGGTTCCTCGAGGATTGATCCCACACGCTGGGCGATGTAGAAGTCGGCCAGTCCTGCCTCCTTGGCATTGTGGCGAATGTAGTAAGTGAGTCCGTTCTTCAGTTTCCCCTGACGGACGGCGGGGTCTTGTTTCAGTGGCTGAGCGGTCATCGTGACAGACACGAGCAACAGGAGCATGCTTGTTATTACCTTATTCATATATTATAATTAATCTTGAATTTTCGGACTGCAAAGATACAAAAGAAAAGCCATAACTCACGCATCAAAAAGCGACTATCTTTGCAAAATAACAAGTATTAGGGATGCCCGTACCAAAGGACTACGATATCAATTACCAAGAATTGAGTATTGTCTATTAACAGGAAACGCCGTACCTTTGCACCCGCAAAACGTATTAAGAATTTGAGCAAGCTTTTAACACATACAAGACTCCTGCTTTTCCTGCTGCTGACACTGCTGGGAAACCGTTGTTTCGCCCAAGTGACTGTGGAAGGAAAAGTCATAGACGAAAATAACCGCCCCATCGACTATGCCTACGTAACGATAGCCGAGAGTGGACTGTGGGCCATCACAAATGACAAAGGTTTCTTCAGTATCAAGGGTATTGCAGAGGGCAAGCAGACAGTGAACGTTCAGTGTCTGGGCTATCAAAAGCGCTCATGGCAGATGAACATCACCAAGAACGTCCTTAACCTGCGACTCATCCTCAAGGAGGATAACCTGCGACTGAACGAAGTAACGGTGGTTGCCAAGCGCAAAGACAACGAGAGTACAACCTCCTACACCATTGACCGCACCGCCTTGGAGAATCAGCAGATTGTCAATGTCAGTGACATCAGCTCGTTATTGCCTGGTGGAACAACCATCAATCCGACACTGATGAGCGACAACCGCCTGTCGTTGCGCAGCGGGTCGTCAGAGAAAGGCAACGCCTCATTTGGAACGGCCATCGAGGTGGACGGAGTCCGGCTGAGCAACAATGCCGAGACAGGCGAGACCATGGCCGCATCGACACGCACGCTGAGCTCGTCGAACATCGAGAGCATCGAGGTCATCACGGGCATTCCCTCGGTGGAGTACGGCGACCTGTCGAACGGTGTCGTCAAGGTGAACACCCGCAAGGGTAAGTCGCCTTTCATCATCGAGGGCCGCATCAACCAGCACACGCGCCAGATTGCCGTCAACAAAGGCTTCGACCTGGGACATCGCAAGGGTGTGCTGAATGCCTCCTTCGAACACGCACGTTCCTTTTCCAATGCCGTATCACCCCATACCGCCTACCAGCGCAACATCCTGTCGCTGAACTACATGAACACCTTCATGACAGAGACGAACCCGCTGACGCTCAACGTAGGATTCAGCGGCAACATAGGCGGCTACAACTCGAAGGCCGACCCTGACCAGGAGCTTGACGACTACTCCAAAGTACGCGACAACGTCTTCAACGGCCACTTCAGCACGCAATGGCTGCTCAACAAGTCGTGGATAACAAATCTCTCGCTCAAGGGGGCCGTCACGCTGAACGACCACAAGTCGGAAAGCTACACCAGCACCAGCAGCGCCTCCACACAGCCCTATATCCACAGCAAGGAGGAGGGCTACTTCATGGCCACCGACTATGACACCGACCCGAATGCCAACATCATTCTCGGTCCTACGGGCTACTGGTATGTGAAGGCATTCAACGACTCCAAACCCCTGAACTGGTCACTCAACCTGAAGGCCGAATGGGCGCGTAAGTTCGGCAAGGTGATGAACCGCGTGAAGGTGGGTGCCGACTATACGGGCAGCCGCAACAACGGCCGCGGAACATACTATGACGACATGCGCTATGCCCCCACCTGGCGCGAATACCGCTACGACGAACTGCCCACGATGCACAACATCGCCCTCTATGCCGAGGACAAGGTTTCCATACCGACTACCCGACGGGCTGTCTTTGAGCTGACGGCAGGTCTGCGCAACGACAGGACGCTCATCAGCGGTTCTGACTACGGAACGGTCAGCAGCTGGTCGCCGCGTGTCAACAGCCGTTACGTCTTCTGGCGCAACCAGCGCAAGCGGTGGGTCAGCGAACTGCAGATACATGCCGGATGGGGAAAGTCGGTCAAGCTGCCGTCCTTCCAGGTGCTCTACCCCACTCCCGCCTATGCCGACCGGCTGGCCTTTGCATCGACGAGCACAAGCACCAACAAGTCGTATTTAGCCTACCATACCTATCCCTCGCAGGCCATCTACAATCCCGACCTGCGCTGGCAGTACACCAACCAGACCGACATCGGCGTGAAGATGACCATCCTGGGCACACAGATATCGCTGTCAGGATTCCATCATCGCACCTATCGCCCCTATATGTCGACATACGTCTATACACCGATGACGTATCAGTACACACCACCGACGTCGCTTGACGTACTGACCAGCGCCACCGACGACCGCCGATTCACTATTGACCGGCAGACGGGTGTGGTGACGGCATCGGACATCTCGGGGGCTACGGCTCCCCAGCAGCTGGCCTGTACCGAGCGCAACACCTATAGCGTCAACAACCGCTACATCAATGCCAGCAGCATTGACCGCTATGGTCTGGAATGGATCATCGACTTCACGCCTATCAAACCTCTGCGCACCAGCATCCGACTGGACGGCAAGTACTATTATTATAAAGGTGTGGACGAGACGCTGTTCGCCGACATTCCCTTAGGTGTCAGCAGCACCATGAGCGGCAACAAGCCTTATGCCTATGTGGGCTGGTACCGGGGAGCCAGCACGACGGGCACCGGATATAGTGCCGATGCTTCTGTTGCCAACGGCAGTCTGTCGCGGCAGCTCAACCTAAACGCCACCTTCACCACTCACATCCCCAAGATACGCCTCATCGTGTCGCTGCGCATCGAGTCGTCGCTCTACCGTTACAGCCGTTCATTGAGCGAGCTGGGCGACGGTACACGCGGCATCCTGCTGGCAGACAAGGGCGACTTCTTCGGTACGCCTTACGACGGCAGCAGCGAGAATCACTACGTGGCCCTCTATCCTGAGTACTACACCACCTGGGACAGACCTGACGAGAAGATTCCCTTCGCCGAGAAGTTCCTGTGGGCCAAGGACAACGACCCCACGCTGTATAGCGACCTGAGCAAGCTGGTGGTGAAGACCAACTATGCCTACATCATGAACCCAGCCCGCATCAGCGCCTACTATTCGGCCAACCTGAGCGTGACGAAAGAGATTGGCGACCACGTCAGCGTGTCGTTTTACGCCAACAACTTCTTCAATACCATGCGGAAGGTTCACTCCACATGGGACGACTCTGAGACCTCGCTGTTCAGCAGCAGCTACGTGCCCAGTTACTATTACGGACTGTCCCTGAAACTCAAGCTGTAGAATCAACATACATTTATTTTAACCACACACAACAACATGAGAAAGTATTTCACAATGATGATGATGGCTGTTGCAAGCCTCTGCCTCACAGCCTGCGGTGACGACGCTCCCGTCGGCTCACCGGTTTCCGTTGGTACTGTCGTTGTCAGCCTGCAGGGCGTCAGCGGCGACATGTCGAACATCGAGATTACCCTGCGCGGCAACAGCACCTTTACTGCCAAGGCCGACAAGGACGGCAAGGCAACGTTCAACGTGACGACAGGCATCTACGAAGCCATCGCCTCTGGTTCATACGCCATCAACGGTACCTTCTACAAGGCTAACGGTACCGGCGGCCAGGTGGTCGTGCAGGCCAACCAGACCATCAATGTCGGCATCGCGATGAAGGAGGCAAAGAGCAGTCAGGTGATTATCAAGGAGATCTACAATGGCGGCTGTCCGAGCAACGACGGCAAGACCTACCAGTTCGACAAGTGTATCATCCTGTATAACAACAGCGACCAGCAGGCCGAGCTGAGCAATCTCTGCATCGCCACCTGTTCGCCTGGTAATGCCCATGCCATGAACAAGGACTACGACGAGAATGGCCGACTGGTGTACGAGTCGCAGGGCTTCACTCCCGCCCAACACGGCATGTGGTGGTTCCAGGACAAGTTGACCATCGCTCCCTATTCGCAGGTGGTCGTCAACGTCTGCGGTGCCATCGACAATACCCTGACCGTCAGCCAGTCGGTCAACTATGCCAATGCCGACTACTACTGCATGTACGACCCCGAGAGCGGCTATAACAACACCAGGTACTATCCTGCTCCTGCCAGCGTCATTCCCACCTCTCACTACCTGAAGGCCAAGGAGGTCGGACAAGGCAACGGATGGACGATGAGTGTCAGTTCGCCTGCCGTCTTTATCTTCAGCACCGATGTTGCTCCCGCCACGTTTGCCGACGATGCCAGCAACCTGTGGTACTACAACGGCAACGAGGGCAGTAAGATATATGCCTGTCTGAAGGTCAAGAACGAGTGGATTCTCGATGGTGTCGAGGTCTATTCAGCCGCCTATCCCGATGACAGCAAGAAGCGTCTGACCAGCGACGTCGATGCCGGCTATGTATGGCTGACCAACTATCAGGGTCACACGCTCTACCGTAACGTCGACAAGCCTGCTACCGAAGCACTGGCCGAAAACAGCGGCAAGCTGGTGACGGGCTACAGCAAGGACCCCAGCGGCATCGACGCAGAGGCTTCTATCAAGAATGGTGCCCACATCATCTATCAGGACACCAACAACTCAACAGACGACTTCCACGAGCGCGAGAAATGTTCATTAAGAAACTAACTATCTCAATTTTCATCCTGGGCGTAGTCACAACAGGCTGCGCTCAGGATTCCCTATCCGTCAGTCAGGGCAATCCGCTGCTCCGCAACTATCAGTTCGTGAAGCAGTCTGACCGTTGGCTGACCAATGGTAACGGTGCCGGACTGACAAGCTATCAGGCAGACAACATCGCAGCGGCAGAGCTGTCACTTGCCATCGGAAAGGGCCGACTGGGCAAGTTCGGCAGTCCATCGGACTTCCTGCAGGCTACTGTGGGTGTCGAGTCGTTCTACCGCATCAGCCAGCGCACCGTACTCTTCGGCTCCATCCGTTACGACAACTGGTCGGGACGCGACATGGCCGGATCAGCATTCCTGCAAGACCGGCTGCCCTTTGACATCGTCGAGGAGAACGAAGACAACACGGGACGCAAGCATCGTGACACCTACCAGTTGGCAGGAGGTGTGGGCATAGACCTGTGGCACGGCTATAGCATAGGTGCACGAGTTGACTATACGGCAGCCAACTATGCAAAATACAAAGACCTGCGCCACAAGAACAAGCTCATGGACCTGACGCTGACTGTCGGTGCCAAAGCCCCCGTGCTCAGTTGGATGACGGTGGGAGCCAACTACCTGTATCACCGCACCACCGAGAGTGTCACCTTCAGTCTCAACGGCCGCAAGGACCGCGTCTTCAAGTCCATCATCGCCTATGGCAGTTTCATGGGACGCACCGAACAGTTCGGCAGCACAGGTTTTACCGATAACACCCGCGAGATGCCACTCGTGGAAGACCAGAACGGCGGAAGCTTCCAACTGGAGGTTCACCCATTCCGTCATAGCAGCGGATGGCTGAAACCCCTCGCCGTCTATGGCGACATCACGCTGATTCACGGCAAGGGCTACTATGGACGCAAGTCGCCCTACACCATCACCTATACCAACCATCAGCGCGACATCATCAACGTCAAGGGCCGGGTGGCATACGTACAGCCCACCTCTCGCCACTACCTCGACATCAGCTATGCCGACGAGAAACTGAAAAACTACGCCGAGAACTACCGCGAGCTGATTAACGACGTCGGCTCCTACTATTATCAATACTACGATCCGACAGAGACTGCCGACAAACACTGGTATAACTTCAATGCCGACTACACCCTGAATCTGGGTATCCACGGCGAGCAGCCCACCTGGACCGTTACCGCGGGATACCACTGGCAACTGCGCCAGCAGACATCCTATATCTATCCTTACTTCCGCTTTCAGAAGCTAACCACCCATGAGCTGGCAGCCAGCGTGTCACGCACCTTCGATACCCGCTTCGGCATCTGGACGGCCACGATCAACGGCGCTTACCAGAAAGGCTCCGGAGCCCCTTGCATAGACGGAACCTACATCACGCCCAGTGCGAAACAATCTGGCCCCGCCACCATGGAACGCTACCTGTATCAGGACTATCACCTGTTAACTTCCCCCCAATACACCATCGGTGCCGAGGCCCGCTATGCCTTCCTCTTTCCAGGAACTCATCTGCTGACACATGTCCGAGCCAACCTGCAATACCGTCGTGCCACCACACTGGCAGCCGACTATTGCGGTCGTTCGTGGACGGCTGCTTCCATAGCTGTCGGTTGTACGTTCTAAGCACAACCCAAATCCATTGTTTGAAAATTCCGCTGTTAGTGGCGGGGAACCCAGAACCAGAAGGTGGAGCCGCAGCCTTCACCATCGGAGGTGACCCCTATCTCGCCGCCGGAGCGGTCGATGATAGCCTTACAGATGGAGAGTCCCAGTCCCGTTCCCTGCACGAAGTCATTCAGTTTGACGAATCGTTCGAAGACGGCGGACTGCTTATCCTTGGGAATGCCAGCGCCAGTATCCTCGCAGTAGAAATAGAGTCCCTCCTGACCGTTGCGCTCCTCGGGGCGCCAGCCGACCTTGATGTGACCCTCGTGAGTGTACTTGACGGCGTTGGTCGTAAAGTTGGTAAGCATCTGCTGCAGACGACCTTTGTCGAGACGGGCTGGATAGGTTTTCAGTGGATTGTCCTTGATGAACGGTACACTCTCTACGCGCTGGGCGAGAGTGATACAGATGTCGTCGAACACGCGCGGCACGTCGATATCCTCAGGCTGGATAAGCAGTGACTGTCCCATAGACGATGCCTCCAGAATGTCGTTGATGAGTCGCAGCAACATGTCGCAGTTACTGCGGATAATGCGAATCATCTCCATGCGCTCGTCACCGGCATCAACCATCTGCAGGACGTCCGAGAAACCAACGATGGCATTGAGCGGCGTACGGATTTCGTGCGTCATATTGGCCAGGAAGGCTGCCTTCAGTCGGCCGGAGTCTTCAGCGCGAACGGTCTCCTTGCGTAGCTTCTGCTGGATAGACATAATATCGGTAATGTCGCGAGCCATGCCGAAGTACTCATTGACACGTCCGTTAGCGTCCTTGATAGGTATACCGCCGATACTGTACCACGCATGTTGCTTGGAAACAGGAGTATGTACAAACTCATGGATAGTCTGGAAGGGGAGGCCCTTCATAAGGGCATCGCGCATGATTTCGTCGGCCTGTTTGCGGTGTTCCTCACCTATCTGCGAGAAGTATTCATCGATATTCAGAGAGAAATCTACATCTTTCAGGCTGCGGCTGAAATCAATGTTGTGCTGGTCCATATGGAACCGCCAAACATACATATTGCTCTCCACCAGCAGATAGTGCAATTGGCTCTCATAGTGGTTGATGCGGTCGTGGGCCTCGAACAGCAGACGGTCGTGCTCGCGCTGTTTCATATACATGTCGCGTTCGGCAGTAACGTCGCGCGAAGATACGACGAAATAGACCACGTTACCCTCGTCGTCGACAATGGACTTGATACGCGTCTCAACATACTTGTCCAGTGACAACTCGGGAATCAGCAGCCGCTGGCACATATGGAATTCGTTGTGAACGCCCTGGTCGAAGAAAGCCTTGGAATCTGGAATATCGAAAAGACAGGTCTCACGATAGAACCTACCTGCAGGGCCGTCGAGCTGGCATAGTTCGCGCATCTTTGGATTCGCATCAATGAAGTAGCCGTCAGCATCGTAGAAAGAAATGGCCACAAGGTTCGTTTCGAAGGCCTTCATATAGAAATTGGCCATTTCCTGATCGTGAATCTCCTGTTGCACCTGTCGGGTAATATCCTTAAAGGCGTGGAAGATGTAGCGCGGCTGCCCGTTCTCACGCTCCAGAATAGCTGTACCGTCGTACTCTCCCCAGTCAGGGTGCTCGTCAGTGCCCTTGTTCCAGCGCTTACGGAACGACAGCTCATCACACTCGCCGCTGACCAGTCGCGAGATTCCCTCACGGAATTCCTCGCGCTCGTCAGCCTGAATGCGGTCAATAAGTTCGTCGTGACTGATACCTTCCTCGGGCAACAGGTCACCATACCAATTGACCACACGCAGGGTCTTCAGATCGTACTGCAGCACGTGGTAATCGCCCATACCGAGTGCCTGCCTCATCATGCTGGACATATCACTACTTCGCCGTACGGCAGCCTTCACACGCAGACGGATGAGTCCGCTGAGCAGCACCACCACAAACAATGCAACGGCCATACCCATCAGGACAAATAACGTCACGGGCGAGGCATCATCATGCTGCTGTTCGGGGTTGAACCAGCGGTCGTGAACGGCCTGTAGCGCGCCCTCCTGTTCCAGTCGGGTGTACTCATCGTCGATGATGTCGACCACATCCTTGTCGTAGCCAATGATATGCAACTCGCCGGCAGGAATATCCACCTCATCGACCATTAGGCTATCGATGGCCAACTCCTTGATTTTGCGTGCCAGTGGTTCCGCACCCCACACGAAGTAGACGTTCTTTGTGACACGGGCACTCGTCAGTCCGTCCTTCGGTGTACTGTACCCAACGGTGAAGGGCACGCTATCCATTGCCTCAAGCATCAGCGCCGCATAGTCGTCACGCTTGAGCAACAGTGTCGCCGTGCTGTCCAATTTGTGAATACCAGGAAACTTCGGCGTTGACACATTACGCGCAGCTCGCAGGGAATAATAGTTGACGTATTTCTTTGTGGCGATAAACGGACGAGCTCTGTAGTGCATGGGCATTGCGTGAATGAGGTCAGCCTCTCGGGTGTCGAAACTGCGAGCAGCCTCAGACCACTCGCTCATCACAAAGCGATGAGGAATCTCCAGACGCTTCAGAATCATGCCCAGCACTTCGATGTTGTAGCCAGCCGGCTGTCCATGACTGTCCAGAAACTCGAAAGGGCGGAAATCCCAGTCGCAGGCAATAATCAACGGACGCTCGTCGGTATATCCGTAGAAGTCCTTCGCGCTTGCCGTTGGCATCAGTGCCAGCAGACAAAACAGTATGATTGCCACATATTTCTTCTTCATGCGTTGCTCTCCTTTCATTTTCTAACAATTTCACTACAGTGACAGGGAATGGTCACCCAGACAATAGTCCCCTGCCCCACCTCGGACTTGATACGAATCTTACCACCCATCTGAGCTGTCAACTCATAACAGATAGGCAGTCCCAGGCCAGTACCCTTTCCGCTGCTGGAACCAAAGCGCTGGAAGATGTCCTTCATACGCTCCGGCGGAATGCCGCTACCGGTATCCTGAAAGGCAAGGGCCAGTTCAGTACCGGTATAGTCGTAGTAGATGCGCACCTGACCGGAGGTGGTATGCTCGGCGGCATTGGCCACAATCTGGTCAATCACCAGTCCCAGGTTCTGTTCGTCCAGGTCAATCACCAGTCGTTGGTAAGGATTATCGACCACGAAGTCGACGCCCTCCTGACGATGGTTGTACCACGCTACCTGACAACGAGGTTCGATGAAGGCTGCGAAGTCAATGGGCTGAGCCTTGATTTCTATCATGTGGGCATCCAGTCGCGACAGGAACAGAATGTCATTGATAAGTTTCAGCAGGTGGGCGGCATTCTCCTTAATCTCTTTGATGAAGAAGGATTCGTCCTCCTCGGCATGCTCCATGGCAAACAGTTCAGCGAAACCCACTACAGAGTTCAGCGGGGTACGGATCTCGTAGCTCATATTGCGCAGGAAGGCACTCTTTACCGTCTCCACCTCCTGAGCTTTGGCAGTCTCCTCGGCCAGCAGCTGCTCGGCAGCTTTAATTTCACTTATATCACGGCACATGCCGAAGTACTCAGTCACCTTGCCATCGGTATCGATGGTGGGAACGAAAGAGAAGTAGAGGGCCAGTTTCCGGCCATGAATACGCAACAGGGTCTCGACACTGCCCGTCAACGCCGTCTGGTGCTGGTTGTCCATACTATTGAACAACTTGCGGGCCACCCGTCTCGAGTCACTGTTGGCTTCCGTCAGTCCCAGTGCACGGGTCTGCGTCAGCACGATGCGCTTCTGTTGGCCGGTGCTGGTAAAGACGGTTAACGTATGATTAACGGTCGAATAACTGACCATACGTACGCCACCGTTTTGAAGCACATAGTCGATATTGCGGATATAGTTACTCGTCTCGATATTCATCTGCTCCAACTGGCGGGCATTGCGCTGCAACTGTTGGTAGGAGTGTACTAACTCCGTTACGTCGCGACCCGTACCGAACACGGTCATCAGCTTACCGTCGGCATTACGCACAGGAACCAGCTGCAACTCGTAGTACATGCGGTCTTTGTGCAACTCAGGATTGAACACGCGCTGATCGGCATCAGCCGTATAGACACGTGTCATGTGCATCGGCTGCATCTCGTCCAACGACGTCAGCTCGCTACCCAGCACGTCGAGCAGATTGATATGCGTCTCCAGTGCCTGCTGCTTGCCACCGGGCAAAGCCCGACTGGCTTTCTCGTTCATATCAACCAAGTAACCCTCATCATCATAAGTTACTGTATCTATCATGGCCGAGTTGAAGATGGACTGATAGCGAAGCATGGCGTCTTTCACGTGCAACTGGCGCAGGTATTCGTCTGTAACGTCGCTTGTAGTACCGATAATATCCGTCGGACGACCGTCTTTATCGGCACGCAGCACTGCTACACCTATGGTCAGGTTGTGCAAATAGTTGCTTTCCTCATCCACCGTCTGGACGTCCACAGTCAACCGCTCAGCCTGCCGTGTAGCAATCTTGTTCAGTGCAGTGACGACGTGATTGATGTCTTCTTCACGCAGAATAGACAGGAACTCACGCAATCCCACGACTTCAGTATGCTCGGTGTCACTACCGGTGTATTCGGTCACTATCTTGGAGTCTACGTGCAACACCCAGGGGCGCACACCACTGGTTTTGAGGATGAGCGCCAAGCGGTTGTTGCTGCGACGAATTTCGCGCGTCATCTTCTTCTCTTGACGGCGATAGACCTCGAAGAATACCAGTGCCAACAGGAAGAGCACCAGCATACCTATCATCAGCTGCCAAATCCACGAGGGGATGCCACTCTCCTTATACTCAGGGTAGAACCATTTGTTCTGAATGGCCTGTAACCGTCTCGCAGAGTTCAGTATAGTATAGACGCTGTCCAGACGATGCAGCAGCTGCGGGTCGTTGGACATAAACTTATACTCGCCGTGAGGCATCTGAACAGGCGACAGTTCCAGATTGTTCAGCTGCAACGTCTGCACCAGCCACTTCAGCGATATCGTGTTCCACACAATCTGACTCTCCGGATCGAGATGGGCACGCTGAACGGCATCCTTCATATCCTCGTAGGGAATGGCATTGTGTTCCCAGCCGTTCTGTATCATCAAGTGATGGCTGAAACTGCCGGTATGAACCAACACCCGGTGGTGAGCCAGATCGTTGACGGTCTTAATCTTCGCCGGAACATCCTTCTGATGAACAACACTATGGGTAAAAATCTGGATAACAGTCTTACCGTACTTGCCATAATCGTTATGGAAATGAGCATCCATACCGCACATCAGATCTGCATGGCCTGCCTTCAGGTCGTTGAGAGCCACGTGGGTGGGCTTGAGCTTGATGACATAGGGTATTTTCAACTCGTGGAGCATCATCTTCAGCAGGTCAACGTTATAACCCGCCGGCTCGCCCTCTTCGTTCAAAAACACATAGGGCCACAAATCCCACGCATCTTCATACACCAGCGGGTGCTCCTCCGTGTAAGTCCGAATGCTATCCTTTGTCTGTGCGCTGGCCAGACATGGTATCAGTTGGAAGGCCACAAGCCCCGCCAGCATTGTTGTCAACCATAATCTCCTTACCTCGCGTACCTTATTTATATATATAAAAGATGTTTTCATCTCGACTCCTTCATCTTTCATCTTTATTCTTCCATTCTTTAGATCCTATAATCCAGAAATCTTAATTTTTCATTTTTCATCCTTCATCTCTTCCGAATAGATATATTGGCGAGTGGCAGGATGGAAGAACCACAACCGAAGCCGACCTGTCTTCAATATCAAGGCCAGTCGGTTACGCTGCATGGTGCTTTCTACGGCAATACTCATTTTGTGTCTTACGATATAGGTTTTAGGTCTATTCTGTTAGCAAAGGTAGCTATTTTCCTCCAATCATCCAAATTTTTGCTAATTTATTTTGTGTTTTCCTCCTTTATTCGTAATTTTGTCGGTAGAAATCTTAAACCAAGTACAATATGATTGACGTCAAACAGACTTTATCAGCGGCTGAAGAGCGCATGCAGATGGCAAAAATGTTCCTGGAAGAGGAGCTGAGCCGCGTCCGCGCCGGCCGTGCTAACGTAGCCATTCTGGATGGTGTACGTGTGGAATCATACGGTTCGCGTGTTCCGCTGAACCAAGTTGCCAACATCTCAACGCCAGACGCCCGTACCATCGCTATCAAGCCTTGGGACAAGAAGCAGATTCGCGATATTGAGAAGGCTATCATGGACTCGGACGTGGGTATCACCCCCGAGAACAACGGCGAGATTATCCGTCTGGGTATCCCCCAGCCCACCGAGGAGCGCCGCCGCGAGCTGGTGAAGCAGTGCAACAAGATTGCAGAGAAGGCCAAGGTGGAGGTTCGTAACGTTCGCTCCGACGTGAAGGACAAGCTGAAGAAGGCCATCAAGGACGGACTCAGCGAGGACAACGAGAAGGATGCCGAGGACGAACTCCAGAAGTTGCACGACAAGTACATCAAGAAGCTTGATGAACTGATGGAGGCCAAGAACAAGGAGATTATGACGGTGTAGTCCGATTGAAAATTGAAAATTGAGAATTGAGAATTCATTGAAAGGACTCGTCATCAAGAATACCGGCAGTTGGTACACCGTCCTGACAGACGATGGACTGACTGCCGATTATAAGATAAAGGGCAACTTCCGACTGCGCGGCATTCGGAGCACCAATCCCGTAGCCGTAGGCGACCGCGTGGAAATCAAGGACGGATTTATCACAGAGATTGAAGACCGCCGCAACTACATCATCCGCAAAAGCATCAACCTCTCCAAACAGAGTCATATCCTGGCAGCCAACGTCGACCAGGCGCTGCTCGTGGTCACCATCAGCAAGCCGGAAACCTCAACGACGTTCATCGACCGCTTCCTGGCATCTGCCGAAGCCTACCGCGTACCCGTGATTCTTATCTTTAACAAGAGCGACCTGCTCTCTGACGACGAGCGGCACTACCAGCAGATGATGATTGACCTCTATGAGACCATCGGCTACGAGTGCAGGGCCATCTCCGCCACGACAGGACAAGGTGTAGAGGAGCTGCGGCCCTTGCTGGAGGGAAAGATTACACTGCTCAGCGGCAACAGCGGCGTGGGCAAATCGACACTTATCAATCAGCTGGTGCCACATGCCAACCAACGTGTGGCAGACATCAGCGAAGCACACCAGACCGGTATGCACACCACCACCTTCTCGGAGATGATTAACCTCTCCCAAGGGGAGGGAGCAAACACCGCAGGCACACCTCTCACCTCTAATCATGGGTGGCTCATTGACACGCCAGGCATCAAAGGCTTTGGCACGTTCGACATAGAACGCGAGGAGCTGACCAGCTACTTCAAAGAAATCTTCGAGTTCTCCAAACAGTGCCGCTTCAGCGACTGCACCCACACCCACGAACCGGGCTGTGCGGTACTGAAAGCGGTCGAAGACCACTACATCGCCCAAAGCCGCTACCAGTCCTATCTCTCTATGCTGGAGGACAAGGACGAGAACAAATATCGCGAGGCATATTGACATGAATCTGCAAGACAAACATATCGCTGTGCTGCTTTCGGGCGGTGTCGACTCTTCCGTGGTGCTCTATGAGCTGGTGCGCCAGGAACTGCAACCCGACTGCTTCTACATCAAGATAGGCCCCGAGGAAGAGGAGGAGTGGGACTGCTCCAGCGAGGAGGACCTGGAGATGGCGACGGCTGTGAGCCACAAGTATGGTTGTCGGCTGGAAGTCGTCGACTGCCACAAGGAATATTGGGATCAGGTAACCAGCTATACTATAGATAAGGTACGCGCGGGATTTACTCCCAACCCCGATGTCATGTGCAACCGGCTCATCAAGTTCGGTGCCTTCCACGAGAAGCGCGGCCACGACTACGACCTCATAGCCACCGGCCACTACGCCCAGACGGAGGAAGAAAGTGTGGTCAACGGTTTTGCCGTTGACACTCATCTCAAATGGCTCTGCACCAGTCCCGACCCCGTGAAGGACCAGACGGACTTCCTGGCACAGATCTACGACTGGCAACTGCAGAAGGCGCTGTTCCCCATTGGTCACATGATGAAGGACGAGGTGCGGCAGATTGCTGAACGTGAACACCTGGTGAATGCCAAGCGCAAGGACTCACAGGGCATCTGCTTCTTAGGCAAAATCAACTACAACGACTACATCCGCCGCTACTTAGGCGAGCAGCCCGGCGACGTGTTAGAGCTGGAGACGGGCAAGTTCATCGGCAAGCATAAAGGCCACTGGTTCCACACCATCGGCCAGCGCAAGGGGATGGGATTTGGCGGCGGTCCGTGGTTTGTGGTAAAGAAAGACATTGAGCAGAACATCATCTACGTCTCTCACGGCTACGACCCGCAGACGGCCTACAAGCAAGATTTCCCCATTCACGACTTCCACAGCATTAACGGCCAGCTGCCGCCACAGCGGATTACGCTGAAGATTCGCCACACGCCGGAATTTCTGCCGGCACGACTGGAACAGCTGGGCAACGGAGCCTATCTGGTACATGCCGACACGCCCATTCACGGCGTAGCCCCCGGACAATTCTGCGTTGTCTACGACGAACATCACCACCGCTGCTACGGCTCAGGTGAAATCACTATATAACATTATTAACCAAAACAACACGATTATGAAAAAGATCTTTATGATGATGGCCTTCGCAGCCATTGCAATCAGTGCAAATGCACAGGGTGACTACTCCATCGGTAAGCGCGACACCTGGATCAAGGGTGGCAGAAGCATTACGAACGTCAAGAACATCGAGGTGAAGTTCGACGAGAGCATCACCGACTGGAAGCTGGGCGGTTCTGGCAACGACGAGACAACGGTTGCCGGCGTTGACCTCAGTGGCAAGTACATCACCAGCGCAGGCACCAATGGTGCGCCTGTCATCTTCAAGGCTAAGAAGGCCGGCAAACTGACCATTTTCCTTGGCGGTGCTGTAGCTACTACCAAGAAGGTGTTCATGAAGGAAGGCGAAACCAAGATTAACGGCACCGTACTGTCTACCGGCGCTGAAGTGCTGTGCGGCAAGAATCCTGCTGTCGACATCCGTGCATGGGACGGTATCGTCTATGACATTGAGGCCGACAAGGATTACACCTTCTACATCTCGGGTGCCAAGTGGCGTTTCGCCGGATTCAAATTCGAGTAATGCGAATCTTCTCGCCCATCAGGCTGCAGAGGTAAATCTCCAAAGCGGTATATCCCTCCCGTGACGCAACGGTGTTGCGGTCTTCGGGATTCGATGGGTCGAAACCATGTGCCACCTCCCAGTCATCGGCCATACCATCATGGTCGTTATCGGCAACGGGGGTGGCACGATTGTATATCGGCCAGCCACCGGCATCGGCAGGCGTGTCGATAATGCCGGGAATAGCTGCATGCTGCTGTTGGCTGCCCTTATCGGTAAAAGGCTTTCCCTGATAGGTCGTCGTACCTTTGGCCACCTCGTCGATGATGCGCTGTTCCACCTGGTCGCGCTTCATCGTTCCTGCCTTGGCCAGCACTTGTTTATAGGCTTTCTTGGCTGGTTCGATAGGTGTCAGGTAGTCGGCATACTCAGGCTTGCTGAGGGGTTTCTGCTGACGCATCTGCTCAACGCTAAAGCCTGTGCGATTGCTGATGAGCTGCCAGTTGTCCTTCGTCTTCTCTCCCTCCATCACGTTGCCCTCGAGATACCACAGCGAGGGGCCCGTCAGCACTTTGCCCTTGCGGGCTGACGACAGTTCAATGAAGACGTTGTCAGCAGGATGGGCAGGTCCGGGCTTGTAGTAGTTGCCGGCGAAGTTGCACTCGTGACTACTGCCTTCGCCAGCCTCGTTCTCACCGCCATAGCAGGAGTTGCGACGCCCCCAGTTGTAGTTGACGTTGTTCTGGTATTCCAGGAACACATTCTTGTCGCCACGGGGATTGGTGGCGCCATTGATGCGGGCGCTACGACTGTCGTTATGGGCCAGCAGGTTGTGATGGAACGTTGCCGGCGAACCGCCCCATTGGGCTCCATAGCCGCGAACACCTTTCTTATGTCCGGCGTTGTGCAGTCCTTCGTGGACAATGCACCACTGGACGGTGGTGAACTGGTTATCGTACATGGTGACGTTCTCTTCCCCACTCCACCCGAAGCAGCAGTGGTCGATGATGATGTTGCGCGCATTCTCGATACCGATGGCTCCGCCGTCGATGAAGCAGCGCTTCTTGTAGTCGGCCTCCGTCTCGCCCTCTTGTCGCGGCAGTTCGAGCACCCCCAGACGAGAGCGGATGTTGCGGATGATGACATTCTCCGAACCGCCCAGATTCAGCTTGCCGCCCTTGAGCAGGATGCCGTCACCAGGAGCCGTCTGTCCGGCAATGGTGACGTTCTTCAGCTTGGCACGGATGGCACGTTCGCCCTTTCGTTGCGGATTGGGACCAATCTCAATGATGCCGCTGACGCGAAACACAATCGTCGCATTCTCCTTACCGGCCTCCGTCAGCGCCCACCGCAGCGAGCCCTCGCCCGAGTCGTTGAGGTTGGTCACCTCGACCACCTTACCGCCACGGCCTCCCGTAGCATACTTGCCAAAGCCCTCGGCCGTCGGAAAAGCCAATGTCCGCTGTGCCTGAGCAAGACCAGTGGCAGCCACAAGGACTGCCACCAGCGTGAATATCTTTCTTCTTGTCATCATCATACTTCTTACCTCTTACTTCGCCACCACCTTCACGGTTCGCTGGCTGCCGTCGCTCAGCTGCTCGCGAATGATGTTCAGCCCATGCTGCAGGCGCTGCTGCTGACGACCGTCGGCCGTAAAGTAAGTGCGGCGAACGACATCGGCCTTGGCCGATGCTACCACCTCGTCAATTCCTGTAGGCTTCACAATAGGAATCTGCTCGCCCATCAGGCTGCAGAGGTAAATCTCCAGAGCGGTATATCCCTCCTTCGAGGCAACGACATTGCGGTCTTCAGCGTTGGCTGGGTCGAAGCCATTGGCCGTCTCCCAGTCGTCGGCCATTCCGTCGTGGTCGTTGTCTGCATACGGAGTAGCGGGAGCATAGGTTGGCCAACCTTCTGCATCATCAGGAGAATCAATAAAGCCTGCCTTGTTAAGAGTTGTACCTTTAAACTTTGCCTCTTTGTTTGTCACTTCAGTAACTATGCGTTTTTCCGTCTGATCACGATTGATGGTACCAGCTTTGGCTAACACATGAGCATAAGCATTCTCTGCTGTCTCATAGGGCGTGCGGTAGTTGTCGTAGTCATCAAACTGACACTTAGCCAGACGAGTATATTCTGTTGAAGGGTAGATGAGGGACTCGCATTTCATCGCATCTTTCGTGTATTTTGAGTTTGTCTGGGTAGCATTATCGTTAACTGCGCTCCAATTGTCACTCGTAGCAGTAGCATTACCCTCCATCACATTATCAGCGAAATACCAACGCGAGACATTATCATTGAATGTCTTGCCAGATCTTGCCTTAGAAATTTCCATAAAATAGCTACCGCTTGGCGTACTGGGACCAGGCTTATAGTAGTTGCCCACAAAGTTGCACTCGTGAGAGCTATAGGTTCCAGCTTCGTTCTCACCGCCATAACAGGAATTCTTCTTACCCCAGTTGTAATTTACATTATTCATATACTCCATGAAGACATTACGGTCTTCTGACCCATTGGACGCTCCGTTTAGACGCGAGCTTCGGTTAAAGTTGTGCGCCAGCAGATTATGATGATACGTGGCTGGCGAGCCGCCCCACTGGTTGGCAAAGCTACGGTTTCCTTTCTGGTGACCAGCATCGTAGAGTCCTTCGTGAACGATGCACCACTGAACGGTCGTGAAATGATTGTCGTACATGGTCATATTCTCCTCGCCACTCCAACCAAAGCAGCAGTGGTCGATAATGACATTCTTGGCATTTTCCAGGCCAAAGCCTGCACCGGCAATAAAACGACTGTCCGTAGGTTTGAGCAAGTCCGCCTCGTCAATATCGCCGATACGGAATCGCACATTACGAATAATCAAATTATCAGAGCCGCCAAAGTTCATCTTGCCTCCACGAATCAAGATTCCCTCGCCAGGAGCCGTCTGACCTGCGATAGTAACATTCTTCAACCCGGCACGCATCTCACGCTTTTTCTGGGCATTAACACCTATTTTAATAATACCACTCACCTTGAACACAATAGTTGCATTCTCCTTGCCTGCCACCGTCAGGGCCCAGCGCAGTGAGCCCTCAGAGGGATTGGCAGGATCGTCTTCCA
>OCTW013433914.1_pt1 | contig 21534 bp, 17 predicted proteins | sample 1539671 | NCBI WGS metagenome assembly OCTW01 (sample SAMN02144230, study PRJEB22623) | gut metagenome | biome: sheep rumen | host: Ovis aries | place: New Zealand
TGGTAATTGCTCTTAGTAAATATTTTTATGGTTTAGCTATAATATATAGCCATACTTTCGTATTTTGTTGCAAAAGTAGTAATAAATAAAATAATATAAAAATATTTTGTTTTGTTTTTTTTGTAGAATTGTAATATATATATACTAAATTCATGTGTGTTCGACGTAATTTAATATTATGCAAGTTGCGTATCAAGAGAGGTTGCTTTATTCATGTGAAAATTTGATTTTTTCCTCGCATAAGTTAGGTATTCTGCGGTTTGAAATGGCTTTTATAAATGTTTTTATGAGCATAATCTGACATAAGCTATAGAAAATCATTAACTTTACACTCGTAATGTATATTTTATCCCTGCAAGTATGTAACCGATACGGGATAAATAGTTTAAAAAGTTAGAAATGATTACGATAAAGACATATCATGAGCAGTATCAGGCTGATTTCATTCGCTTGAACAAAGAGTGGATCGAGACTTACTTCCGTTTGGAGGAGTCTGACCTTCGGACTTTTGCCAATATTGATAGCTACATCTTGGGCAATGGTGGACAGATATTTCTTGCTATTGATGACAGTAGTGGTAAGGTTGTGGGATGTTGCGCGCTAATCAATCATCCAGAAAAGAATGTATATGAGTTGGCCAAAATGGCCGTTTCACCTAAAGCTCAAGGAAAACACATCGGGTACAAGTTGGGTTTGGCTCTCATAGAATATGCCCGTCAACTGGGTGCCAAAAGACTTTATCTGGAAGGAAACACCCATTTGGCTGCTTCCATCCATCTTTATCGAAATTTAGGATTCAAAGAAGTTTCTTTGGACGGTAGCACTTATGACCGTTGCGATATTATCATGGAATTAGATTTATAGTACATTTGGTCACATTTGAAATAAAAACTTCAGATATATAACTTACAAGAATTTATCAACCCTGCATAAAACGCAATTTTTGCGGCTTTGTGCAGGGGTATTTTCTGTTTGTCTGAGTTAATATGTATATCATAGAATTTTGTTGATTAACAATAATTAACAAGAAAAACTTTGCTTATCTCTTACATTATCATTAAAAATTACTAAGTTTGTATTTATTCATAAGAACGCATTAAACTACAAATCGTATCAAACGTAACTGATTTTTTTGCGTGTATTGTCGCATTATAAACTTAAATTTTAGCTTATGAGTGAGAAACACATAAATGCAACTGTGAATCCGGCACCAAATTCTGGATCTTCTTTTGATAAAAAGAGACGTATTATAGGTTCTATTGTGGGGCCAGTTTTGGCTTTGTTTACCTGGTTTGTACCTATTGAGGCATTAAGTCCGGAGGCACATCATTTGCTTGCCATTCTTGCACTGATTGGTACATGGTGGATTACCGAACCTATTCCTATCCCCGTAACATCAGTGCTTGCACCTATCTTGATCGTCCTTACAGGCGTAGCACCAGTCAAATCGGCCTTTGCAGCCTTTTCAAGTCCGATTATTTTCCTCTTTATGGGAGGTTTTATATTGGCGAAGGCTATGATGGTAAATGGACTCGATAAACGTATTGCTTATGGCATTGTGTCGATGAAGTGGGTAGGAGATAATCCAAGGCGTATTTTCTTAGCCATCGGTTTGGCTTGTATGCTCTGTTCCGGTTGGATTAGTAATACTGCTACAGCAGCGATGATGTTCCCTATCGCTTTGGGTTTACTCGAAGCGATTCGTGAGATGCAAGCCGCTAATGGCAAGCATATAGACTTACACAATTATAAGTATGCCACAGGCCTGATGTTGATGACGGCTTATGCATGTTCTGTAGGCGGTGTGCTTACGCCTATCGGAACTCCACCTAACTTGATTATGATGGGGTTCTTGGATGAGATGGTACAGATACATATCGGCTTCTTTGAGTGGATGATTTGGGGATTTATAGCGATGATTATTTACTTCGTTATCGCCTATGTAGTACTGAGTAGATTGTATCCGTCAGATTGTGATCATATCGAGGGTGCACATGAGTTTATTCAGAGTAAGGTAGACGAACTTGGTCCATGGACTCGTGCCCAGAAGAATACAATTATCGCTTTTTCTACGGCTGTTATTCTGTGGATTGCACCGGGCATACTGAGCATCTGTTTAGGTTCTGATAGTGAGATTCTTAAATCGTATAATAAATATATTCCAGAGTCCGTAGCTGCTATGGTAGGAGCATTGTTGCTTTTCTTCCTGCCTATAAAGCATGGAACTGGTCAACGTACATTAGGATGGAAAGATGCAGTGCATGGCATAGAGTGGGGTACCTTGTTACTCTTTGGTGGTGGACTTACCATGGGAGAAATGATGTATACCACCGGTTTGAGTGAGTGGATCGGCAATATCATTATTGCAGGAATTGGTGGCAGTAATAACCAACTTATTCTCATCGCTGTATTTGCAGTAATGGCGTTGTTATTGTCTGAGCTTACTTCGCATACAGCAGCTACTAACATGATCGGTCCTCTTGCCATTACTGCAGCAATTAGTGCTGGCTTTAGTCCTGTTCCAGTATCGGTGGCCATAGCATTGTCAGCATCATTAGGTTTTATGCTTCCAGTTTCAACTCCGCCAAATGCTATCGTATATGCCAGTGGCTATGTTCCAATAACCAAGATGATCAAGAGTGGAGCCTATATCGACTTCATTGGTATCTTCTTTGTAACCATACCTCTCGTATATTATCTTGTTGAAGCGATTGTACAATAAGTTATATCGATGAAACAGTAAAGGGAATTACAACATCTTGGGACAGCATTTCATGATGTTTACAGGTATGGTGCTTACTTCTGCATCTTGAGGTTTCACCACAATTTTTACCATACATGCTTTGCTGTTCAGATTCTTTTGTTGATCAAATATGTAATTTCCGATGCTGTAGTAGATAGAATGTCCATGATAATTTTCTATTGTTTGCAGCGTATGGGTATGATGGCCCACCAGAATATCGGCTCCGGCATCGATAATCTGGTGGGCCTGTCTGCGTTGGTTGAGTGTTGGGGTTAGTGTGTGTTCCTGTCCCCAATGCAGACTTACGATAATATAGGCTTCTGGATCTTGTTTTCGTAATAATGCTATTCGTTGTACCATACAGTCAATAGATTCTTGTGCCACACAAGGCCGGTCGGTAAGAAAGGCAAAATTTTCAAGTGGCATCTTGAGTCTACTGATATACCATACTTTACGGGGATACTCGGCAATGCAGACGGGCTGAAGGGCTTCTTCCATATTTAGTCCGGCTCCAAGAGGAGTCATCCCGTATTTTTTGATTTGCATTTGTGTATCAGTCAGTCCTTTTCTGCCTTGGTCGATACTGTGGTTGTTAGCTAGGTTGATATGTGTGAAGCCATGTCGAGCTAATTGGCCAAGCCATTCTGGTTCTGCCCGAAACATGTAACGTTTGAAAACTGGCTGTTTGATAGAGGTTGCAGGACATTCGAGATTGCCGATAACCCTTTCTGCATGATGAAACAGGCTATCCGTGCGAATATCAAGCAGTTTGTTGAAAGCAATTTCGATCGATGGAGCATGTTCAATAATTTGTCTCACACCGCGATCTAGCAAAATATCGCCGGTAAGAATAATTCGAAGACTATCTGCAGAGACCTTGGCCTGAATAGAGGTTAGGCCCCCGAATAAGCTAACAGCCAGAGCTATAAAATATCTCTTCATTTTCTTTTACCATATTTAGTGAAGGCAGACTAATCTCTTGCATCCATTCTGGAACAAATTTGTTTGGATTAGACTCCAGCTCTTTTTGCCATTCTTCGTCTGTAAGTCGAGGAAGGTCTGAAGGCATATTCAGTTGACGATAAGAAAGAATAGCCCCGCGGGTAAGGTATAGCTTACCTCCGATTTCTACGACAACATAGATTTCATAAGCTGGTCCAACACCAGCATAGACGACATGTTTGTTTTCGATATTATCGCCATTGCTGGTAAAGATATCTGCCACAATCGAGACTTTCTTGTCTGCTCCCACGATATCATTCCAATCTTGTATTTCTTCATTTTGTCGTAGCAGGTCCATGGAGATATATTCCACAGTGCTCCCCATCACCTTGATGTTGTCATACTCTTCGTCGGTTGGCTCGATTCCTTTCAGTTCTTTTTCACTGATTTTCAGGCAGAATTCCATGTTTTCGCGTATTCTCTCAGTCACATTTTGTACTTTTTCGGTATACATGTTATACTGTTTGAAAAAGTTTGCTGTCTTATCAAGTAACGCGATAGCATTTTCCCAGAAATAAGTATTTGGTTCTACATAGCCTTTGGTGATAGGATCGTCAGGTCCGTAACCTCCACATTCAGCCCCAGCAGGTTGTTTGGCATAAAGTATAGCATCGTGTTTCAGTTCCGCCCAGGAAGCCAATGCACTATTCAGGCATTTTTTCTGCCATTGAGGTGACTGCATGAAGTAAGGCATACCTTGAGTCTTGCTAAGTGTCGGGAGTATATGGAGCCACTGATTCGTCATTGTAGCCTCCCAAGGGACGGTTTGCATCACTTGTTTGGCGCTTTGTAATGCTGTCGTGAATCCCTTCCATTTCTGAGCTTCTTGAAGTTCGTTGAGAAGAATATTCTCAGCGGCTTCCCATCCCATCGAGGCCATGATATCCAATCCGTTTGGTTGTTCTCGTTTACATGGAAAAGTTTTGTTATCTACCATTTTCAGCATAACCTCGGCATCCGGTTGATAGCGTTGAGGCATCAGATTTATTTTGTAAATACTTGTTTTTTGGAATAGAGGACGTATACGAATCTGCTTATCGGCTAGAACTTTGATAATGTTACTTACTTTGCGAACGGCTTTCTTATTACTCAATTTTTGACCAAGTTTATTCCATTCTATCCCCACCTGTTCTATGGTCACATGGTCAGGTTTTCCCATCAGATAGGTTATTGGTTCCGCAATGGTTTGGTATGCGTTCTTAATAGCTGGTGTTTCTAAAGCCTGAGCCAACAGAATTGCTCTACGCATTTGCTCTACATAGTCGGCAGCCATCGGTATGGTTTGCAGCCACATCATTGTCCGGAAGTAATACTCTAGATTCTTTGTTCGCATGTAGTGTCCACGTGGACGAAAAAGGCTGTAAGCGAAGTTGGTGTTGTAATAGTCTGGTCCGAGAAACAGACTAGGATAATCACTATTGCTGTTGGCATGGAAATATTCCTCTTTAGCCAGTTGTAAGTATTTTTCGTTGAGGCGATACGACTTGAAATTGACATATTCAGGAGCCGTTCCTTTCAAGAGCTCTAGAGCTATTGCAAAATAGGTTTTGCACCATTCAGCATCGTCTGTGATTTCAAACTCTTCCTTACTGCCTGCTTTCAGATTGGTATTGGCTTGTTTCCATTGTGCTTTATCGAAATACTCGAATCCGAGTAGACAAAGTTTCTGTAAAGCAGGATACAGCCTTTGCTGTTCGATATCTCTTAAAACACAATCGAAGTAAAGATGATAAAGTTGCAAAAATAAATCGGTTGTAATAAAAGAAGGGAAAGTACGATAATCATTATTCTCGTAAATATGAAACAGCTGGTCATAATTTGCCGGTGAGACAGCAAAGCCGTATCGGCCGAGCTTGTCCATCAGATTGTCAGGTCTTTTATCCAGTTGGAAAGGATTGATGAGATTATCAAGGTTTACTTGATAGCCGTAGGGTGCGATAAAGTTTTTCTTTAAGAGTTCCTCTTCACGCTGTTTAGCCCTATTGATAAAGTCCATTTCTGCCTTCGAGTAGTGATAAGGCAGTTTTTGACCGCCATCTTCTCGAAAGAATCGTCCCATCATGGTATCGTTATACCAGGTAGTGCTACTGAAAACCCCTCGAAGAGTAGCATCTTTAAAGCAATAGCCTTGTCGGGCTGCGAAGGCATTGCGGACAACTCGCAGTTCACATACATTGAGCTGACTTAAATCCATATTTAGATCAATGTTTTTTTTCAGTTTTTCTACATTGATATGGGCTTTCCCTGGGAGTATAATCCCTTGTGCCATTGCGGTTACACCCAGTATGAGGTGTATGGTCAGCGTGAAAATAGTAGCATTTAGTTTTTTCATAACTATTATCGTTTAAAATGTTTTTTAGCTTCTTGTTCTGTAGTATCGTAAATCAGATATCTGATAAAGGAAGGACCAAATTGTCCCATTTTAAACTCGGCAACCAACCATTTATCCCCCCGTTTCTCCAAACTTCTGATATGATGATTTACACATCTAAAATCTTGTAGACTACCGGCCAGACGGGATCCTAGCCACATTGGTCGAATTTTACCATTGACATTCTTAAAAATAAAGAGCCTTCGAGCTTTCTGGGGATAGAATCGGGTACCTTTGACCACTCCGATAAGAACTTCTTCTGTACCGTTATTGTCTATATCAGCCGTTTGCATTTGATATATCGGATAGGGCAGTGGCCACTCATGGAGTGACGAGTCGGTTTGGAGTTGTAAGTAAGATAGACTGTCGTTTACCTTTCGTAACCGATATGTCTGTGCATACATCTTGTTAATGCATAGTATACTTAACAACCACGCAATGCCGACAACACTCCAGATAAGATGATATAGAGCGTACATGATGTTATTGTAATATTCTTTTTATATGAGTAATGATGAGTTAATGTTATACAAAGATATAAAACATTTATATCGTTTATTTATTATTTAACACTTTTTTTCTGCACTTATTAATAAAATCTTTTATATTTGCAATAATGAGATTAATAAAAATAGTATTATACCCTTAAATTCAAAACATTATGAAAAAATACGTATGTAATGTGTGTGGTTACATTTATGATCCAAAAGTAGGTGATCCTGATAGTGGTATTGCAGCAGGAACAGCTTTTGAAGACATCCCAGATGATTGGGTATGTCCGCTCTGTGGAGTAGGAAAGGGAGACTTTTCTCCAGTTGAGGAATAATAAATATTATATGTAGGGGAGAGCTACAGTTCTTTCTTATATTGTATGATATGTATGAGGTTGTGTCAAAAGTAGCAGACACAACCTCTTCTCGTCTTACACATCCCCTCCCTTTATCGATTAGCTACTATTATTTTTCTAGTCATATCAGCAAACCCCTCAAGAGTTATCCAGGTGTTAGGGAGCAACTCTGGTTGTGTTGCGTCCCAGTGATATAGAGCAGGGAAAGGGTAACTCTTTTTATCTGATTGGATAATATAAACAATAGCGTAGTAATTTCCTTTCAGCATTACGCGGTCAACGCACAACACTCGCTTTTTCGATGGCGAAATAATAAGGTTACGCCAAAAATCTTCATTCTGCAATTTACGATTACTATTCCACTCACCTGGTAATTCTACGACATAGTCACCCTTGATATTCAAAGAATAGTTAGGTGCCCATTCATGATTATCTTTGTCAAGTCTTAAAACCATGAATTTATCTGCAAATACGAATTCTACTCTTTTGTTCTTAAATGGCAATTGGTTGATGCTTGCTTTAATTAAATCATAAGCTGCATACTGATGATTATAATTCGATTGGTTAATAAAATTCAACTTATAACCACCTGTATAATTCGGAGACAGTAAATCTTCCCTCAGCGGATATTTAATATTCGTTTTAGAATTGATAATCTCATATGGATTCTCTTGAATACTTAACTCTGAAGAGTCTGTAAAATCGAAATTCGAGTTTGCACATCCTGATAACAGAAGGGCAGCCAGCATGATAACTATTGAATTTTTCATCATATTATGTTTATTAGAATCGACGTATTTCATTTGACTTCGTATTTGCTTGATGTCTTTTTTGTTTATAATTAAATGAATAAGAAACCAAAAGGAAAACATTTCTGTTATCCCTATTGCTGTATGAAGCATCATTTATCCAATCACATCGTGTCGTGCTAGTACGTGAGCGAGGGCACAAAACGTTATTGACTGATAATTCGAAAAACCAGCTTTTTATATTTTTTGAAAGAGAGAGTTGAGTATTCCATTGTTCCGTAACCTCCCTAAAGAGAGAATAGTTCTTGCCATAATAGTCTACAAACAGCGTGATACTAAAGTCATTTTTCAACTCGAAAGTATTATGCACTTTGAAATTCACATATGGATGATTGAAATGATAAGGAGTATCCATATAGGTATATGAGAAAGTTTGCCCACCTAATCCAATCTCAAGGTACGGCGTATAGATACCAAAATGTTGCCACCAGTTTACTCCAACATTCCATCGTTTATAATTTGAAATATTTGTTGCCTGAGACAATACGATATCTTTTGATTCTCCCAATAAACTTCTCTTCATGGCGATATCATCATTAACGAAATCTAATGAACCTATCAAGCGTAAGTTCTTGTACGATGCTAACATATTAATAGAATTCGAATAAGAATAATCTAACTTGGAATTTCCTTGGACATAGTAGTAGCGGCTTTGATATTCTATGTTATCATTCAGTTCACCATAGTTAGGTCTTCTGACGGTTTGTCTATAGCCCAAAGAAATATTAAAGACATCATTTGGATGATAGGATATATTCAATGAAGGGAACAAATCATTATAATCACGACTTTGAGATTTCTGCTTCATATTTCCGACAAAATACTGCCAGCTGGCATATTCATAACGCAATCCTGCATTCATGGAGAATTTCCCTATCTGGGTATTTAGATTCGCATAAGCAGCTCCAAGAATTTGTTCATTTTTATTCTCCGCATTTTTCATTTCTGTTTCGATATTATTTTCATCGAAATCGAAAGTTTGTTTATAGCGTGAATAGGTGAATTCTCCGCCATAATTAAGAGAGACTTTGGTTGTTATCGGAGTATTGATGTCTGCAACAAAGGAGTTCATCAAATAATGAGACTTATTTTTCGTTGAGACCTCTACATCATTTTGTTCCCCGTAGAATAGTTTTCTACTCTGCGTTCCGACTAAGATATCATCCGTAAAGTCAAGTCTTGTCTTGCCAAGAGAAAGAGTGTAAAATGTATTCGTAAGCCATTGAATCGGGACATTTTTTGATTTATTTATTCCATCTGTATGAAAATCATTAACCCCATCCGTGTAATGATTAATTATAGCATCATCAATAGTATGGTTATGCTCATATTTTGTAATCCTTGTATTGAAGCCAATGGTTTGCCGGGTTGAAGGTTGATAGGTAATGCCTAAGTTACCATCAAGAAAAGTCATGTCATAGTCTAATGTCGTATTATTGGTATACAATAGATTAGGCTCGCTAATAACAGATGTTCTATCCTCGGTGTATTCCTGAGTTTTATAGTTGGCATGACCTATTCCTCCTGTGAGTTGCCACTTACCGGAATTATACACTACAGAGGCACCCTCATTGTTGGAGAATTTTCTACCTTTAGTAATACTTGTATATGCATTTCCTCCCAATCCATCTGGGTTGTCAACTGTAAATATCTTGATAACCGCCTTCACATCTGAAGAATACCGAGATCCGGGATTTGTAATCACCTGCACTTTTTTTATCCGGTCAGAGTTGATGGTCTTAAGGATATTTGCATCGTAAACTTTACTATTGTTTAAATAAACAACAGCCCCACCACGACCAAATATATTGTACTCGCCGCCACCACCTGAGACAAATGGTATTTGATTCATTAAATTATCCAGCGAGCCAGCTTTAGCTAATATCGTGTTTTGAACATTTGCAGTAATGATATCATTTTCATTTTTAAAAAGACTGCGCTTTCCTTTCACGACAACTTCTCCTATCTCGGTTGATTTATTTTTCAAAATAATATGTAGAGGCTGTTGAAACGTTTTCGCTAAACTGATGGTGTCAGACGACATACCTACATAAGAAGTTATAAGATAACCTGTGTTTTTCTTTCTTTGAATGGGTAAAGAAAAAGTTCCTTTTGGGGACGTTGTTGTTCCTGTAACAAAATGCATACAAGAATCGACTTGCACTACATTCGCAAATTCAACGACATTTCCGTTGTCATCGTAAACAATTCCCTCAATCTTTTGTTCCTGAGCAGACAGAGTTACAGGCGATATGACCAAAAGGGAAATAATTAAATTTGAGGTTTTCATAACTGATTTCAGAGATGCAATTTGGTGTTTTCTTTATATTTAATTATTGTCGGTTAATTTGTATTTATCGGCAAAAAACGTTCCTCAAAAGGGACATGCTAAAGTAAATATTAATTATCGAAATAAAAAAAACTTCACACATTTTAACCATTCTTTTAACTCTTGTTTATAATTAGTAGTGCTATTCATGTGCCAGCGTTTTTATGTTTAGATGTGCCGGTTATCAAATATATCTAATATCATCGATGACATTGTCAATGATATTATCGGTAATCATAAATACACTTAAAGGAGACTAGCATCACTGCTAATCTCCTTTTCAAGTAGAGTAGATTAAATTTCCATAATTAAGAAATTTAATTTTTTCGTATTTATAATTTTTTGATAATCATCTCATGCCTTTCAACGTTATCAATAGAATTGATGTGTTGAGTATTTTGATTACTTATTAGCAGGGTGATCATATGTAGAAGTACGTACATCCCAGTACATCTTGCTGTAGTAATTATTGGTACCATCCTGGAGCTTTGCAACAGCAGCTTTCCAGTTAGCACCGTTCAATGTACTTTCGTTGGTAGGATACTTCACACGAGAAATGATATCCCCTTTAGTTTCGCTCAATGGAGAGAATTTATACTTGGTAGTGCCTAGTATTGCAGAATACTCATTAGGGCGAACAATCTGTTCTGGATAACCTGTACGGCGAATCTCAGTCCATGCTTCAGTACCATTGCAGAAGAGATCAAGATACTTCTGGATAGCTACGGTCTCAGCATCAACTCTGCCAGAAACGGCAGATACATAAGTATCTATATCTTCGGCAGAGATAACGCCACCTGCTAAGTTAGACCAGTATTCGATAGATGCACGTACACCTTCTTCGTAATCACTCTTGTTATAACCATTGTACTCTGCTTCGATAAACTTCTGTTCTGCATAAGTCATCAATGGTACTGCAAAGTTTTTGGTCAGACACAATGGTGGGTTAGAGTACCAGCTGGTAACTTTATCCTGAGAATAAAGTTTAGCCTGGATACCAGTCTGAGTAGCTACTGCCATACCGTTATAGTCACCATTTGCGTTAGGAGAAGAGTAAATCTGCAAACGTGGGTCTACTACACCTTCCCATGGATGTGATTTCTGGTTCAAAGTATCAGGTTGACCTTTTAGCAAGTCAGCAAGAGTCTTGTTCAAGCTGAAGTCGTTACGTCTGTCAACGAAGTAACCCTCGTATAACTTACAATAGTCGGTACCAGAACTTACATACTTAAAATTAGCAGCATCATCATTGCTTGTCATCACACCACTGGCAAGAGCCTCCTTGATATATGTTTTCCAGTTAGAATCAACCTTAGAGAGGTGGATGGCCAAACGGCATTTCAGCGAGTTACCAAACTTTTTCCACTTTGATGCATCACCGTTATAGATAATATCGCCCGATGTAAAAGCTACTTCGTTCTCATCGATCATATTTACAGCCTCAGTCAATTCATTGATCATATTCGTGTAAATATCTTTCTGATCATCGTAAGCAGCATAGAGTATACCTTCGTCTTCCAGTTTCGCCACTTCAGAGTATGGTACGTTGCCCCATGTATCAGTGATGACATCCATCAACCACACCTTCATAATCTTGGCAGCAGCAATCTGGTTGGCATTAGCACCATATGCAGAGTTTGTAGCAGCGTGATTATTCTGATTCTCCTTGATTACCTTATCAAAGTTAGCAATACCCTGATACAGATAATTAAAGTAACTGTTGTTTACAGATTCACGAATCTGGTAACGGTCTTCCTCTGTATAGTTAATCTGGCTCCACTGCTGTGCATAAGCCAAACACTGTCGGCCACTAAACCATACATCGTAGATATTATCCATAGTCCATTTTTGAGCACCTTCCATCAACATATTAGATGGAACAGCCGATGCATTGTTAGGACTCACATTCATTTGCTCCAAGTCGCTGCACGCAGTGGCAGAAAGAGCGATGCATCCTGCATATATATACTTTAAAAACTTATTCATTGTCATTTCTCCCTATCAATTAAAATTTGAGATTTACAGTAAAACCATAGCTGGCTACCATTGGAGTAGCACCACCCTCGATACCCTGAACGTTACCAGATGAGGTGACAATCATTTCTGGGTCAAAGTGCTTGGTATCAGGACCCCATACGGCCAAGTTGCGACCATAAGCAGAGAGGCGAAGATACTTTACAAAATAGTTTGGATTCAACTTGAAGGTGTAACCCAGGTTGATTTCGCGGAGTTTGATGTAGTCAGAACGTAATACATTCTGTGCACCAGGACCAGTATAATAGTTCTCAAAGTAATCACGTGCATCTACAGTCTTGGTATTTACACCAGTACTCTTGTATGTACCATCAGCATTCTTGATGAGGTTACCGCTTTCATCTACAGCAGCAACATATCCCTGTGCTACGATACCATTCTCACGAACACCATTAGCTGCAGTTTCTTCGAACATACCGCAATATGTACCCCACATCTGTGTGGTAGAGAAGAAGTGACCACCCTTAGAGAAGTCAAACTGTATGCTTGCATCGAAGTTCTTATAGCGGAATGTGTTGTTCCATCCACCTGTAAAGTCAGGGAAGATGTTAGCAACACTTACGTAAGAATCGGTAGCCAAATACTGACCTGTTTCTGGATCAACCAACTTGTGACCCTCTGAATCATAGAGGAAGTCTTTCGTACGGATGACACCATATTCTTCACCAACAACAGCACCGATTTCAGCTGCGAATGGAGCGCTGGCGATACGATAGTAATCTACACCATCGGTAAGACTCTTCACCTTGTTCTTGTTAGAAGAGAGAGTGAGGTTGGTGTTCCACTCAAAGTCTCTATTCTTGATAGGTGTAGCATGGAGTGCGAACTCAATACCGCTGTTAGAGATTTCACCAGAGTTGATCATCTTATACAGATAACCGGTTGTACCTGATACAGACAAAGGAAGAATTTCGTCCTTAGTATTGGTATGATAGTAGGTGAAGTCGAAACCTAAACGATTATTCAAGAACGATGCCTCGAGACCGATTTCGAATGAAGTGGTAGACTCTGGTTTTAAGTCGGCATTATTTAATGTGTTAGGTAAGCGATAACCTGGAGTATTACTGTCGATATTGGTATACTGTGTATAGGTAGAATAGATCTGATAAGGATCGGTATCGTTACCTACTTGAGAGAAACCAGCACGAATCTTACCGTATGACAACCAAGGTGCTTTTTCCTTCAAAACCTCAGAGAACAACCAGCTGGCTGATACAGAAGGGTATACGTAGGTGTTATTGCTAGAAGGAAGAGCAGAAGACTTATCACCACGAAGAGTAGCCTCTAAATAAAGTTGGTCTTTATAGCCCACTGTTACATCAGCAAAGAGAGAGTTAGTACCCTTTTCACGCTTTAAGTTATCTGATGTTGGTGTAGATATAGAGTTGGCTAGATTATAGAAGTCAGCGATAGCAAGACCGCCCTTTGTCGTACCATAAAGATACTCATAGTGACGCTTCATGATATTGGCACCGACATTGGCACTCAGACTGAAATCCTTAAATTTCTGAGCATATTGCAACATAAACTCGTGGTTGATTTCATACTGTTGACGACTATACTCTGAATATTTAGACTCCTCTTGTGAACCGACAGCATTACGCTCATACTGCTTGTCTACATAAAAGTCAAGATTAGCCTTATACTGGAATTTCAACTCAGGAAGAATCTGATAGCTGAAACCGAGATTACCATAAATACGGTTACGAACATCATTTTCATAAGTCTTATAGCGGCTCCAGTATACATTGTTGTGGTAAGCTGGAGTAGGATCATCTACGCTATTGCGGTTCCAGGTAGCCTGTGTTCCGTCTGGATACATATAGTATTCTTCCAGCTCGTTCATATTTAGCTGACGCTGACCCCACTGTGTGAACTTAACCATGATGTTATTATCACCATAACCTGTATCCTGACGACCCTTGGTACGGTTATTAAAGTAGTTCACATTCGTGAAGATATTCAGTTTCTTATCCTTGCTGGTTACGTTACCTGTAACATTCAGTGTATTTTTATACTGACTACTGTTTGGTAAATAGCCCTTCAGATCAGTATTGGTATAAGATACACGGAAAGAACCATTGTCTAGAGCCTGAGATACGGCAATATTATTGGTGAAAGAAACACCGGTATTAAAGAAGTCACGATAGTCAGAAGAAGCAGGACTCCAAGCCGATGTCGTAGGATCGCCTACTTTGCCATTTGCTTCCCATTTCGCAAGATCATACCATGAAAGTACCTGTCGGCCATCGAGTTTTGGACCCCAGCTTTCATCCATACCGTAATCTACAGTAGTATATTCTTTACCATTGATAATAGCTGTGCCGAAATCATCTTCGCCATAACCACCACCATATTCGCTCTGCAGTTTAGGCAATTTAGTAACAGACTCAAAACCGACAGTTGAAGTAAAGTCTACCTGTAAGTCTTTACCCTTGGCATGCTTTGTAGTAATCATGATAACACCGTTAGCAGCACGGCTACCATAAAGAGCTGTAGCAGCAGCACCCTTCAATACAGAGATATTTTCGATATCATCAGGGTTGATATCCTGTACCAAGTTACCGTAGTCGTAACCACCAGCACCGCGAGCGGTATTTGTGCTGTTGTAGTCAGTACCCTCGATAGGCACACCATCTACAACGAAAAGAGGCTGGTTATTACCAGAAAGTGAGTTGTTACCACGAATCAAAATCTTAGACGAGCCACCCATGCTACCAGCACCAGATGAGATACTCAAACCTGCTACTTTACCCTGAAGTGCATTAACAGGGTTGCTCAAACCACCACGGCTTTTCAGTAAATCAGAACCAGCTACCTCACTGACCGCATAACCCAGTGCTTTCTTTTCACGAGAAACGCCTAAGGCTGTAACTACAACCTCGTTCAATAATTTGTTATCTGGATCTAGGCTTATTCGCAAGTTACCAGAGGCATTTACTGTTTTTTGCTGCATTCCCAAATACGAAATAACGAGTTTTGCACCACTTGGTACCGATAACGAGAACTTACCATCAACATCGGTAAGTGTTCCCGTTTTAGTTCCAGCGACGATGACAGAAGCACCAACTACTGGTAAGCCATCTTCGCTAGAAATTACGGTACCCTGGACTTGTGTTTGTGCCATTGCTATTCCGCAACTGAGGAATGAGCACGCCAAAATTGTCGTAAGTCTTTTTTCCATAAAATCTCTCTTTAAACTAAATGTTCTAGTTATAAGTATTATTCACATTTTCTCTCTCAAATCATCTTGCAGAAGTAGTAATAAAGGTAGATAAAATCGGCAAGATTCTTACGATTTGATTCTTAACAGTTGCAAATATAAATCAAATTTATTAAACATACAAATTTTTTTCTTCTTTTTTGTTAGAAAATAGCATTTTTACGTTACATTCTAATACCAAAAGTATGGTATGTGATTATAATTAGAAATTTTATGTATGTTTTGCTTCGCAATCTGTTAAGTAAGCCTAGCTTCTTCCACTCTTCCGATGGTTAAAAGAATAGTCTATTTTATTCTTTTTAATTTTATTTGCTGCTTTCCTTTCATAGTGCAAGGTGTTAGTGCTGTTTATGTGTTCTTTTGTTATATTATATATGCAAAAGTAATCAATATGTTATTTATTTACGTTGTTAATTAGCAATAATTTATTAAATATCTTGTAGTGATTACAAAATGATAGTATGATGCGCGTTTAACTATTAATATGGAAGTAATATTGTAATAATTATTTTTATTTGATAGATGTTTGATAATTTTTGAAGAGCGATAGGGGATATGTAGATATTGATAGGCTGGAATATACGAAGTAGTATATATTCGAGTGCAAAAACTAAGGATTATAGCATTTCTTGTATTTGGCTGAGTTTATCAGTCGTCAGCAGAATATGCGAATCCATATCTTTTTGCACATTCCATCGGTTGAACCAGATGGCATCGAGCCCATAGCCAAGTGCACCAAGAATATCCGTATTATAATTATCGCCAATCATGAGTGTGGAGTCCTTGTCAGCTCCCGTAATATGAAGTGCATAATCAAAGAAACCCTTGCCAGGCTTGTTTTCTCCTGCATCTTCACTGAGTATAATATGGTCGAAATACTGGAGCATATCCGAAGCTTGTAACTTCTTGTACTGTACTTCATGGAAGCCATTACTACAGATAGACAGATGATAACCCTCGTTACGAAGATACTGCATTAAATGGTGTGCTCCCTCCACGGTACCCGGTTTGCAAGAGCAGAGATCGAGATATTGGTCACTCACCTCACGGCAGAAATCGTCAGTTAGCCAACTTGTATCTGTGCCTGGCAGGCAACATTCAAGGATAGGGCGTCTGAATCGTTCTACGATGAGCACATCACGTGTCATCTCTTTGCGGGTATACCGTGCCCACACATCCTCGTTAGTTGTCCAGTAAGCAGTAACGAATGCATCGAAATCAGGAATCATGTTAGACCAAGAACGGAGCTCGTAAAGTTCGCGTAGAGCGATAGAATTATTACCACGAGTATCATAGAGTGTATCATCGAAGTCGATGAACAGGTGAGTATATTTCGGATTTTTCATGTGTGCAAAGGTACGAAAATAGTATGGTTATTCCCATTTGATTAAGAAAAAAATGCAGGTCAGGTATCGGTCTTATTGAATACATAATTGCCATCTATGAATTGTATCATAGAGTTATGTCAATGTCTGTCCTCCAACCATGCATAATGATTGCCTAAATCTATATAGCACACACTCGAAAGGAAGTCCTTGTAGCGGTACTCTTAAGTATAGAGTATCCTCATAGTTTTATTTTCAGTTTATTCAACCTATAGATAATTGCAGTCTTGCTCCTTCCCATTTTTTGGGAGATATAGTTTATATCATGCCCTTCCCGATATAGGTCGAGTAGAAAATTTCTGGAAGTTGGGTTCTATATGCCTATATAGTTTAGCTATAAAAGTCATGTGTTAGTGAATAATAAGTTATTATAATAATTGAATATTTCGATCATTGTCTAATTTTACTATACACTTATTTCTTGCGATTGACAAATAAATGATTTAATTTTGCAATTAAAAGAAATATAATGGAAGAAAAGACTATTGGTAATCTTATAAAAGAGTATGTTGATGCTAGTGAGTATAATGTGAAAGAATTTGCTCAAGCAATATCTGTAAGTCGAGCCAACGTCTATGATATTTTTAATCGTAATACCATGGATATTGAACTTTTGGCACGTATATCTAAAGTGCTTCATCACAATTTTTTTAGTGATGTTGCATCTAATATGAATTTAGCAAATCCTGTTAATGAAACGGAGAAGGAAAGTCTACGACGAAAAGCTATAATGCAATTTCAAGATGTAGTTCCTCGTATTTTAAAATCTATGAATATAGAAGCTCAAATTTTCCTTGGACTTGATGCAAGTATAACAGATGAAATGTTTGTACCCGATTATTTAATATCTCCTTATTTTATTACTTTGACGTATGGGATGACTTTTGAAGAAAAATATAATGTATCAAATAGTCCTTATTTTAAATTTAAATATTTTTCAGATAATAAAGGGCATAATTTTTCTATTATGAGTAACATAATAAGTAAAACACAGTCTTGTGATTTGGCTTTGATTTATAGGACAGAAGAGGAATGGAGAGGTTTGTTAGAATTTATTTTTAGTACAATAAAAAATGAATATAATGATGTGACAAAGAATGAAATAAAAAAATTACAAAGTGAAATTTAAAATATTATGTGTATGAAAGGATATATTTATAAATATACATTTCCAAATGGTAAGGTCTATATTGGTCAGACAATGACAACTGTTGAAAATAGGCATCAGCAACATATTACGGAATATTCTGGGAAAGGAAATCCTCGTCTCTGGGAGGCCTTTCAACAATTTAAAGATTATGAACTAGAAACTATCCAGACGGTTGAAGTTAATAATCAGAATATGCTTAAATTAAAATTAAATCAAATAGAGGCAATGTATATAAATCTTTATAATTCATGTAATCCAGATTATGGATATAATGTGCGTCCTTATGCTATTTTTGTTCCTGATTATAATTCAATCTTACAGGAAAAGATTGATGAACTGATGGATATTAGATATAAAGAGTTATCAGAAAAAATGAGAATTATTCAGAAAAAGATATTTGAAGGTAAGGGCTCGTTAACTGATGAAGAAAAAAACTGGGTTAAGCTGACTTGTTGTAATCAAGATAATTTATTTAGTTTTCCTGCAGATTTTGATTTGGATGATTTGTCAAAAAATAAGGTAGAAAATGATGAGTATACTGAAGAGATTTTTGAAATTTGGGATCATTCTAATAGAGAAGAAGCTTTGAAATGGGCTTGTCAATACGTAAAGAATCATGCAGATATCATCATCTTAGAAGCTAGAAGGAAAAAAATGATAGTTGCTATCGTAAAGGATGATCCTGAGAATAAAATTGCAATGAAATTTTCTAATACTAGAGAAATAGCTCAATATTTCAATGTGAATCGTCCTGTAAATGTTAGAAATGTTTTAGAAGGTCGGCAGAAAAGTGCTTATGGATACAGGTGGATGTATCTAATGGATTACGAAAAGAAATATAAAAATTTTGATTATAAATCTGATAATGAGTAAGGTATAATGTCGATACTATTTTCTTTTATTAATACTTTAATTATCCTTTTGATTTATATATTCATTAAATAAATTAATGTCATTATCTATAAAAAATGTAGGGGTTATAAAGAATTTATTTTTATTATATTTGCATAATATTAATTTTAAAGTAGTATGAGAAAGGTTGTTTTATTATTTTTAATGGTGTTGTGTGGTATTGTTTCTTCTTTTAGTCAAGAACCAATCAAATTTCTTGGCATTCCAGTAGATGGCACGCGAGTTAATTTTGTTAGGCAATTACAGAGTAAAGGTTTTATAAGAAATATCAAGCAAGGACAGAATACTTTCCGTGGTGAATTCAATGGTAGAAACGTTAATGTTAGGGTAGCTGATTATCATGGAAAAGTATGGCGTGTCTTAGTCTCTACTGATATTATAAGTGAAAAAGATATCAAAATCTCTTTTAATAATTTGGTATACCAATTTGATAGAAACAAAAAGTATTTTTCATTAGATTCTATACAAACGATATCTGAACAAGAAGATGTTTATTTTGGTATTTTACAGAATAAAAGATATGAAGCAAATTATTATTTAAGACCTACAAGTGCAGATCAAGAATTACTGTCTACAGAGTATAGTAACCAGATTAGGAAACAATATGGTGAAAAAAAAATTAAAGATCTATCAGAAGATGAGATAAATAAGTTCTATAATGAGACCTTAAGTTGGAGCTTAACTCGATTATTAAAGAATCATGTTTGGTTCATGATTGATAAATTAGATAATATAATAGATTCTTATCAAATATTATTGTTTTATGATAATGAAGCTAACCATGATACAGATTCTGATTTATAGTTAAGGTTCCTTTTTAGTTGATTGTAATGAATATTTTAATATACATTTTCTGACATGATGGGTGATTTTGTTTTTTCATGGGCTGAAGATGAAGATGGTAAAATAGTACATGTAGATAGTGTACCTAATGGAAAACTGTGTAGATGCAGATGTCCTTATTGCCATGAGTCTCTTGTTGCTAAACAAGGGGATATAAGAGAGCATGGATTTGCACATAATAGTAAAGATCGTCAGGCTAATCTTTCTATATGCTATAAAGTTACTAAAGTTTCGCTTGTGAATATAAATTCATCAGGCGGCATTTAAATTATACATTTTATACAGTTTATGGAACTTTGGATTATCATCAACAAGTGCACTAAGCAACTCGCTGGCATCAGCAGATACCAATGCAGCGATTTCCAGGATGGTATCCAGTATCAGTTCCCATATCTTGTCCGTAACAGACAACTCGAGAGATTCATCAGTTGCATCTGCAAAGAGTGCACCGATGGTTTCATACGATTCAAATCGCTTCACTGTGCAGAGTATGTTATACTGCATCAAGGTCAGTGTAAAGCTGGCAATCTGTGCAGAGAAATGAACTGACTGACATCTGCCAAGATTCAGAAGAGTCTTGCAATCGCGATATGCACATTCAGTAGCCCAACGCATGGAGTAGATTCTGTAGGCTTTAAGGAAGCTAAGTTTCATATCTGTAGTGAGCAATCCGTTCCATTGGCCATTACGTCCACGCTTGCAGAAGAACAGTCTGACGGTTGTGCCAGCATACTTCACATCGATTGTACAATAACTCATTTTCAATGAGTTATACAAACTTTGAAGCCTTTTTTATTCCAAATTTACGTTAATATATGCATGTGATTTCTTACATGCGAAAGTTCAATTTGTTATAATAAATTTCTTCCCCGCAGTTTGTGCAATAATAGGTATTTATAAACATACCCTCTGTTGCTCCAACGTTATCGCAAAATTTACATTTAATTTTGTATACTTTTTCGTGTTGCTTTTGATATTGCTCGTTTTCTAATTCAACGCCCATTTGTGCGTCTTGATATCCCTTTTTATATCCTTCTAAAAACTCTTCTGTAGATCCTTCTGCTTTTAGACTTTCGTAATAATCACTATATTCGTCATATTCAGAAGTGTTATAATTTGCATCATGCTGTCCATAATATTCGCCAATTGAATACCCTGACTCATAAGTGTCATTCGCAAATGGATCACAAGAAATTAACGCCAGAGAAAGTACTGTGATTAAATATCGTTTCATAATTTACATATTATTATTCAATGCAAAGTTACGTAAATTTGCGTAAACTGGCAAGAAATTAAGTAAATAGTCAATAAAATATACTTTAAATAACGATAGATTTTTGGATCTTTACTTGCAACTTCCAAATTAATAATTTATTTTTGCAGAGTAAATAAAAAACTATGAAAGATTTAAAGCACGGTCAGTCATTACCCGATTTTGATTGGAGCGCTTTTGACAATGGCGCTTCAGTAACCGAAAATCAGGTCGATTTTGAGGAGATTCGTAATAATGAACTCCTCAAAAAGTGTCAGAATCACGAGATTATAGAAGGTACTGTTATCGCAATGGACAATTGGGATGTTATCGTTAACATCGGCTACAAGTGTGATGGTATCATTCCTGCTTCTGAGTTTCGTTACAACCCAGAGTTGAAGATTGGTGACAAGGTAGAAGTTTACATAGAGAGCGTGGAAGACAGCAAGGGGCAGCTCGTACTTTCTCACAAGAAGGTTCGCTTTGCTAAGGGCTGGGATAAGATCAATGAGGCTCTCGAGAAAAAAGAGACTATCCAGGGTTGCATCAAATGCCGCACTAAGGGTGGTATGATTGTTGATGTATTTGGTATCGAAGCATTCTTGCCAGGTTCACAAATCGACGTTCATCCAAT
>OCTW011593331.1_pt1 | contig 21526 bp, 17 predicted proteins | sample 1539671 | NCBI WGS metagenome assembly OCTW01 (sample SAMN02144230, study PRJEB22623) | gut metagenome | biome: sheep rumen | host: Ovis aries | place: New Zealand
GAGGCCAAAAAGTTCACCGTCGTCGGCCTGTGGGGGAAGTACATTTTCAAGCCGCAAAGCGATACCTATCCCTGCCTTCCGGAGTTGGAAGACGTCACCATGAAGATGGCCGATGTCGCCGGCATCCGTACAGTCAAGCACACGCTCATCAGACTGGCCGATGGAGAGTTGGGTTACCTCACCGAGCGAATCGACCGGGGAAAGAAAGGAGAGAAAATATCGATGCTGGACATGTGCCAACTGTCAAACCGCCTGACGGAACATAAGTATTATGGCACATACCCGCAACTGGCCGACACCATCGGCAAGTATTCATCGGCCCCTCTTTTGGACATTCAGCGATTCTGGGAAGTCGTCCTATTCTCCTGGCTTACAGGGAATTCCGATATGCACTGCAAGAACTTTTCCCTTGTCGACATGGGCGGCCGCAACTACTCCTTGGCACCGGCCTACGACCTGCTGGCCGTCCTGTTGGCCGATCCCTCCGATACCGAAGAGATGGCCATGACGCTAGAGGTGGGCGGCCGAAAATCCGGCTTCACCCGAGAAGATTTCCTGGGTGCGATGACCTCCTCCGGAATCTCCGCCGCCGTTGCCCAAAAGCTGCTGGAAAGACTTGTCTCGTTCCTTCCTGAATGGGAAGAACTTGTCGATGCGTCTTTTCTGCCCGAGGAATTGAAGTCCAGCTATAAAGATTTGCTTAAGGAAAGGATACGAAGGCTCACGAAATAAAAGTACACTTCCGACACAGTGCTTGTGGCCCTTGCGGCCCTTGTTGCGGGCGCAGCGTCTTGCAACAAAATTGAAAAGAAACCCTCCGCCGGCGTGCAACCTCATTATGTGACGCTCCCCTTTTGAGCAAACAGCGGCCTTCGGGCTGGAATTGTTTCCAGCATTTTTCTTATCTTTGCTCACAAATCTCACCTGTCATGAAAAGAGTTCTCCTATTTGCACTGCTACTTGTTTGTGCCTGCCAACGGGTGGAGCACAAGGCCGATGGCCTGCCGCAGCAGGCGGAAGCGCTGGTGCAGCAGGCCAAGGAAGAGCTTGACAACCAGCATTTTGATGCGGCGCTGGAGAAAGGCCTGAAAGCCCTGGAAACGGAACTGGGAATCATTTAATCCTTTTGCCATGCTCATCACACTGACCGGATACATGGGGTGCGGAAAAAGCACGGTGGGAAGCCTGGTGGCCGATGCCCTGGGCTGCCCCTTCCTGGATTTGGACGCGCTCATCGAGAAAAAGGCCGGGAAGACCATCCCGCAAATTTTTGCGGCCGACGGCGAGGAAAGCTTCCGCCGACTGGAGAAGAAACTCCTGGAAGAAACGGTGAAAAAATATGCCGAAAGCACGGCTGTACTGGCACTGGGCGGCGGTACGGTCACCGTTCCCGGCGCCCCGGTGCTGCTTCGGGAAAAGACGCTCTGCATCTACCTGAAAGCGTCCCTGGAAACCCTGCAAGACCGCCTGGAAGGGCGGACGGACGGGCGTCCGCTGGCCGGCGAAGGCTTTGCGGAAAGGCTTGGGCGGCGGCTCCCGCTCTATGAGCAGGCGGCCCGGATCATTCTGGATACTGACGGCTGCAAGCCCGAAGAGATTGCCGACGAGATTATCATTTCCTGCTTGTAATTCTGCCTCAGATTGCCTATCTTTGTACGACTATGGGCATTTCTGAAAGACAGTGGATTGTTAAAACGCCTGCCGATGAGGACCGGGCGGCACAATTGGCGACGGAGCTGGGCATCGACCGGGTTCTGGCCCATCTGCTCATCCAGCGCGGCGTATCCACTTTCGAGGAAGCCCGCAGTTTCTTCCGCCCCCGCCTGGAAGACCTCCACGACCCCTTCCTGATGAAGGACATGGACAAAGCCGTGGAGCGCCTTCACAAGGCCATCACCTCCGGAGAGAAAATCCTGGTCTATGGAGACTACGATGTGGACGGCACGACGGCCGTCGCCCAGGTGTACTCCTTCATCAAGCAGTTCTCGCCCAAAGTCCAGTTCTACATTCCCGACCGCTACGACGAAGGCTACGGCCTTTCGTACAAAGCCCTGGACTGGGCTTCGGACAATGGAATCGGCCTGGTCATCACGCTGGACTGCGGCATCAAGGCCATCGACAAGGTGGAATACGCCCGCGGAAAGGGGATGGAAGTCATTATCTGCGACCACCATCTGCCGGAAGACGAACTTCCCAAGGCAGCGGCCATCCTGGACCCCAAGCGCGAGGACTGCCACTACCCTTTCGACGACCTGTGCGGCTGCGGCGTAGGCTTCAAACTGGCGCAGGGCTATATCAAGAAATACGGTCTGGAATTCTCCCTGCTGGAACCGCTGCTGGACTTGCAGGTGGTTTCCATCGCATCGGACCTGGTGTCCATGACCGGAGAAAACCGCATCCTGGCCCACTTCGGCCTCAAGCGCCTGAACGAGAATCCCCGCAAGGGCCTGCTGGCCATGATCAACCTGGCCAAACTGGAGCCCGGCCATATCGGCATTGACGATATCGTCTTCAAGATTGGGCCGCGCATCAATGCCGCCGGCCGAATGGAAAGCGGACGCCTGGCCGTGGAGCTCCTCACCGCCACCGACGACCGCACGGCCTTCCGCATCGGAGACCAGATCAACGAGAACAACAACGAACGCAAGTCCATCGACCGGGAAATCACCCAGCAAGCCCTGGAAATGGTACAGGGCGGAAAGGCCCTGGCCGCCGAGAACGTCACCATCGTGTACAATCCCACCTGGAACAAGGGAGTCGTGGGCATTGTGGCCTCCCGCCTGGTGGAAGCCTATTACAAACCCACGGTGGTGCTCACCAAAAGCAACGGTTTCGTCACCGGCAGCGCCCGCAGCGTCCAGGGATTCGACCTGTATTCCTCCATTGAAAACTGCGCGGACCTCCTGGAAAACTTCGGCGGGCACATGTATGCTGCCGGCCTTACCATGAAGGAGGAGAACCTGGAGGAATTCTGCCGCCGGATGAACAGTTTTGTGGCCGACAACATTTCCCGGGAAGAGCTGACCCCGGTGGTGGAGATTGACGCCCGCCTGGACTTCTCGCAGATTACGCCCAAGTTCACCCGCATCCTCAAGCAGTTCCAGCCCTTCGGTCCCGGCAACAACAACCCGGTTTTCCTGACGGAAGACGTCTATGACGCCGGAAACGGCCGCAAGGTGGGCGCCGGCGGCGTACACCTCAAACTGGATGTCATGCAGGAGAGCCAGCCCTACCGCCAGATTGCCGCCATCGGCTTCAATATGGCCCACTACTACGAGCACATCAAGAACGGCAACCCCATCGACATCTGCTATTCCATCGTGGAGAATTTCTATCGCGGTTCCTCCACCGTCCAACTCCGGCTCAAGGACATCCGCGAGCGCGACGAACTCATCTGAGCTATCCCATCAGGTACTTCCCTGCCTTGGGAATCCGCTGCAGGAGCACGGCCACAAGCCCCACCACCACAAAACTGCAGAATGCGGTGGCCAGAATCTGGACCGGAGTGGTCCATACGCCCAGGACGCCGTCGGCCCCCAGGCCCAGCCAATCGCGGAAAAGGCCGGAGAAGCGGACCAGCACCAGCATGTGAATGAGATACATCCCGTATCCGGCCTTGGAAAGGGGCAGGATGATGTGCCGAAAGACGAAAGATTCTTCGCTGCGCTCAGAATGACAGGCCATCCGGCGAAAAACCAGCACCAGGCCCAGGGATGTCAGAAGAACCGGGAAGCCGCAGAAGAGAATGGGAGATTCCCAGTAAACGGCCAACGACAGGCCGCCCGAAAGCGGAAAAGCGCCCGGGGTTTCGGAGAACTGGAAAAGAAGGCCGGAAACGATGGACAGAAAGCCCAGCAGGAACATCACCCAGCCCAGGCTGGCCACCCTTCGCGTGTTCTCCATGTATTTCCGGATATAGAGCCCCAGCAGCAGATAGCCGATGAACCCGCTCAGGTAGTAGAATGTGCCGAAGGGGTTCCAGGAGGCCTCCCCCCAGAGCGGGAACAGGGCGGGCGCCGGCAGTCCGTCGGCCGCCTGGATCAACGGCGCCTCTCCCCCTGCGGCGGCCCGGATGGTGGGAATGAACGTGGTAAAAATCCAGATGCCCAGATACACGGAGAGTTCCTTTCTGGAAACTTTCTCCGCCCAGGGCGACAGCAGCGGCATCACCAGATAGATGCCCGCCAGCATATAGACAAACCAAAGATGGCCTGCCGCATAATTGAAGTTGAGCAGCAGCCCCTTCAGGTTCTCCACCGGCTCTCCCCACACCAGGGCATAGACCAGCGTCCAGAGTACCATGGGGATCAGGATACGGACGACACGGCGCTTGAAAAACTCCCCCGGAGTGTAGTGCAGCGGGAACTGCAGGTAACTGGAAGCGATGAGGAAAAGCGGAACGCAGCAGCGGCAGAGGCCTTCGAAGACCGCCACCCAGAAAGCATCGGTGGGTGTAAGGATAAGGGCTCCGTCCCCCCCGAGATAGAACGGTTCCGTGCCATGGACGACCATGACCATGAAGCAGGCTGTTACCCGCAGGAAATCCAGCCAGGTTTCTCTTTGTCTCATAGGATATAGCTAAGTTCTTTGAATCGGTAGTATCTGAGCCGTTCCCCTTCCCGGATGCGGAGCCGGCCGTCGGCCTCCACCCCTTCGATGACGCCGGAAAATTCCTCCCCGGTCGGAAGGTCCCGGTAACGGGCCGTCACGCCTTTCTGGAAAAGAAGGGCCGAATAGGCTTCGAAAAGAGCGGCGCGCCGCTTCTCGTCGAAAAGGAACGGAAGGTTTTCTTCGAACAGGGCCGTCAGGCGTTCCAGGGCGGGTTCCAGGGTCATTTCCTTTCCCGTGCAAAGGGCCAGCGAGGTGGCATTGGCCAGCTGCGGGAAAGCCGTCTGGTTGATGTTCACGCCCACGCCGATGACCGAAGCGGCGACGCTGTCTCCCCGGAGGGCGTTTTCAATGAGCACGCCGCAGATCTTTTTCCTTCCCACATAGACGTCATTTGGCCATTTAACCTGCGGGCACACGCCCTGCTCCTGAAGGAAGGACGCGACGGCATAGGAAACCAGATAATTGAGCCAGTGCACCCCGGAGGCGGCCAGGCGGCCCTCCGGGAACTTGAGGACGATGCTGAAGGTGAGGTTTTTCCCGGGCTCCGTGAACCAGCTGTTCCCCCGCTGTCCCCGGCCCGCCGTCTGCTCATAGGCCGCCAGGACCGTCCCGGAAGGATAATCTTCCAGACGGCGGAGCGCCTCGGAGTTGGTAGAGTCTATGGTCGGGAGCCAACGGATGGTCATTCTTCCGGCAGGGGTTCGTTAAACGGTTCCAGAAAAGGATTGTACATGCCTTCGCGGGCGATGGAGGTGGGCTGCCCGTGACCGGGAATCACGTCCGTCTCGCCGGGAAGGTTCAGCAGCTTTTCCTTGATGGAAGCCATCAGGACATCGTAATCCCCGCCGTAAAAGTCCGTGCGGCCGATGCTGCCGGCAAAGAGGGTGTCGCCGCTCAGAAGGAGGTTGTTCCGGGCCGAATAATAGCAGACGCTGCCGGGCGTGTGGCCGGGCGTATGGATGACCGTCCAGGCGGTACCGGCGGTGGTGATGACGTCGCCATCGGCAAGGGGAACGGTGGGGAAATCGTGCTTGAGGAAAGAGAACGACTGCATGGCACTGGCACCGGTTGTCCTGTCCATGATATCCACGTCTTCCGGATGCAGATAGACCGGTATCCGATAGCGGGCCAGGAGCTTTCCCACGCCCCAGACATGGTCGAAATGACCGTGCGTCAGGAGAATGGCATCCGGCGTCAGTTCATGGGCGTCAAAAAAATCCACGAGTTCCTGCGTGTCGTCGGGAGAGGACATGCCGGGATCCACTACCGTGCAGGCCTTCTGCCCGTCTTCCCACAGCACCACGCAATTGGTCCCCAGCGGGTTAAAAGTAAATACTCTGGTATGAAGCATTTTCGTATCCTGTTTTTTCATTGCAAATTTACGATAATTTTACCAACTTTGTAGAATAAAGGACACGCGGCATGCATATCGGAATCGCAGGAAATATCGGCAGCGGAAAAACCACGCTTACCACCCTTCTGGCCCATCATTACGGCTGGACGCCCAAATTCGAGTCTGTCACCTACAACCCGTACCTGTCAGACTATTATGCCGATATCAAACGCTGGTCCTTCGCCCTGGAGATGTACTTCCTGCAGCAGCGTCTGCACGACACCCTGGAAATCGCCAAGTCGAAGGAGGTCGTCATCCAGGACCGCACCCTCATGGAAGGCGTACACATCTTCGTGGCCAACAACTACGCCCAGGGGAATCTCTCGGAACGGGACTACAACACCTACATGGACACGTACAACGTGATGATGGCCGTGGTGAAGGAGCCGGACCTCCTGATTTACCTGCGCTCCAGCATCGAGCACCTGGTGGCCCAGATCCAGAAGCGCGGAAGAGATTATGAACAGTCCATCTCGATCGAGTATCTGGGCGGTCTCAACCAGCGTTACGAGCAATGGATTGCCGCCTACAAAGGCAAACTCATCATCGTGGACGCCGACCGGCTGGACTTCCTGAACCGTGCGGAAGACTTCGCCTCCATCACGGACCGGATCGACGCGGAGTTGTACGGATTGTTCTAAATGTTTATCTTTGTGAACCTAATTGTTAAGTTATGCATATAGCGATTGCAGGCAATATCGGCAGCGGAAAAACCACGCTTACCAAAATGCTGGCCGCCCACTACGGCTGGACGCCCAGGTTCGAATCGGTTGATTTCAACCCCTACCTCGCAGATTTCTACGAGGACATGGAACGCTGGTCGTTCAATCTCCAGATCTATTTCCTTAACAAGCGTTTCCAGGACGTGGTGGAAATCTCCAAGCACCAGGAGGTCATCATCCAGGACCGCACCATTTATGAGGACGCACGCATCTTCGCCCCCAATCTTCACGCCATGGGGCTCATGTCCACCCGGGACTTCGAGAATTACAGCGACCTCTTCGACCTGATGATGTCGCTGGTGAACCCGCCGGATCTGCTGATTTATCTCCGCTCCAGCATCCCCAACCTCATCGCCCAGATTCAGAAGCGCGGCCGCGAGTACGAGCGTTCCATCCGCATAGACTACATCACCGGCCTCAACCAGCGATACGAAGACTGGATCGAAGGCTACAAGTCACGTCTCCTCATCGTAGATGTGGATCATGTCAAATTTGAAAACAAACCCGAAGATTTCCAATTCATTACGGACAAGATAGATGCCGAACTCTACGGCCTCTTCCCTTCGGAACAATAAAACCAAAACCCAAACCTCTGTTATGGCAGAAAGAATCACCATCATCGACTTTGTCGAAAAATACTCCCGCAAATACGAGAACCATCCTTACCTCCGGGAAAAGATTGACGGAAAATGGACGGAGATTACCCAGGGACAAACCCGTGAAATGGCCTACCGCATCGGTGCCGGCCTCATGTCGCTGGGGCTCAGGAAGGGGGACAAGATCGCCCTCCTGTCCGAAAGCCGCGCCATGTGGATTCTGGCCGAACTCGGCGCCCTGTATGCCGGTGCCACCGACGTTCCCCTTTCCGTAAACCTCGGTGAGGGCAAGGACCTCGTGTTCCGCATCAACCATTCGGAATCCAAGTGGATTCTCGTCTCCGGCAACCACCTTCCCAAGATCCGCGCCATCCTGCCGGAATGCCCCGCCGTAGAAAAAGTCATCGTCTTTGACGACACCGCCTTCGATTACGACAAACTGGGCGAAAAGGAAATCCGCATCAGCGAAATCCAGAAAATGGGTGACGAGTTCCTCAAAGCCCACCGCGCAGAATTCGAGGCCCGGTACAAATCCATCGGCCCGGACGATTACGCCAACATCTCCTATACGTCCGGCACGACGGCCGATCCCAAGGGAATTCTCCTGACCCACCGCAACTACACGGCCAACGTGGAACAGGGCAACTCCGTCATTACCATCGGCGAGGGGGAAGTGATGCTCATCATCCTTCCGCTGGACCACTGCTTCGCCCATGTGGCCGGCATGTACACCATGATGATTTACGGCGGTTCCATCGCGTTTGTGCCCATCGGCAAAAATGCCCTGGCAACGCTCCGCAACGTCCCTGCCGCCATCAGCGAAGTGCGTCCGCACGTGATGCTCTCGGTTCCGGCCCTGGCCCGCAACTTCAAGAAGAATATCGAGACCGGCATCAAGAAGAAGGGACCCAAAGTGGAGAAACTTTTCAACTTCGCCGTCAGCAACGCCATCAAATACAACAAGGAATACTACAACCGAGGCACCGGCGGAACGGCCTGGCGAAAACCGCTCGTGGCCTTCTTCGACAAAATCCTGTTCAAGCAGGTCCGGGAGAGTTTCGGCGGCCGCATGCGCTTCTTCGTAGGCGGCGGCGCCCTGCTGGACATCGAACTGCAGCGCTTCTTCTGCGCCGTGGGCATACCCATGTTCCAGGGATACGGCCTCACTGAAGCCACGCCCATCATCTGCGCCAACTCGGAGGGTCACGCACGCTTCGGATCCTCCGGACGCATCGTCCGCCCCATGGATTGCGTCATCCTGGACGCCGATGGCAAGGAAGTGCCCCACGGCACCAGGGGAGAGATTGTCATCCGCGGAGAGAACGTGATGGCCGGCTATTGGAAGAACCCCAAGGCCACGGCCAATACCATCGTGGACGGCTGGCTGCATACCGGCGACATGGGCTACATCTGCCCCGAAGACCCTGACTTCCTCTATGTCGTGGGCCGCTTCAAGAGCCTCCTCATCTCCTCCGACGGCGAGAAATACTCGCCCGAAGGCTTTGAAGACAACTTTACCGAATCCTCCAAGTGGGTGAACGCCTGCGTGCTCCACAACAACCAGAAGCCCTACTGCGTGGCCCTGGTCGTCCCGGACATGAACGCCCTGGACGAGGCCTGCCAGAGGCATGGACTGGACCCTGCCACCGAGGAAGGCAAGAACTACATGCTGGATCTCATCCAGGCCGACGTGGACACCTACAAAAAAGGCGGCAAGCACGAAGGCATGTTCCCGGAACGCTGGCTGCCCAGCGCCATCGGCATCTGCGACGAGGAATTCACCATCGCCAACAAGATGATGAACTCCACCATGAAAATCGTGCGCGGAAAGGTGGAAGAGCATTATGCCGATCTGCTGGATTACCTCTACACCGCCGAAGGCAAGGACATTCACAACGCCCGCAACCTGAAAGCACTCACTAAATGATTGTAAGACAAGCCGTCACGGCGGACATTCCCGCCATCATGGCCGTTTTGGAAGCTGCCCGGGGCATTATGCGTGCCTCGGGCAACCCCTTTCAATGGCCGGACGGGTATCCCACGGAGGCCATGATCCGGAATGACCTATCGGCCGGCGTGGGAAAAGTCTTCGACAGGGACGGCGCCGTGGTCGGGTATTTTGCCTGCATTCCCGGTCCGGACCCCACCTACTCTTACATCGAAGACGGTGCCTGGCTGGAAGACACCCTTCCCTATTATGTGATTCACCGCATCGCCTCCCTTCCCGACGTGCACGGCATCTTCAAGGGAATCATCGACCATGCCGGCCGGCTTACCGGCAACATCCGCATCGACACCCACAAGGACAACCGCATCATGCAGCATCTGCTGGAAAAGCATGGTTTCACATCCTGCGGAATCATCTATCTCCAGAACGGTTCCCCCCGCCTCGCCTACCAGCGGGTGCAATAGCCGAATTGCAGAGGCGGGAGAAAATGAGTATCTTTGCGGTCCCATGAAAAAGAAGGAATACATAGAGGTGCGCGGTGCGCGGGCCAATAATCTTCAGAATATCGACGTGAGCATTCCGCGCGGAGAGTTTGTCGTGGTAACAGGACTCAGCGGCAGCGGAAAGAGTTCCCTGGCCTTCGACACCATCTATGCCGAGGGTCAGCGCCGCTACATGGACACCCTCTCCACCTATGCCAAGCATTTCATGGGCATTCTGGAAAAACCGGAAGTAGAGGAGATTACGGGGCTCAGTCCCATCATCGCCATCGAGCAGAAGACCACCGGCAACAATCCCCGTTCCACGGTGGGAACCATTACGGAAATCTACGACTTCCTGCGCCTTCTGTATGCCAAAGGCTCCCGGGCCTTCTCGCCCGAGAGCGGCAGGGAGATGGTCCGGTACACGGATGCCCAGATCGTGGACCTGATCCTGGAACAGTACAATGGCCGGAAGTGCTACCTGCTCTCCCCCGTTATCCGGGGCCGCAAAGGCCACTACCGCGAGCTCTTCGACCAGATGCGCAAACGGGGCTATACGGAGGTTCGGATAGACGGCGAAATTTTTGAGCTGCAGGAAGTTACGTCTCTGGACCGCTACAAGCCCCACTTCATTGAGCTGGTGGTGGACCGCCTCAAGCCATCGGCCGGAGACGACCGCCGCGTGCGGGAATCCGTGGCCCGGGCCCTGAATCTGGGCAAAGGCTCCGTCGCCATCCTGGACCAGGAAAGCGGAAAGCTGACGCACTATTCCAAGCACCTGGTGGATCCCGAGAGCGGCCTGTCACTTCAGGAACCCCAGCCGCACAGTTTCTCCTTCAACTCTCCGCAGGGTTACTGTCCGCATTGCAAGGGACTCGGAACCATTGTGGACGTGAACATGGACAGTATTATTCCCGACCGCAGCAAGTCGGTGGCCGACGGCGGCATCGCCCCTCTGGGGAAAGTGCGGGAAAACCGGAAATTCGACATTATCCGTTCCATCGCCCGGAAATACAACTTCAGCCTCTACGATCCGATTGACGCCCTTCCGGACGAGGTGGTGAGCCTGCTGGTCTTCGGTTCGGAAGACCTTTTCCGCGTGGGAGAAGGCAACCTGACGGAGATGGAAAGCTGGGGCGGCGTCATCGACAACATCGAAGACACCGTCACCTGCCCGGTCTGCGGCGGTACGCGCCTGAATCCGGAAGCCCTCTGTTTCCGCGTGGACGGGAAAACCATCCCGGAGGTATCGGCCATGGAAATGACGGAACTCCGCAAATGGCTGGACACCATCCCGGAAGGCTTCAACCAGCGGGAGAAGAATGTATCCCGCGACATCCTCAAGGAGCTCCGGGAGCGCGTCCAGTTCATGCTGGACGTGGGGCTGGACTATCTCTCGCTGGACCGTCCCACCGGCTCGCTTTCCGGTGGCGAAAGCCAGCGCATCCGCCTGGCCACGCAAATCGGCTCGCGCCTGGTGAACGTGCTCTATATCCTGGACGAACCGTCCATCGGCCTTCACCAGAAGGACAACCGGAAACTCATCGAATCGCTCAAGGCCCTCCGCGACGAAGGCAATTCCGTGATGGTGGTGGAGCACGACGCCGAAACCATGTTCAATGCCGACTGGCTGGTGGACGTGGGCCCGGGTGCCGGCGAGAACGGCGGCCGTATCTGCCTGAGCGCCCCGCTTGAGACACTGCTCAAGGGCACGGAAATGGATGCCGATACGGCGGCTCATGCGCTTGTGGGGCCGTCGGTTACCTTGGATTACCTGAAAGGGAAGCGGGAAATTCCCGTCCCCAAAAGGCGCCGCAAGGGGAACAGGCTCTTTCTCACCCTGAAAGGGGCCACCGGCAACAACCTCAAGGACGTGGACGTGAGTTTCCCGCTGGGATGCCTCATCGGCGTGGCCGGCCTGTCCGGCTCGGGCAAGAGTTCCCTCGTGAACGAAACGCTCATGCCCATCCTCAAGCAGAAATTCTACCGCTCCAAGGAAAAGCCCCTGCCCTACAAGAGCCTGGAAGGGGTGGAGCACATCGACAAGCTCATCGAGATTGACCAGAGCCCCATCGGCCGCACGCCCCGCTCCAATCCGGCCACCTTCACGGGGGTTTTCAACGATATCCGTACACTCTTTGAGGAAACGCAGGATGCCAAGGTACGCGGTTTCAAGGCGGGCCGGTTCTCCTTCAACGTCGCCGGAGGACGCTGCGAGGAATGCAAGGGCGCCGGCATCAAGGTCATTGAGATGAATTTCCTCCCTTCGGTGCACGTAGCCTGCGAAGTGTGCGGCGGCAAACGCTACAAAGAAGACACCCTGGCCGTCCGGTACAAGGGCAAGAACATCAACGACGTGCTGGAAATGCCCATCAGCGAGGCCTACGAGTTCTTCAAGCCCATTCCACGCATCGCCGCCAAACTGAAGGCGCTGGTGGATGTGGGCCTGGGCTACATTCATCTGGGGCAGAGCGCCGTCACCCTTTCCGGCGGCGAAAGCCAGCGCATGAAACTCGCGGCCGAACTGTCCCGTCCCTCCACCGGAAAGACGCTGTATATTCTGGACGAGCCCACCACCGGTCTCCATTTCGAAGACATCAACGTGCTGCTGGGCGTTCTTCAGCGCCTGGTGGAAGCCGGCAATACGGTGATTGTCATCGAACACAATCTGGACGTGCTGAAATCCATGGACTATGTGTTCGACATGGGGCCTTCCGGCGGCCGGCGCGGCGGGCAGATCGTGGCCCGGGGAACCCCTGAGCAACTGGCCGACGACCCCGGCTCCGTCACCGGCCCCTTCCTCAAGGACATCCTGAAAGACAAGGAGTAATTTATCCTAACGATTTGAAGGTATATTCTAAAGATTCCGTGGGAGATGTCGTATCTTTGCCGCCACGATGCTGGTGGCTGCGGTCCTCATATTGTTTTCCTTTTTCAAGGTTCAGGCCGATACGGTTCTGACCCCGGCTTTCGCAACGGCCGTCAAGGAAGATTTCCCCACCGCAGGGCCCGTCAGCGGCGTTCCGGCCGAATTGTTACAGCGATATGGAATCCATCATTCCAAGGATATCGGCCTTCTTGTTCCGGGCCTCCATCTGCCCGACTACGGCGCCTCCCTCACTTCCAGCATCTATGTACGGGGGTTCGGTTCCCGGATGGAGAATCCGGTCATCGGCCTGTATGTCGATGATTTCCCCATCTTGGACAAAAACAGCTACGATGTCGATTACCTGGACATCGCCGGCATCCGCTTTCTGCACGGCCCCCAGGGCACCGCATACGGCCGAAACGCCCTCTGCGGCGTGCTCTCCATCCGCACCCGCCGGCAAGCGGGTTTGCAGGCCCGGCTGGAATACGGAAGCGGGCAAACGGTCCGGGCCAGTGTGTCCGGAGGTGTCGGGCAGCACAGTTTCAGCGCAGCCTATCGGCATACCGGAGGCTTTTTCCAAAATGCCTATTCCGGCAAGATGTGCGACCCCTACGACGGCGGGCAGTTTCGCTGGCGCTGGGAAAAACCGGGGCCGAAATGGACGCTCAGCCACCTTCTCCAGGCCGCATTCTCGGACGAGGGGGGCTTTTCCTACGGAGCCTGGAAGGATGGGAAGGTAATGCCCGTGAACTACAACGATGCGTCCGGCTACCGGCGCCTTACCGTCCTGGATGGCTTCAAAGCCCGTCTCCACAACGAAAAACTGACGCTGGACCTGCTGACCTCCCTGCAACTGCTTCACGACGACATGCGTATGGACCAGGACTATACACCCGAATCCATATTCACCCTGCAGCAGCGGCAGCTCAGCGGAGCCCAAACCTTCGAGGCCATTGCCCGTCCAGCCCGGAAAACAGGAAACTGGCGGCCGGTGACAGGCTTTTTCGGCTTTTTCAAAGCCAACCATCTGCAGGCTCCCGTCCTGTTCAAACGCGACGGAATCCGGAAACTGATCCTGGATAATGCCAATGCCGGCATCCCGGACGAAATCGGCGTTCTGGACATTCCCGATACGGAATTTCCGGTGAACAGCACCTTCGACATCCTTTCCTGGAACGCCGCCCTGTACCACGAATCCGAATTCGTTTGGGGCCGATGGCATTTCACCGCCGGCCTCAGACTGGACTATGAAGGCGCTTGGATGCGCTACGACTGTTTTTCCTCCCTGCACTATCAGATGATTCCTTATATGCCGGCGGCCAAAGCCTACCGGGACACTTATACCGGTGCCCTGAGGCATGGTTCTTTCCAGTTACTCCCCAAACTGGCCCTGCAGTATGACGGCCCGGGCCGCTGGCTCTTTTTTGCATCCCTTTCAAAAGGCTACCGCGCCGGCGGCTTCAACACACAGATTTTTTCGGACATCCTGCAAAACCGCGTCATGAATGGTCTCATGGAAGACCTGGGCGTTTATCTGGACAAGCCCGCGGTGTCGGTCCTGGCCGACCGCACGGAGTATCAGCCCGAGGAGCTTTGGAACAGCGAAGCGGGATTCCGCTACCGGAGCAAGTCTTTCCAGGCGCAGGTCAGCCTGTTCTGGGCGGAGGCCGTGAACCAGCAGTTGACGGTATTTCCGCCGGGCATGTCCACCGGACGGATGATGACCAATGCCGGCCGCAGCCGCAGTTATGGCACAGAGATGCAGGTCCTGTGGCATCAAAACGGTTTTAACGCCCAAGCCTCCTGGGGATGGAACAGGGCCCGTTTCCTGCAGTTTCACGACGGTCAGGCCGACTATGCCGGCCACCGCATCCCCTACAGCCCGGAACACACCCTGTTCGCCGCCACGGGGTATGAAGGGGCCCGCTGGGCGCTGGAAATCCAGCTGAAGGGAACGGGGCCCATCGCCTGGAACGAAGCCAATTCCCTCATCGAACCGTTTTACTTTACGCTGGGAGCCCAAGCCTCGCTGCAATTCCCCCGTTTCCGGATTTACCTGCAGGGCGAAAACCTCACCGGGACACGCTACCGCTGCTTCTACTTCAAATCCATGGGAAACGAATTCTTCCAACTGTCCAAACCCGTGCGCATTACGCTCGGAATCCAATTCTCCGTTTTATGAAAAGAAACATTCTTGCACTCTTTCTGGCACTGGCCGGCCTCTGCGCCTGCTACAAAGCGCCGCAACCCGACGAAGTTCCCCAAGACAGCCTGTACGTAGGAACCGTCTCCGTCGATTATGACGGCGGGGTCTATGACAACCCGGACACCCAGGTGGCCTGCATCCCGTCGGCCGACGGAAAAACAGCAGACATCGTTATCTATAAAATCAAGTTCGTCCCCAGAATGCCGATACGGATCGACGTCACCATTCCCGGAGTGAAAGTGACCTCTCTCCAGGACGGGCTTCAGCTCTCTTGTCATGACGTCACGCCGCTGGCCATGGGGGGAGAGTATCCCAAATACCAGGTTTACAACTTGCAGGGCAGCGTCACCGGCGACAAACTGAGTCTCAGTCTCCTGTTCGGCGAATACCCGACCCGTTTCAGCGGCACCCGGTGACGGGGACGCCCCACTCTGCGCGGAGACGGTCCATCAGGTGCATGATGTACAGGGTCTCGGCATGAGGCATCTGAGGCGGTTCCAGACGGCCGGCCCGGATGGCGTCGGCACAGGCCTGAAACTGATATTCAAAGCCTGTAATCTGCCGGGGAACGGGTATTTCGCGCTCCACGACGTGCCGCTTCCGGCAAATGCGCAGACAGCCGGGGTTGATGATGTCGTCAAAAACCAGATAACCCGTCGTGCCGGCGACGACCCCTTCATTGGCACTTTGCGAGAAGGCCGAGGCCTGTACGGAAGAAAGCGTACCGTCTTCGTGAATGAAAGTAATGACTTCGGAGGCATCTACGCCGGAATCGGCCCGGATGCAGGAGGTACTGAGCTCCCGGATGGGGCTGTCGCAGTACATCCGCACGAAATTCAACAGATAAACGCCCAGATCCAAAAGGGCGCCGCCCCCCAGTTCCGGCTTCAGAACCCGCTCCTTGTCCGACACGTTGTAGGCCAGGGAAGCGGTCAGCATATGGGGCGTCCCGATAGCACCGGAGGCGATGATTTCCCGGGCCATCGTACGGGCCGGCATGTAGCGGGACCACATGGCTTCGGCCGTAAACACCTTTTTTTCTCGGGCCAACGCCAGGACAGAAGCCGTTTCCACCGCGTTCATCATAAAGGATTTTTCCACCAGGCAGGGCTTTCCGGCCAGAATGGCATCCCGTGTCTGAGAAAAATGGCAGGAGTGCGGCGTGGCAATATACACCAGGTGGATGTCCGGGTCCTGCAAGAGTTCGTCGTACGAACCATAGGCGCGGGGGACATCAAAACGCGCGGCAAATGCCTGCGCTTTCTCCAGCGAACGGGAGCCGACGGCCAGGCACCGCATTCCGTCCATGGCCGCAAGGGTACGGGCCGCCTTCTCGGCAATGTGTCCCGCGCCGATAATGCCTACATTCATAGCGTCTGTCCCCCGATGAATTCCCGCATGATGGACGTGGGCGGGATGGCGGCGATCTCGGACGGATTCAGAGGAACGATGTACTCCAGGAACCTGAGCAGTCTCACGGCCTCGGCATAAGCCGGGGAAGACGGGAGGATGCGGCGCAGCAGCGGTTCTGCATAATATCGCAGCAGCGGGAGTTCATACAGCAGAGCCGTATTGAACTGGGCGTCGGCATTCTCCTGGAAGGGGAAGATGTAGCGGTTCTCTCCCCTTCGTACCGAAGGCCAGCGGGCAATGGTGTCCTCGGGGATGATGCCCCGCACCCGGTTGTCGCGCACCATCCGCCGCAGCAGACGGTTGTCAGAGGTGGAAATGCAGCAGTTTTCGTCCAGTTTCAGGGAGGTGAGCGCCGACGCATAGATGCGGAAAATGCGGCTTTGGTCCACCGAAGGAACCATGTCGGGATCCAAGGCATGGATGCCTTCCATAATCAGGATATCGTTCTGCTCCAGGTGCATCTTACGCCCTTCGAAAACCGGCTTGCCCGACTTGAAGTCATAGCGTGGAAGCTCCACTTCCCCGCCCGCGAGCAGGGTGTTCAGATGATTCCCCAACAGTTCCAAGTCCATGGCCTCCAGGGCTTCGAAGTCGTAATTGCCGAACTCGTCCTTGGGCGTCCGGTCCCTGGCCACAAAGTAATTGTCCAGTTCAATCACCTTCGGATTCATCTCCTTCACCATGCACTGCTGGGCCAGGCGCAGGGACGAGGAGGTTTTTCCGCTGGAGGAAGGGCCTGCCAGGAAAACGATTTTCACACGGTCGCGCACAGCATGCACTTTGTCGGCCAGCTCTGCATAACCACGCTCCTGACGGGCTTCGCAGAGGTTGATCAGGCTCACGGCACCGCCTTCATTGAGGCGTTTGTTCAGCGCGCCGACGCTCACCACGCCCGTGGCCTTGCACCAGTAGCCGTATTCCTTCAGCGTAACGGTCAGTTTCTTCTGCTTCAGGCGGGGAATCGTGCGGGTGATGTCCTCTTCCGAGGGATACTGAAGGCAGAACCCGTGATGGAAGGGCATAAGGTCGAACACATTCAGCAAACCCGTGGAGGGAACCAGCGGACCGTAGAAATTGTCGGCCACGCCGTCCAGGTAGTACACTTGGCAGAAAAAAGTCCCCAGCGACTCCTGCAGGGCGGCCTTCAGGGGCTGTTTCTGGGACCGGAACAGGGCCTGGGCCTCATCCGAGCGCAGCGTTTTCTGGGTAAAAGGCAGATCCCGGGCCACCAGATTCCGCATCTCCTCCCGAAGGGCCATGATATCTTCATCGGCCACATGTTCCGCCCGGAACTTGCAATACAGTCCGCTGGGCAGCGAATGGTTGATCTTGAATTTCTTGTCCGGAAACAGGGTGCGCGCGGCACGCTGGGCCAGGAAACAGAGGGAACGGTTGTAGGTGCGCCGGCCCTCGGGGTGGTTGAAGCCGATAAACGCTACCGAGTGCGGGAAGAACACCTGATAATCAAGGCTTTTCACTTTATGATCCACCAGGGCGGCAAGAACCGGATACTCTTTTCCCGTCCGGTCGTCGGTGACGGTTCGAGGCGCGATGGCCGACAGCGGCGACCCCATCGGAAGGGAGTAGTCGCGGCCGTTGTTCAAACAGGTGATGGTGACTTTTTCCATGAACAAATTATGGCAGGATGTTGATGTTTCAGCGTTTGAATTCTACGATAATGGCACTCTTGGGCGCCACGGAGAAGCCGTCCTTCAGGGTGACGGTCTCCCCGCTCAGGACTTCCGTCCCGGTGACGGGCCCCGTGACAAACTCCCGGTAGTGGTTCCAGTCCAGGGTGCGGGGCTCGGAAGTATTGTTGATATACACAAAGACGGCATCCGTGTCCGTGTAACGGAAGAAGCCGTAGGTGTTGTCCGTGATGTTGCGCGCCCCTTCGTTGCGGCGGGACAGGAAATGCAGCGTCTTCCCCTCCTGCACGGCCTTGCAGCCCTTGCGCCAGCGGAAGAGGGTGCGGGTGTAATCGTGCAGTTCGGCCGCCGTGGCATACATTTCCGGGGCCGATGCACGCCCGGCGGCGGTGAACAGGTCGCAGCCGTCCCCTTCCCAGCCGCCCGGGAAGTCGATGCGCTTGGCACCGTCGTGCGGCGGGCAGTCTTTCCTTTCCAGGAACATCATTTCGTCGCCATAATACAGCTGCGGTATGCCCCGGAGGGTGGCCAGCAGCGTCAGGGCCAGTTTCATGCGGGCGGGGTCGTTCCGCAGGACATCCCCCGTGCGGGCATGGTCGTGGTTGGCGAAAAAGGTCATCATGTGGGTAAGGTCCTGATAGGCAAAATCCTGCGCCAGCACGGAATAGATGCGCGTCATGCCCTCGTCCCAGAACACCTGATCTTCATTGAGGGCGCGCAGCAGGGCCTGCTGCAGCGGGAAGTCCATGATGGAAGGCAGGTTGGAGTTGAATCCGTTCCAGTTGGGATTGTCCTTCTGCCAATAGGCCACCTGCGGGATGTTCATGTCCCAGCACTCCCCTACGATGTTCAAGCCCGGATACTCGTCCGTAACGGCCTTGCACCAGGCCGACATGGGCTCCGGTTCGTTGTAGGGATAAGTATCCACCCGGAGGCCGTCCAGGCCGGCATACTCGATCCACCAGACGGCCCACTGCTGGAAATATTTGAGCACGAAAGGATTGTCCAGGTTCATGTCCGGCATGGAAGGGACGAACCAGCCGCTCTCCTGGCGCTCCCGGTCCCGTACGGAAGCGTGCGGGTCCATATAGACGGAGAAGAGCGCGTTCATCTGCATATAGGGCTCGCTCACATGGTACCAGTCCTTGAAGGGAGGCTCTTCCATCCACCAGTGAGCGGTGCCGCAGTGGTTGGTCACAATATCCATAATCACCTTGAGCCCCTTCTCATGCGCCTTGGCCACGAAAGTCTTGTAGTGCTCGTTGTCCCCGAAGCGGGGGTCGATGTGATAATAGTCGGCACAGGCATAGCCGTGGTAACTTTCGCGGGGCTGGTTGTCCAGCAGAAGCGGCGTACACCAGATGGCCGTGGCGCCCAGGTCGGCGATATAGTCCAGGTGGTTGATCATGCCCTGGATATCCCCTCCGTGGCGGGCCACCGCGTCCTGGCGGTCCACCTTGTCGGGCGTTGGAGGCACCGTCCAGGGACGGGCCGATCCGTCAAAATACTCCCCGCCCTGCCAGGCCTCGTCATTGTCCCCGAAAGCCGATGCAAAGCGGTCCGGCATGATGAGGTAAATCATATCGGCCACCGTGAAGCTCCCGCGGGCGGCGCTCCCCTTCTCCCGTTCGCGGATGAGATAGGGGTATTTGAACGACTCTCCTTCCTTGGAGAAAACCAGGTAACAGATGCCTGCCGGGGCCTGGGCCGATACTTCCACATCCACGAACAGGTAGTTGGGACTGTCGGCCTTGTGGATTTCCTTCACCTTGAGAGCACCTCCGGGGATGGAGACATCATACGAGGCGATGCCGGGTCCCTGAATCATGAGCTGGAGGTCCGTCTTCATGCCGGTCCACCAGCTGAGGGGCTCCACGCGCATCACTTGCGTGGTCGCTTCTTCCACATCGGCCGGGTTCAGGGCCTGTGAGGCCGAACAGGCGGCGGAAAGGGCGACGGCAGCCATCAGAAGGGCCTTTTTCATTTGTTGATCTTGGTTAATACCATATACTCGCCCGGAGCCAGCGTAATTTCGTACGGAGTCTTGATGGTGGCGCCGGTGAATACATTCTTATATTCCCCGAGCAGATTGAGCGTCATGGTAACGGGGGCCGACTCCAGGTTCAGGAAAGGCTGCGCTACCGCGTCGCCGGCAGGGCGGTTGTCATTGCCCCCGGCCTTTTGTTCCGCGGCTTCCTGCTTGACGGGAATGCCGAAGTTGGCCAGCACAATCACCATATTGTCCTTAACCTGGCGGTCAAAGGCCACCCAGCCTTCCGGAGCATCCCACCAGTTGATTTCACCGCCTCTTTCCCCTGCCGCCAGGGCCGGGTTGCCGTGCTTGAGGTCCACCAGCGTCTTCCAGAACTTGGTGTAGGCGTTGGCGCTCCAGTCCACGATGGGGTCTTTCTCGAAGAAGGCCAGACGGCGGTCCAGGCCGATTTCCTGGCCGGTGTAGATGAGCGGCTGGGAGCCGGGAAGGGTGAAGCAAAGGACGGCGCAGGCATCGGCCGCCTTGCCTTCGCGTTCAAACTCGGTCCCGGACCAGGAGTTCTCGTCATGGTTGGAGGTGAAGGTGAGACGGAAGGCCTCCTTGGGGAAACGGGCGGCATCGCGGGCCACATAGTCCTTGAGGTCCTGGACGCTCTTGCTGCCCTGGGCAAGACCGTTCAGCAGATGATGCAGTTCCCAGGCGTAATTGGCATCAAAAGTGGTACGGGCATCGGCCAGGTTGTCGCGCTCGGCCTCGGCCAGAAGATAGGCCTCCGGATAGTCCTTGTTCATCTTGGGGAGGATGCTGTACCAGAAATCGGCCGGAACCTCGCCGGCGGCGTCGCAGCGGAAGCCGTCCACGCCCTTTTCCAGCCAGAAGCGCATGGCGTCGTCCTGGGCCCGCCAGACTTCCTGATTTTCATAATTGAGGCTGCGGGTGTCGGTCCAGTCGTATTCCCAGATGGCGTTGCCCTGGGCGTCACGCTCGTAGAAATCGGCCGGCTTTTCCTGCATCCAGACATGGTCCGGGGCGGTCTGGTTGGCCACCCAGTCCAGGATTACCTTGAATCCCATGGCATGCGCCGAGGAAAGCAGCTGCTCAAAGTCTTCCATGGTGCCGAATTCCGGATTCACCTTCTTGTAGTTGGAGATGGCATAATAGGAGCCCAGGGTGCCCTTGCGGTCTGCGGTGCCAATTTCATACATGGGCATAAGCCACAGAACATCCACGCCCAGGTCCTTCAGACGGGGCAGCTGGGCCTCCACGCCCTTGAAAGTACCTTCGGGGGAGAATTGGCGGATGTTCACTTCGTACACGACGGAATGGTAAGTCCATTCCGGATGACAGGGGGTTGTTTTCGCGCAGGCGAAGAGCAGCAGGCCCGCAGCGACGGCTAAAAGGCATTTTTTCATAACAATGGTTATTCGTTCGTTGGCATACAATATTAGTCATTTTCCCGCGCAATTGCAACGGTTTCCTTCCATTTTATGGAAGAACGGTCAGATGGGGCGGTTGAATGGGAATTGCCATATTTTTAGGCTCACCTGCAAACCTCTGTATTACCCTGAAAAAAGTTGACTGTTAAAAACAACAGTTATGTATTTTTGCAGGACCAACAAAGCAGAGCAATACTTCGATATTGCC
>OCTW013390675.1_pt1 | contig 21524 bp, 14 predicted proteins | sample 1539671 | NCBI WGS metagenome assembly OCTW01 (sample SAMN02144230, study PRJEB22623) | gut metagenome | biome: sheep rumen | host: Ovis aries | place: New Zealand
ATAATCCGTTCTTTCTTACCGACCAAACCGCGACACAGCGATCCTTGACATCTTTAACTTCTTAGTTTCCTGTACTCAATCGCTTGAAATCTTATAAAATTAATTCATTTTATACTGATTTGTGATCCTTTTCATATTTTAATATCTGATTACTTTTTTCCCGTTCTTGTCTTGCAGGCGCCCTTTGGCCGAGTGGACGATGTAGAGCCCCTTTGGCAGATCGTCGAGGGTGGTCACTGCGGTGCGGACTTTCCGGCCGTTCATGTCATAGACGTCGAAGGACTTGTCTTCGGCATTGGGCGCACTGATGCCCGTATCGTCCATCTCGACAATATGAACGAAGTTCTTCCAGCCTTCTTTTGAACGGTAGATTTCCGTACAGCCTTCCGGGACGTAAAGCGTGGCTTTCTCATAAGTCTCTTTGGAGAAACTATCGTTGTCGATGTCTATAGGACGGCTCTGGCGGGTTGTCACTGATACCAGATCGTGGCAATAACCTAAAGCCAAATATCCCAGATAGATCCATTGGGGCAGGATGATTTCCTGCAGGTCTGTCCAGCAGCAGGAATAGTGCTCGAGCACCTTGATCTCATCGGGCACTTCGTAACGGACGCCTTTCTTGTTCGGATAGGCTAACAGGCTAAAACCGTCTTCTACGAGTGCGCCGTCGAGTGAGGTGTAGTGGGCGTTGCCTGGTGCCACCTCTATGGATTCAAGGCTGGTGCAGCCAGTAAAGTTGCCGTACCCCATCACTCTCGTGCTTGCGGGGATCGTCAGTGTCTTCAGCGATGAGCAGCCAACAAATACGGCAAAGCCTATCGAGTCGAGACCTTCTGGCAGGGTGATGTCTGTCACTTGTGTGCAGTTGTAGAAAGCGTTGCTGTCAAGGGTCTTGACTGTGGATGGCAGAACTACGGAGCCGACTTTGCCTGCAGGGCAGTTGACCAGTATGGTCTGATCCTTGTTATACAAAAGTCCATCGACGACGGAGTAACTGTCGCTGGTGTCGTCGAGGGTGAAGGCGGGCAGGCTGATGCATCCCGCAAGGGCGCTTATGCCAATGGAACTGAGATGCTTAGGAAGGGCCAGGGCTTTAAGGTGTGTACAGGAGGTGAAGGCATTCCCTCCGATGTCTGTCAGGGCGCTTTCCTCAAAGTGATCCCATGTGAGGGATGACAGACTCATGCAGAAATAAAAGGTGAACTCGCCGATAGACCTGATTGTACTTGGAAGGACCACTTCTCTTAACTCATCTGGGTACTTGCAGACCGATGTCTGGCTGGACCCGCTGATGCCTATGACTGTATAGTCTTTGCCACGGTGGCTGACAGTCGGGGGGACGACCAGCTTTCCGTCATCCAATACGTTTACGGTTTTCAGAACCACACTCGCTCTATCGTCTTGGATTTCATAGTAGTTCGTGGCTTCGTCGAAGAATCCGTCTTCCATCTCCCGTGTTTCGTCAACGGTTCCACTCCACAGTTCTTCCTTTTGGATGTTTTTGATGGATAGTGTCTTCGAACTACCGTAGGATAGTGGAACAAACGTCAGGGTGGCATTCCCCGTCTCACCGGCACCTATAGATGCGTAAAGCGTTGTTACCAGTTCCCCGTCAAAATAGAGATAGATGAGCTCTTGATTTGTATCACCCGTGTTCGTCAGATTGACGGTCACACTGAAGGGCTCTCCCTGAGCGGGATCGTCGCTGGTCCAAACGTCATTAACGATATAGCTCTCTTTGGCTTCTGTAGCTCTCAGCGTCATCGCCTGTTCTTCAATGGTTGCCACAAGATAACTGACGGTTGTGCTATACGGGTTGCAAACCCTCCAAACCGTCTCTCCTACAGGTCGATAGACTTGCCTGATCTGGTAAGTTCCGACGGGCAGGTCGCTTCCAAATGTAAACTGATTGGTGACAGTGGTCTTCTGCCCTTTGTATTGGAAGTCGTAATCGGGTGAACTATAAGTGATGGTGCCGAATGATTCTCCTTCTTTTCCGAAAGGGATCGTCTTCGACTCAAAAACGTTGAGGCACTCCTCACCCTGATACAGTCCCCAGCCTGTCTCTATTTGATACTCGGATGGTTCAAAGCGGTATTTAGCCACAAACTGTCCCTTTAATGTCACATTCTGAAAGTTGTCTGTAGCCGAAGCTCTTGTATAGGTGGCAGTCTCATTATTTACCGCACTGAATATTTCGGGGACGGCCTTCTCGCCGGTGTCAGGCCGGAGGCCTATGATAGCAGACTGATAGATGGAATAGCCATCAAGACTTCCGAAGACTCCCTTTCTGCTTGTCTTGTAGTTGGCCAGGGACGCTACGAAATAGCCGTTGGCAGTCCCGTCCCATCCCCAGTTTATATGGAAAAGGCCATTCCCGTCGTATCCGTCGCAGATGAACTCATGGCCATTAAGGGATGCATCCGTTCCGCTATAGACGACTGGGCGGCCTGATGCCAACTCTTGATAGAGCAGATCTTCCCACTGGGCTTGTGAATAGTGGGCGCGGGAGATAATACGGGCGTTCTTGTCGTAGCCGAAATAATGAATCATGCCATAGACGAGTCTCTCATCGGTGGATCCCGATCCACTGGGGCTGTAGTCCATCGCAACAGCCTGGCCGCAGTAGCGCAGCAGTTCTGCGACGGCATCTGCTGGCTCACCTAAGGCGTCTTTACTATAGCTCGTCCAGATCTTGTTCCAGCGGAAGGTGGTCGCAGGCAGTTCTTCTACGGACAGCTTATAGCTCCCTGACTGGTAGGCAGGAAGGGCTGAGCTCCCAGCCGGATACTGATAGTAATACATCAGCTGGGCCATGGCTGTAGCTACGCATCCGGTGACGCAGTTAAGGTTTTTATATATGGGGCATTGCCCTTTATAGGGCATGTCTTGGCCCCAGGTCGTCTTTATCAACGGAGCGATGGCAGGCCTTGATGCGCGGGTGGCACTCCTTTCTGCAGATGTGCTTTCTTCGTCGAGAAGTTTCATCTGCTCCCGATAGCTGTCCAACCAGTATAGCAGGTTCTCTGGCATGTTGTCCAGGTCGATGCTGCCTTGGTCGGAGTAGCCGAGGATGGGGACTGTTCTGTCATCAGGGGAAACGATGACAAAGCCGTTTCCGTTCTCTGCATTGAAAAAAAACAGGTCGGTCTCATTGGCAGAGGCTTCCTCTGTTCTTGCCTTGGCTTTCTGGCTCCTGACTGCCTGTAGTGTCTTGCCTTTCAGCACCTGTTGCGCTTTATGGAGTGCTTCTTGTTCTGTTATTGATTCAGCACAGGTAGTCGAAGAAGCCACGATGAGGGTTAGTAATAAAAATAGACTGTTTCGTTTCATTATTGATAATTTGTTAATTGTTTCACTTCTGTTTCCCTGTCGGGGTAAGCAAGCGGTGATGCAAAGATAAAAATAAATCCCGAAACGTGCAAACTTTTCGGGAGTTATTTGAAAAAACGTCAAAATGCAAGAACGCTTGCCCCAAAACAATTCTACTCTCAGGGCCGTTATTTGCCATCTCGGTATGTCAAAATCGGGCTGTTAATTCAATAATGTATTTAATATGCTTTTCCAAATTCGGCATTTACCGAACCGCCTCCAGGGCGGCGAGGGCCTTGCGGGCCTTGTTGCGGCCAACGGTGATGAGACGCTCGGACTTGTCGTAGTCGAAGCTGTCGAACTTCTCCATCTGGATGTCGATGAGCAGGTCGGGCTGCATGAGTTGTGCCATGAGCTTCGAGTTCTGACGGATCATCAGCGAACTGGTACGGGAGAGCAGGGTGATGTAGTTGAACTCGATGTTGTCGGGGATGAGTTTGTTGAGGATTTTTCCGCCCAGCGACTGGTCTCTCTGGCGTTTCTCCTTCTCGCGGGCCAGGCGCTGCAGGTGGCTCTGGGCCTCGTAGTTGTGGCCGCTGACGTCGACACCCACCAGCAAGTCGCCCTCATGACGCTCCACGCGGTTGAGTGGCAGGGGGTTGATGACACCGCCGTCGATGAGTATCCGGCCGTCGCGGCGCACGGGGTCGAAGAACGAGGGCAGGGAGATGGAGGCGCGGATGGCATCGTAGAGGCTGCCCTGGCGGAAGACGACCTCCTCGCCGTGCTCCCAGTCGGTGGAGACGGCACAGAAGGGGATCGACAGGTCTTCGATGGCTACGTCGGGGATGATGGCCTTCATCGCCTCAATGATTTTCTCACCCTTTACGATGTGGTTCAGACTGAGCGAGAAGTCGATGAGATCGAGCATCTTACGGCGGTCGACGGTCTTCATCCACTCACGGTACTCGCCCAATTTGCCTGCTGCATAGAAGCCGCCAATGAGGGCACCCATCGAACAGCCTGCGATGGAGGCGATGTGGTAGCCCTGCGACTCGAGTTCCTCTATCACGCCGATGTGGGCCAGTCCACGGGCACCACCGCTCGACAATACCAGTGCAATATCTTTCATCGTCTGCAAAGGTACGAATAAAATGAGAAATGAGGAATGAGAAATGAGAATTTTTGCGTGGCGATAGCAAATTTTTCACTTTTCACTATTCACTTTTCACTTAAAATAAGTATCTTTGTCGGCGGAAAGGAATCAGCCATGATCAGGTATACGAAACGAGAGGAGATATGGAACGCGGCGTCGCACGGCGGCGGCGTGGTGATGGGCGTGGTGTTCGGCGTGATCTTCCTTACGTGGTGTTTCCAGGCCGACAACCAGTGGGCGAGGGTAGGGGTGATCCTCTACCTCTTTGGCATGCTGGGTTCGTATGCTGCCTCGACGCTTTATCACTCGATGAAACACCACTCGAAGTGGAAGGAGCGGCTGCGCAAATGGGACCATGCCGCCATCTACTGGCATATCGCCGGCTCGTATTCGCCGTTGACGCTGGTGGCACTGCGCACCCAGGGCTACTGGGGATGGGCGCTGTTCGTGTTCGTATGGACCTGTGCCATCATCGGCACGATTATCAGTTTCATCCGCCTGAAAGAGCACTCTAACGTAGAGACATTCTGTTTCGTGGGCATGGGCCTGAGTGTGCTTGTGGCCTTCAAGCCGTTGCTCGACGCGGTGTCGACGGCCGCTGTCATCTGGATCATCGCCGAAGGCGTCTGTTATATCACCGGCGCCGTATTCTATTCTTTCAACAACACGAAGTATATGCACTCCGTATTCCATTTCTTCGTCCTCGCCGGCTCAGTCTGTCACATCATCGCCGTCTGGGACGTGCTGATGGCTTATCTGTAGTAGGTGTGGAATGTGGGGTGTTGGGCCTTCGCAGATGTTATTCCTGCTGATTATACTGTAACGGCCAGAGGGCACGGAGGGTAGTGGTGATGCCTTGGGGTGTGCGGAGGGTGAAGAGGTAGGGCGTGCTGCGGACCCACCGGTAGCGGAGAAACTGCTGGAAGGTGAGTGGCTGGCCGTTGACGGCCTCGATGATGGTGTTGGGACGGAAACCTGCTTCCCATGCCTTGCTGCCCTGGAGCACCATGCCGATCATCGCCTGACCCTGATGCTCGACGATGACAAGATCGTGAAGGCGGTTGGCTACGGTGACGGATGACACGCCGTCGTAAGGTTGGAAGACGAGCTGGCGACGGAAGGGGTTGATGACCACGGCACCGTAGTTGAGTAACGGGGCTCCTATGTGGGAACCGCCATTGACGGTGGTGCAGTGGATGTCGTGGAAGGCGAAGTCGCCCCATTTCAGGCATTGGAGTCCCAACAGTGTAATCTGTCCGGAACGCTCGGAACCGAAGTGCCCCATGGCCTGACTGCCGTAGGTGCTGCCTTCGATCTGGTCGGCCACTTCAGGATGACGGCTGCGCATCTCGGCGAACTTCCGGGTGTTGACGGCGTAGGGCAGACGACTGCCGGTGTCGAAGAGCACCTCGTCGGTGACCTTGGCGAAGGGACTGATCTTAATGTAAGGCACGTGTTTCTGCAATCGGTATTTAAGGACCTCGCCTGGTGTGTGGGCATAGTGGTCGCGACGGTCGGTGAGCGTGAGCTGCTGCTCGCGGGTGTCGATACGGGCAGCAATGCCTTTGTTGAACAGCGCAAAGCCGATGATGCCGTCCTCTCCCTGTCGCACGATGCTACGACGCAGGCGCTGTACCTTGTAGCCGCTGACCGTTAGATGGCCGAGCCGGAAGGGTGGCAGTTGGACGGTCTGCATCAGCCGCCTATAACCCGTGGCGTCCTCCGACTCGATGTTACCCAAGACCCTGACGCCTGGTAGCTGCACATCGTCGTAAAGGATCCCCTGACTGGCACCGGTGTCGAGCTTAAAGCGAAGGAGACGGCCATTGAAGTCGAGGGTGATATATAGCTGTCCGCGCTCCACGTCGAGGGGCACGCTGATAAGAAAATCACTATGCGACACGGTGAAGTCCGTGTCGTAGCGCTTGGTCTGTGCATCGGCAAGGATGATCCATGCGGCGAATGCTGCCATCAGCAGGAACGTACGTCTCAAGGGCATGCTATAATTGTTGTTGCTATTGGATATTGCTTAATATTTATCACTTTCTGCTTGTTGGGCGCAAAGATACGTTTTTTTTTGCAAATTGTTTTGTTATCCCGTCGAAAAACATTAATTTTGCACGCAAATTTAATAAATATATTGTAAATCGTCAATAATATGGCTTATACACGACTGACTGCCGCGGAGGCTGCGGCACTGATTAAGAACGGCGACCAGATCGCCATGAGTGGTTTCACACCCGCAGGTGTGGCCAAGGCAACAACGAAGGAACTGGCGAAGCTTGCCGTGGCTGAGCATGAGGCAGGCCGTGAGTTCAAGGTGGCTATCTTTACGGGAGCTTCCACTGGACAGAGCACCGATGGTGACCTGGCAAACGCGCAGGCTATCAAGTACCGTGCCCCCTATACGACGAACCCCGACTTCCGCAAGCATGTGAATGCTGGCGAGATCCCTTACAACGACCTGCACCTGAGTCACATGGCACAGGAACTGCGCTACGGCTTCTACGGCGACCTGGACTGGGCCATCCTCGAGGTGTGCGACATCGAAGAGGTGGGCAATGACTATCATGTCTATCTGACTGCTGCAGGTGGTATCTCTCCCACAGGTGCCCGTCTGGCCAAGAAGGTCATCCTGGAGTTGAACTCATTCCATAATCCCAACGCCAAGTTCATCCACGATGTGTATGAGCCCTTGGATCCTCCTTATCGTAAGGCTATCCCCATCGAGCATGTGGGCGACCGTATCGGCAAGCCCTATGTGAGCATCCCCAAAGAGAAGGTCGTAGGTGTCGTGGAGTGCAATATCCCTGATGAGGCCCGTGCCTTCAAGGACAGTGACCCCGTGACGGATAAGATCGGCTTCCTGACAGCAGAGTTCCTCGTAGACGAGATGCACAAGGGCCGTATCCCTAAGGAGTTCCTGCCGTTGCAGAGTGGTGTGGGCTCGACAGCCAATGCCATCCTCGGCGCCCTGGGTGAGGACAAGCATGTGCCCGACTTCAACATCTATACTGAGGTGATCCAGAACTCTGTGATCGATATGATGCTGAGTGGTCGTGTGAAGGATGCCTCTGCCTGCTCGCTGACAGTGTCTAACGAATGTCTGATGCAGGTCTACGACAATATGGACTATATGAAGAACCACCTGACGTTGCGTCAGAGCGAGATATCTAACTCGCCTGAGATCATCCGTCGCTTAGGAGTCATCGCCATCAACACGGCGATAGAGGCAGACCTCTATGGCAATGTGAACTCTACCCATATCAGCGGCACGAAGATGATGAACGGTATCGGAGGCTCGGGTGACTTCATCCGCAACGCATACCTCTCCATATTTACTTGTCCTTCAGTGGCCAAGGGTGGTGTGATCTCTTCGATCGTGCCTTTCGTGAGCCATCAGGACTCTTCGGAGCACGATGTGAACATCATCGTCACGGAGCAGGGTATCGCCGACCTGCGCGGCAAGAGTCCGATGCAGCGCGCACAGACCATCATCGAGAACTGTGCCCACCCCGACTACAAGCAGTTGCTTTGGGACTACCTGAAGCTGGGCACAGGCGGACATACCCGCCACTGTCTCACCGCCGCCTTCGCCATGCACGACACGCTGGCTCGCAAGGGCGATATGAGACTGACGGACTTTTCAGAATACGTGAAATAAGTAATTTCGAAATCATTCCTTCTTTTAGATCTGGTCGAGTGCCTGCGAGAGGTCGTCGATGATGTCATCAATGTGCTCTGTACCGATACTCAGGCGGATTGTTGACGGGGTGATGTGCTGTTCGGCGAGTTCCTCAGGCGAGAGCTGCGAGTGGGTGGTGGTGTAGGGATGGATCACCAGACTCTTCACGTCGGCCACGTTGGCCAACAGTGAGAATATCTGCAGGGCGTCGATGAACTTCCAGGCTTCTTCCTGTCCACCTTTGATCTCGAAGGTGAAGATACTGCCGCCACCGTTGGGGAAATACTTCTTGTAGAGCTCGTGGTCGGGATGGCTGGCAAGGGCGGGATGGTTCACCTTGGCCACCTTCGGATGGTTTGCCAGGAACTCTACCACCTTCAAGGCATTCTCCACATGACGTTCTACGCGCAGGCTCAGTGTCTCGACTCCCTGCAACAGGATGAAGGCATTGAACGGAGATATGGTGGCACCGGTATCGCGCAGGATGACGGCACGGATGCGGGTGACGAAGGCTGCGGCACCCACAGCGTCGGCAAAGACGATGCCGTGATAGCTGGGGTCGGGCTTGGCCAGTGTGGGGAACTTGTCGGCGTTGGCCTTCCAGTCGAACTTGCCGCCATCAACGATGACACCGCCAAGGCTGGTACCATGACCGCCGAGGAACTTAGTGGCAGAGTGTACCACGATGTCGGCTCCGTGCTCCAGCGGACGAATCAGATAAGGTGTGCCGAAGGTGTTGTCGATAATCAGGGGAATGTTGTGCTTATGTGCTACCTCGGCCACTGCTTCGATGTTTAGGACGTCGCTGTTGGGGTTGCCGAAGGTCTCTGCGAAGACCACCTTGGTGTTTGGCTTGATGGCAGCCTCGAGGGCGGCGATGTCGTTCACGTTGACGATGGTGTTGGTAATACCCTGAGTAGCCAGCGTGTGGGTAATCAGGTTGTAGCTTCCGCCGTAGAGGTTGTCGGCAGCCACGATATGGTCACCGGCCTGTGCAATGTTCTGCAAGGCATAGGTGATAGCGGCGGCACCAGAGGCAACGGCCAGTCCGGCCACACCGCCTTCGAGGGCAGCCACGCGGTCTTCAAACACGCCTTGGGTAGAGTTGGTCAGACGACCATAGATATTACCTGCATCGCGGAGACCGAAACGGTCGGCGGCATGCTGGGAGTTGTGGAACACATAGCTGGTAGTCTGATAGATAGGTACCGCGCGTGAATCGGTTGCAGGGTCGGCCTGTTCCTGGCCTACATGGAGTTGCAGTGTCTCAAAACGATAATTCTTCTTACTCATAATCTTTTTCCTTTCTTTTAATTATTTGTTTGATTTCTGGGTGCAAAGGTACGGCTTTTAGAGTTATCCACCAAATTTTCTTCGAAATGTGGAAGATAACTCTAAAATCCATAATTCTAAAAACGAATTATTCTGCTCAGCCTGCCAGAAAGATGCGTGTATAGAAAAATATTCTCCAGTTACCTCTTTTCTCCAATAATCGTGGCATACGTTGGCCTTTTTGCAATAAAAATGCAGACAAGCTTCACAGCCCATCTGCATTCCGTTGTTTTATTATAAATGATTTATTCAAAAAAGCTGTTAATGCTCTATTTCAGTCGCTTGTAGCCATAGACCGCTGTATCGCCAAGCTCCTCCTCGATACGAATCAGCTGGTTGTACTTGGCCATGCGGTCGGTACGAGAAAGCGAACCAGTCTTGATCTGGCCAGAGTTTGTGGCAACTGCGATGTCGGCAATCGTGGTGTCCTCTGTTTCACCAGAGCGGTGAGAAGTCACTGTGGTATAGCCGTGGCGGTGAGCCATTTCAATAGCCTCCAGGGTCTCTGTCAACGAACCAATCTGGTTCACTTTAATCAGTATCGAGTTGGCAGCTCCCATCTTGATGCCCTTCTCCAGGAACTTGGTGTTGGTTACAAACAGATCGTCGCCTACCAGCTGGCAGCGGTCGCCAATCTTCTCGGTCAGTTTCACCCAGTTGTCCCAGTCGTTCTCGTCCAGTCCGTCCTCAATAGAGTCGATAGGATACTTGGTGATGAGCTGCTCAAGATAGGCAATCTGTTCCTCGGCCGAGAGTTTCTTGCCGTTAGGATCCTTCTTGGCGCCGTTCTTCAGTTGGCGATAGTCGTAGAACCACTCGCCGTTCTCGCACGTCGCGAACTCCGAGGCTGCGCAGTCCATGGCGATCTTCACATCCTTGCCTGGCTCGTAGCCAGCCTTCTTGATAGCCTCAACGATAGTGTCGAGTGCATCCTCGATGCCGTCGAAGTCAGGTGCATAGCCACCTTCATCGCCAACGGCAGTAGACAGTCCGCGTGCCTTCAGCAGCTTTGCCAGATTGTGGAACACCTCTGCCCCCATGCGGATAGCCTCGCGTTCGTTGGTGGCACCTACAGGACGGATCATAAACTCTTGGAAAGCGATAGGGGCTGCAGAGTGTGCACCACCGTTCACGATGTTCATCATTGGTACCGGCAGCGTATAGGCGTTGCAGCCACCTATATATCTATATAGAGGTATGTTCAGCGCCTTGGCTGCGGCCTGAGCACAGGCTAACGACACACCCAGAATAGCGTTGGCACCCAGCTTCGACTTAGTAGGAGTGCCGTCGAGGGCTAACATCTTATAGTCGATGGAGCGCTGCTCAAGCACACAGTCGCCCTTCAGTGCTGGCGCTATCACCTTGTTGACGTTTTCAACGGCCTTCAGCACACCCTTGCCCAGATAGCGCTCTTTGTCGCCATCGCGCAGTTCCAGAGCCTCGTTCTCGCCAGTCGATGCACCAGATGGTACAGCGGCACGGCCCATCACACCATTCTCGAGTGTTACCTCTACCTCTACTGTTGGATTTCCTCTCGAATCGAGGATTTCTCTTGCATGAATCTTTTCAATTTTCATATCTCTTCTCTTGTTTAATATCGCGGTGCAAAGGTACGGCAAATAAACAAGGTGCGCAATACCTAAAACGCGGTGTTTTAAGCGTTGCGTACCTGAGAACCCTACAAGATGGTTGTTAATCAGAAGTAGGTATATCCCTCTATGTTTATTGCCAGTATCTCAATCTTTCGCGAGTAACACCGTGCCTGTCCCCCTGTTACTCCCGAGTAACACCGTGCTGTCCCCCTGTTACTTAGTTTGCAAAGGGGCGCAAAGGTGCCTGACCCCATTGCGCCTTCGGACATATCGTCATCGGCAAGAAGGCTCCCGAGGAGTGCCCCGTCTGCAACCATCCGCAGTCCTACTTCCAGGTGAAAGCAGAGAACTACTGATTATTTCTATTCCAGAATAATCACCTCTTACCCAGGCGCAGACCGAAGAACGTTCGGATGCGCCATTTATTGTTTTGTACGGTGAGGTTATCCTTATCGCCGATGTTGGTGAAGTTGAACACCATCGATAAGCCGAGGAACTTGTTGCCCCATTGGCGGACGACGGCTCCGCGACCTGTGATGATGACCTCAGGGAAGTGATAGTGAAGAGGTATGCGGTCGTCGCCGAAAACCATTGACGTGTTGCTGTAGACGATGAATGTGGGCAGGGCGGAGATATGCAGCAGCCACCCTTGACCTGGCACGTAGTTGTAGCCATAGCCAGCGCCGAGTCCGATGTTCGTCATCTTCAACTGCATCTCCTGTTCCCAGTCGAGGGTGGCACGTTGCCCCATCCCCGATGCTGCCAGGAGGAAACTGCCTGCGGAGCGGCGCTGGATGTAACTCTGCGAGAAGGCGGCTGGATAGGAGAATCGGCGGCTGTTGAAGACGTAGAAAGCGTTCAAGTTGAGCGTCTTCACTTTCAGCATACCGTCAGGCAGTCCGATGCGTTCCATGCCCTCATGGTCGTGCCAGCCAGTGAAGTTCTGGGCATCCTGATAGATGACGTCAAAGCCGAAACGACGCCCATAACTGTTGAAGTTCAGTTCATAGTCGCTGTACCTGCCCATCAGTTTGGCAGGATTGAGTGATACACTGAGCGAGAATCCCAGATAACTCACACCCATACTGAGCGTCGCTTTCCTGTTGGCTTTCATCTCCGACTTGAAATGCTGGCCGTTATCGAAGCCCTCGGCCTCAATCTTCGCCCCTGACACGTTCATCCTCGCCGTGATGGTCCACTTTGTCTGTGGTCGCGAGATATATGTGGTGTCGATGTTACCCAGGCGGTAATATCTGGCTGCCAGAATGCTGTCAGCACGATGGAAGAGGCTCTGCGCTGACGATGGCAGAACAAGACTGCTCATTACCGCAAGCAGTAACATGAATATCAACCGTTTCATTTATCTTTTTTTATAATAATGCGTATCATGGCGAATTTGTCGAGCAGTCCCCATGTACTTTCAGTCATTGCAGATGCAGGCATACGACCTCTATCAACACCGTATGCAGCAGCCCCTTTGATACGATCCTCGTCCAAATCTTCCAAATGACGGTTGTCAGGTGTCTGACTTTCCCAAGCGAAACGGCTGGGATTGCTGCGTCTCAGTCGAAACGGAATCCATGTATATGCCATATCCCTATTCTTCATTTCAATAATCCTAATATTGCCTCTGCTGAAACCTGCATCTTCGTGACTGCGCACATGCCAACACCCATATCTTTCACGCTGGCACCAAGCAGATAGACATCATCGTCAACAATCAAGAACCTATCATGGTTCTTTTGGGGCAGTTGCACGAACTTGATTTCGCGATACTGTTCATTATGCTTCTTCAAGTCAGTTTGGAAAGACTCATAGTAACGACTGTGAATCGTAGCCTCAACGTTATCAGCCCGCTTATCCAAGAGTGAGAGCACGCGGTCATCCACGAAGTTATCAATCAGCACAATCCGCTTTTTGGAACTCCTTACCAAGTCTGACACGTAAGTCCATGCGTCCCAAACGCAGCCCGTGGCAAAAACCTGTTCAGGCTGTTGCTCTGGAATGCGTTTCTCGATAGTGGTAATAATCTGGTTTACTTTCTCGTCAGTTTCCGTCTGATGCTGCTCTATGCTAAGGATGCGTTGCATCATCAACACATTATTGTTCACGATGTCAGGTATTGCTGTGAAAGCTCGCATGATGCGGATATTCACATCTGCTGCCGTTTCAGATCTCAATACGCTACTGAGCATTCCTATACCATTACGTGTAAACACATGCGGAAGTTTTTGAGTTCCTCCACGTCTCTCTATTGGTTTTGATGTCACAAATTGTGATATCAAAATTCCTTCTTGTTGGTTCTCTGAGAGATTTGATATCACATTTTGTGACTTCAAATCTTCTAAAGTCACAATTTGTGATCTTAAAGCATTCCATTCTTCTTTTGTGACTTGGAACATGAAATCATCAGGGAAGCGTCTTATATTACGTTTTACAGCCTGATTTAAAGCACGCGTCTCGACGCCATACAGCATCGCTAAGTCAGAGTCCAACATCACTTTCTGTCCTCGGATATTATGGATAAGATTCTCGATGCTTATGTTTTTGCGGTCGCAACTTGCGACTGTTTCTTTAAGTTCGCTCTCTTTCTTCTTGTTATTCTTTACCATTGAAGCAATTATTTTGTCAGTTTCTGATACAACTTAAACAACTCCGCCACACATTGGCTTTCTGTCATTGTTTTGATGGGGAAACCGTATGCTTGCATGACAGCACGGTCGTTCTCCTGATGGGCTTTGCGTAGTTCTACTGGCATTGTTAGCTCGTCGTAGAGATCTGCTAGTGATGAATCGGGATAAAGAGTACGTGCATCAAGAATGGCTTGTGCTGTCTGCTCAATCTTTGCCTTTTGTTCTTCGGTTGGATTTGGCCAGGGGAAGTTGTTATAGACTACATCCTTTGAATAGCGATAGTCACTCTTTAATCTTCCGCATACAGCTCTCATCCAAGCCATGTGGACATTACTTTCGAGTATGCCGAAATGGTATAATGTGGCATCGGGGATAATAAGAACAAGATTACTAGCTAATACATTTGGAGACATAAATCCCATTGGAACATAACGGCGTCTTTCTGATGATACTGACGGAACAATTATGAAGTTAGTATCAGGCATATTCTCTACATGGAAACGCGTTGGTCTATCTGCTAATTTACGAGTACCAGTACTACTGCTTGCCAATCTCATTTCACGTACAGCTTCTATACGCTTTAAACAATGTGGCATTTGTCTTAACTCTGAAGGAGAACAACCACCAAGCCACAGACAATAGCGTGGCTTTTGATGAATAAATTCTTCAGAACCATACCAAGGTTTAAAATATTGGAAAGCTTTAGGCTCTATTTTTATAAAATCATCCATCTCTTCTTTTGTAAAAAGATAATTGCCACCATCAATAGGCTTGTTACCTATACCTATTGATGGAACATCACAAATGGATTGTTGTCTGCTGCCTACGAATACATCGGGCGCATCCATCAGGTAAGCATTGATGTGGCTAACCTTACTCACTTTGTCATTATCGAAGAGTAAGTGCTCTTTTTCAGGCTCATTTTTGTGACTAAAGCCAACAATCACGCAATGTACATGTGCCTTCAATGAGGCTTCGCTATCCCAACGGAAAGTTCTATGAGCGAAATCTATGCGAAGTCCTTTTTCCACGAGTGGCTGCCATAGATTTGCAACTTGTTCACCTTGACAAATGCTATTGGTTGATACAAAAGCAATACGAGGATGTCCAATTCTTGTTGATTGAAAAGCTTTCATGTACCAACAGCATACATAATCGAGATTACCTACATTCTTCCACTTCTCACCAAATATACTGATGACGTCTTCTTTCTGACTTGCATCCATCTGACGTGCACCAACAAACGGAGGATTGCCGATAATGTAATCATACATCATAACAAGCCCTTCCTCTTTAGGCTCTTCCTCGTATGTTATTTCATATACATTCGTACGTATTTCCTTGCGTTCTTTTTCGATAGGTTTATATTCTGGTACTGTTCTACTTGATGGTAAGGATTTTATTGGCAAGGGGGAAGGCAATCCATCATTATACGGAATGAAATTCCAATCCATTCTCAAGGCATTGCCCTCACGGATATTATGATAGGGCTTCAGAGGAAGGAAGTCGATGTCTTGATGGATGATGCGTTCCGTCTCTGAAAGCATCTGAGCCTCAGAAATCCAAAGAGCGGTGGTGGCGACGGTAACGGCAAAGTCGTTAATCTCAATGCCATAAAACTGTTGGATGCTGACCTTAATGGGATTGACAAAGGCTCCCATCATCGTCTGACCGTGATAGCGCTCACGGATGGCCTCATTCTCCAAACGACGGAGTGAAAGATAAGTCTCTGTGAGGAAATTGCCAGAGCCACAAGCAGGATCGAGGAAAGTCAAGGATGCCAAACGATCTTGGTAAGCATCGAGTTTCTTGATACGTTGCTTTTCTACCTTTTCTTCCAGAATCTCGTCCAGTTCACGACGCAGGTCATTTAAGAACAATGGGTCAATGACCTTGTGGATGTTTTCGATGCTTGTGTAGTGCATACCGCCACTACGACGAGTCTCAGGATTCAATGTCGATTCAAAGACTGCGCCAAAGATGGTCGGTGATATCTCACTCCAGTCAAAGTCTAGACTGGCATTCTGCAACAAGGTCTGTTTTAGTTCCTCTGTAAACTGGGGTATCTCAATTTCTTCTGCAAACAATCCGCCATTGGTATAGGGGAAAGCCTTCAGTTCTTCTTGCAGATACTTGCTACGCTTTTCTGCTGGTGTGTTCAATACCTCAAACAAGTCACGCAATGCACGACGCAAGTCCTTGGCCTCGTATGTCACGAGGAAATCGTGGAACTGGTCATGCCCGAACACACCAGCATCCTCGGCATACAGACAGAAGACGATGCGGACACAAAGGATGTTCAGCCATCGCAGGGCTTCGGGTGAGTTGTCGTCGTATTGCTTCAGCAGAGCCTCATAGATCCTGCCCACGATTTCACCAGCCTGCATAGAGACTTGCATCTCCTTGCTCAGATGCTCGTTCTTGGCATCAACAAGGAACATAAGGCGGTAATACTCCTTGCTCAGGTTTTCGAGCAATATCTGCTCAGGTTCTCCGTTAGGCTGCTCCATATCATAGACCAGGAACTCAGAGAAGTTGCAGGTGACAATCCAACGGGGATGCTCAGATACTGGCAGCGATACCACATAACGGCGGGCTTGTTGGAAGGGATTAAGCAGAGAGCCGTCACTTTGACGGATGCCTGCACGAAGGTCCTTCCCAAAGGATTTCTGCTCAATCAGTACTCGGGTAGAGCGAATTCGGCCATCTATGAAGTTGGAGGCATCTACCATGCGATGGTCTTCAAAAGTGATGAAGCCATCCGATGGTGTCTCAATGCCAAAGACATTCGAGAGCAAATCAATCCAGAAGGGTTGCGACTCGCCCCTCTCATATCCTCTGCCTTTCCACCGCTCTGCAAACTCAGCTGCAGCCATTGACATTTGCTTCTCCGTCTTCATATTATTATTCGTATCTAATTATTCATATAATGTGCAAAGATACACATTTATTTATAAATGCCAAACTTTTCGTGGAATTTTTACATTTTAGTGGCATCAAATGATGCGACAGCAGTGAGACAATTTTATGCCAAAATCTTGAAAGAGCCTACATGCCTACATAAAATGGAGCTTTATCATTGATATACAGTAGGTTGCGATTATTTGAGCCTACATAAAGCCTACATAAAGCCTACACTGAGCCTACATGATTTTGTTCGGAATGGGCCTGAAAAGCGACGGTTTAAGCCCTGTAAAGTCGCAGAGAGCAGGCTTGGAGGATATGGAAAGGTGTATCCTTTGTGGAAAATTCTCTAGAGAATTTTAGGGAAAGGATAGGGGAAAGTGTGGGTTTGCCCTAACTAAAGTCCAAAATTCTCTAGGGAATTTATTAAGGCTCCTTAGGGTGGCTGGCTGTGACAATGGGGCTTCGCTGGACTTTGCTTACTGGTAAGTCCCGTCTACCCGCAACTCGTCTGAGACTAATCCTCCACGCTATTGTTGCGGTTTTGCCTTCTTTCGCCCAGTTTTATGTAGGCTTTATGTAGGCTTTATGTAGGCTTTATGTAGGCTTGATTTTTCTAAACATGCTTTGTACAAAGGCGTTTTGGTTGATTTTATGTAGGCATGTAGGCTGTTTTTGATTTTCAGCACAAGAATTGCGTCTTTAGTGAACCCGTGTTAGGAGAAATCTCCCAAAAAACTTGCTGAATTCAGAAAATATCCCTAATTTTGCAGCGCGGGAAGAATATCTTCCCAGGAGAGTTCTCTACAGATCGTTGAACCAGAAAATAAATCTCAGACAAATGACAGAAAGACTTGACGAGACTGATTTGCAGATACTGAAGACGCTGCAGAAGAATGCGAAGCTGACCACCAAGGAGCTGGCTGATGCCGTGCATCTGACACCGACGCCCGTGTTCGAGCGCCAGAAGCGGCTGGAGCGGCAGGGGTACATCAAGAAGTATATCGCCGTGCTCGACCCAGAGAAGCTGAACCTCGGCCTGCAGGTGTTCTGCAAGGTGAAGCTGAAGCAGATCAACCACGAGATTGCCGACGCCTTCGTGCGCCGCATCCAGCGCATCCCGGAGGTGACGGAGTGCTATAACACCTCGGGCAACTACGACTATCTGCTGAAGGTGCGGGCCGCCGACATGAAGCAGTATCAGGAGTTCGTGCTCAACAAGCTGGGCGAGATAGAGATGCTGGCCTCTATCGAGAGTACTTTCGTGATGAGCGAGGTCAAACAGACTTATGGTATCAATTTATAAAGGGTAAAAAGGTAAAAAGTAAAGAGATAAAATTACAAATATATTTGTATTCTCTTCGCTAACTCGAAATTTTGCACTACCTTTGCAGTCGAAATCAGAAAAAGTATGGAATCGAAATTAGTCATCTACAATACGCTGACGCGTCAGAAGGAGCGCTTCGAGCCGCTCCATGCGCCCAATGTGGGCATGTATGTGTGTGGTCCTACCGTCTATGGCGACCCTCATCTGGGGCATGCCCGTCCTGCCATCACCTTCGACCTCGTGTTCCGCTACCTGAAGCACCTGGGCTATAAGGTAAGGTACGTGCGCAACATCACCGATGTGGGCCATCTGGAGCACGATGCCGACGAAGGGGAGGACAAGATCGCCAAGAAGGCCCGGCTGGAGCAGCTGGAGCCGATGGAGATCGCCCAGTACTACACCAACCGCTACCATCAGGCGATGGATGCTTTGGGCTGTCTGCGCCCCTCGATCGAGCCGCATGCCACAGGCCATATCATCGAGCAGCAGCAACTCGTGAAGCAGATTCTTGACAATGGCTTCGCCTATGAGTCGAACGGCTCGATCTATTTTGATATTGAGGCTTACAACAAGCAATATAAGTATGGTATCCTGAGTGGCCGCAGTCTGGAGAATATCAAGGACGCCAGCCGCGACAACCTCGACGGGGTGGGCGAGAAGCGCAACCAGGCCGACTTCGCCCTGTGGAAGAAGGCACAGCCTGAGCATATCATGCGCTGGCCGTCGCCCTGGAGCGACGGGTTCCCCGGCTGGCACTGTGAGTGTACGGCGATGGGGCGCAAGTACCTGGGTGAGGAGTTCGACATCCACGGCGGCGGCATGGACCTCGTGTTCCCCCATCATGAGTGCGAGATAGCCCAGGCCATGGCCTCGATGGGGCATCAGGCTGTGAAGTACTGGATGCACAACAACATGATCACCATCAACGGACAGAAGATGGGCAAGTCGCTGGGCAACTTCATCACGCTCGAGCAGTTCTTTACGGGTCAGCACGAGAAACTGGCAAAAGCCTACTCGCCGATGACCATCCGCTTCTTCATCCTCTCTGCACACTATCGGGGTACGGTGGACTTCTCCAACGAGGCCCTCGAAGCCGCCGAGAAAGGTCTGGAGAAACTGATGAACGCCATCAGTGACCTGGAGCGTGTGCAGGCTTCTGACAAATGCGATGCCGAGACCGAGAAGGTGGTGAAGAGCCTGCGCCAGAAGTGCTATGACGCGATGAACGACGACTTTGCCACGCCGCAGGTGATCAGTCACCTCTTCGAGGCTTGCACCGTCGTGAATAAGCTCATCGACCACAAGGCCACCATCTGTGCCGACTGCCTGAAAGAACTGAAGGAGACCATGCATCTCTTCGCCTTCGATATCCTCGGCTTGTCAATGCTCAATGCTCAATGCTCAATGCTCAATGGTGCCAACGAGGCCCGTGAGGAAGCCTTCGGCAAGGTGGTCGATATGGTGTTGGAGCTGCGTGCGAAGGCTCGTGCCGAGAAAGATTGGGCGACCTGCGACAAGATCCGTGACGAACTGAAGGAAGCCGGCTTCGAGGTGAAGGACACCAAGGACGGTGTCACCTGGAAACTGAACAAATAACGAAACAGAAATCCCCGCTCTCTGCAAAGCGGGGATTTTTGTTAGTTGCTTAGGTCGTGATCTACCATCGCCGCTACGCAGGAGTCAGACCATACGTTCTCTGCCGTTTCTACCATATCTATAATAGTATAGATAGGCAGGATGATGCCTAAGACGGCGACGGGGGCACCGATGCCCGACATCAGCGAGAGCGTCAGGAAGTAGCAGCCCATCGGAACCCCTGCGTTGCCAACGGCAGAGACGACTGCTATCACGATCCATGTCAGGATGGTGGTCAGCGTGATGGGTGTCCCGCCGTTCTGCATCACGAAGAGCGAGGTGACGAGGATAAAGGCCGCACAGCCGTTCATGTTGATGGTCGTGCAGATGGGCAATACGAAGCGTGCAATATTCTGCTTGACGCCCAGACGGTTCTCGGCGGTGTCCATCGTGACGGGCAGCGTGGCCGCACTGCTCTTGGTGAAGAGTGCCATCATCACGGCAGGCATCATGCGACCCATCACATGGACGGGGTTCAGTCCTCTTGCCAATAAGAACAGCGGGAGCACCACGAAGAACTGGATGACATTGCCGCCCAGCACCACCAGCACATACTTCCCGATACTGTCGGCCACGACACCTGCCGAGACCTGCGCCGAGAGTTGGGCGGCGAAGGCTACGATGCCGAGGGGCAGCGCCCAGATGAGTCCGCGAATCAACAGGAAGAGCAGTTCCTGCAGGCCTAACAGACCCTTGACGACCACCGCCTTGTTCTCTGATTCCGGCAACTTCGAGAGTCCGAATCCGATGGCAAAGGCCAGCAGCAGGAGCGAGAGCACATTGCCTTCGAGGAAAGGCTTGACGATATTATTCGGTATGAGACCTATCAGATGACTGTAATAAGAAAGATGGGGCGCCTCGGAGATGGCCTCCTTGCCCTGTCCAATAGCCTCGGCAGGCAGATTGCCGGGAGCCACCAGCACATAGAGCACGGCGCCCACAACTGCTGCTGCAACAGTCGTCAGGAGGGTGTAGGTCAGTGTCCGTCCAAAGATCTTGCCAGAGCCCTTCGAGCCGAATGTGGCAAACGTTGTGATGACCGCCAGCACGATCGTCGGCACGGCCAGCAACTGGAACAGCCTCGTATAGACCACTGCCACAAACTCCATCGCCCGGTCGAGCCAGTGCAGCCCTAACAATCCCAATATAGCACCCGCCACGAGGGCGCCAATCCATACTATCGTCTGCTTCATAATCCTTGTTTTTGGCTGCAAAGGTACTAACAAATAGCGGAACAGGAAATACCAACATGAGGGTATTTTGCTAAAAATTGTGTACGATTGGCGATTAGTTCTAAAATTAGTCGTAACTTTGCAGCCTAAATAATGACAATATGGCATCCACACAACCTATCTTCCGCAGGGCGGAACTGCTGTTGGGCGATGAGGTGATGAGCAGCATCGGCCAGAAGCGCGTCATCATCTTCGGTGTAGGTGGCGTTGGCTCATGGTGTGCAGAGAGTCTGGTGCGTTCAGGTATCAGGAATCTGACGATTGTCGACTCAGACCGTGTCTGCATCACCAATATCAACCGCCAGTTGATGGCCACCTCGAAGACCGTCGGCCAGGTAAAAGTCGAGGCCCTGAAGGAGCGCCTGCTCAGCATCAACCCCCAGGCAGAGATTACTGCCCTACAACAGATATTCACTGCCAAAACAGCCGACAGTTTCGATATCGGCAGTTACGATTATATTATCGATGCCATCGATTCGCTGAAGGACAAGGCATTGCTGATCCTGATGGCGACACAGACACAGGCGAAGTTCTTCTCTTCGATGGGGGCAGCCCTGAAACTCGACCCCACAAGGATCAAGACAGCCGAGTTCTGGAAGGTCCAGGGCGACCCGCTGGCACGTGCCCTCCGCAAGCGTTTCAAGCGCGACGGGCAATATCCCAAGCGCAAGTTTCAGTGTGTATATTCCGATGAACTGTTAGAGAACAAAGGTCAC
>OCTW013432410.1_pt1 | contig 21518 bp, 17 predicted proteins | sample 1539671 | NCBI WGS metagenome assembly OCTW01 (sample SAMN02144230, study PRJEB22623) | gut metagenome | biome: sheep rumen | host: Ovis aries | place: New Zealand
AGGGGTCGGGGGTATGAAATAAAAAGGGGATACATACCCCCGGCCCCTCTAAAGAGGGGAGGTCGCGGTGGCGGGTTGGTGCATGCAGCAATTGTATTCAAGGGGAGAACATACCCCCAGCCCCTCTAAAGAGGGGAGAGACATACCCCCGGCCCCTCTGAAGAGGGGAGGTCGCGGTGGCGGGTTTGAGCATGCAGCAATTGTAGATGAGGGGAGGGGGATCAGGGGTGGAGGCGGTTGTCTTCGGGGGCGGCGATCCAGATGATGAGGTAGGCCCAGAAGCCGAAGCCGCCGCAGAGGAAGGCGATGAGGAAGAGGATGCGGATGACGGTGGGGTCGACGCTGAGGTATTGCGCCAGGCCGCCGCAGACGCCGCCTAAGCGGCGGTCGGTGGTGCTGCGGGTGAGTTTGCGGATGTTGTTGTCCATGGTGGTTTGTTTTTTTTAGTGATTGTCTGTAATTATTGTTTTATTTGAATGCGTCCGTATACCGGGGTTGGCGGCATACGGACGCATTGGGGTCGGGGTGACGGGTGGGCGTCAGATGAGGCCGCGGTCTTTGAGGAGGGGTGTGACGCTGGGTTGCTGGCCGCGGAAGTCGAGGTACATCTGCATGGGGTCGGCGGTGTTGCCGCTTTCGAGGATGTGGCGGAATTTCTTGGCGAGGACGGGGTTGTAGAGGTCGCCGCTCTCGGTGAAGGCTGCGAAGGCGTCGTGGTCGAGGATGGCGGTCCAGGTGTAGCTGTAGTAGCCGGCGTCGTAGCCGGTGGTGAAGATGTGCTGGAAGTAGGGGCTTTTGTAGCGGCTGATGATTTGGGGTATGAGGCCGATGCCGTTGAGGTAGTCAGTCTCGAAGGTGTTGGGGTTGATGTGTTGCGGGGCGGCGATGGTATGGTAGGCCATGTCGAGGAGGGAGGCGGCGAGGAGTTCGGTGTTGATGAAGCCTTGGCCGTAGGTCTGGGCGGCGGCAATCTTGGCGATGAGTTCGTCGGGGATGGGCTCGCCGGTCTGGTAGTGGCGGGCGTAGGTTTTCATGACTTGCGGGTGGCGGCACCAGTTTTCCATGATTTGGGAGGGGAGTTCGACGAAGTCGCGCGGGACGTTGGTGCCGGCGAGTGAGGGGTAGTGGCATTTGCTGAGGAGGCCGTGGAGGGCGTGGCCGAATTCGTGGAAGAGGGTTTCGCTCTCGTCGAAGTTGAGGAGGGAGGGTTTGTCGGCGGTGGGTTTGGTGAAGTTGCAGACGACTTGGATGATGGGGATGACGTTGTTGCCGTCGCGGTCGATTTTCTGGCCGCGGAATTCGGTCATCCAGGCGCCGCTGCGCTTGCTGGCGCGGGGGTAGAAGTCCATGTAGAGGATGCCGATGACGCGGTCGCCGTCGAGCACTTCGTAGGCGCGGGCTTCGGGGTTGTAGGAGGGGAGGGCGCTGTTTTCGCGGAAGGTGATGCCGTAGAGTTTGGTGGCGGTGGCGAAGGCTCCCTCGCGCACGTTGTCGAGGCTGAAGTAGGGGCGGACGAGGTCGTCGTCGAGGTCGTATTTGGCTTTGCGGAGTTTTTCGCTATAGTAGCGCCAGTCCCAGGGCTGGAGTTTGGCAGAGGGGTCGTCGGCGAGGATCATTTTCTGGTATTCGGCGCATTCTTGCTTGGCTTTGGCGAGGGCGGGGGTCCAGATTTGCATGAGGCAGTCGTTGACGGCCTGGGGGGTCTTGGCGAGGCAGTCGTCGAGGACGTAGTCGGCGTGGGTTTTGAAGCCGAGGATGTTGGCGCGCTCGAGGCGGAGGTTGACGAGGGTGTCGATGATTTTGGTGTTGTCGTAGTCGCCGCCGTTGCAGCGGGAGGCGTAGGCTTGCCACATTTGCTGGCGGAGGGTGCGGTCGGCGCAGTTCTGCATGAAGGGTTCCCAGCTGGGGAGGTTGAGTTTGAAGACGAGTTTGCCGGCGGTGGCGGAGTCGGCGTTGGCGGCTTCGCGGGCGGCGGCAATCTGGTCGGCGGTGAGGCCGGCGGGCGCGGTGTCGAGGACGAGCTGGTAGGCGTTGGTGGCTTTGAGCACGTTCTGGGCGAAGCGGAGGGTGAGGGAGGCTATCTGCTCGTTGAGCTGGCGGAAGCGCTGCTGCTTGTCGGCCGGGACGTTGGCGCCGTTGCGGACGAAGCCTTTGTAGGTCTCGTCGAGGAGGCGAGCCTGCTCGGGGTTGAGGCCGAGGGCGTCGCGCTGGTCGTAGACGGCTTTGATGCGCTGGAAGAGTTTGGCGTTGAGGGCAATGTTGTCGCCGTGGGCGGAGAGTTTGGGGGTCACCTCTTCGGCGATGGCTTCCATGGTGTCGCTGTTTTCGCATTCGCTGAGGTTGAAGAAGACGCCGGAGACGGTGTTGAGGAGTTGCCCGCTGTATTCGTAGGCTTCGATGGTGTTGGCGAAGGTGGGGGCTTCGGGGTTGTTGACGATGGCGTCGATTTCGGCCATTTGTTGTTTCATGCCTTCTTCGAAGGCGGGCATGTAGTGTTCGGTCTTGATTTTGCCGAAGTCGGGGATTTCATAGGGGGTTCCCCATTGTGAGAAGAAGGGATTGTCCATGTTTTTTTTACATCCTGTTGTGAGCAGGGTGGCGGCGGCCAGTCCTGCAATTAATACTGTCTTTTTCATGCGGTGGGATTTATTTTTGAATGCTTGAATGTGTTAATTTGGGAATGTGTTAATGTTATTGTTGGCCGCAGATGGCGGTGATGATGCGCTCGGCGGTTTCTTCGCCCAGTTTTTTGGCTTGGATGATGTTGTTTTCGTCGATGAGGTAGATTTGGGGGGTGGAGGTGATGTCGTAGACGTCGTGCCAGTCGACGTTGGCTTCGCCGCCGTCGAGGCAGAGCCAGGCGGGGCTGTCCATGTGGTGTTCGGCCATGAAGGCGTGCCATTCGGCGCGGGTCTTGTCGTCGGGGTCGCTGAGGATGGTGAAGGCGCCGATGTCGTATTGGGTGGTGTATTTTTCGAACACTTTGTAGACGGCGGGGATGATGTGTTTGCAGTGGCCGCAGTTGGGCGACCAGAAGATGAGGAGTTTCCATTTGTGGGGGAAGGCGTGGAGAGAGTGGGGGATGTGGAGGGTGTCGAAGAGGATGAGTTCGGGGGCTTCGTGCCCGATGAGGAGGCGTTCCCATTTGGTGGCGCGCTGCAGTTCTTTGTCGATGGAGGAGGGGGAGGACCAGAAGTTGTCGCCGGAGGCGTAGTATTTTTTGACGAGGTGGACGTAGACTTGGTCGTAGATCATGACGTTGCTCTGGAGGTATTTCTGGGTGAGGTGCATGACGAGGTATTTGAACACGTCGGGGGCGCTTTTGGCGCGGTCGAGCATGGGGTCCATGTAGCGGATGATGGTTTCGGGCGGAGCGTATTTGAGGACGTTGTCGTAGAAGTTGTTGATGCGGTCGTAGAAGACGGCTTTGGGGGTGCGGACGATGGCGTTGTCGTTGAGCATGATGTTGTCGAAGTAGTGCTCGAGGTAGTATTCGCGGCGCTGGTCGAGAGTGAGGGAGTCGCCGTCGGGGCCGAGGAGGGGAGGCTCGACTTCTTTGGAGGCGAGCATCATTTTGGAGAGGAACATGTCGGGGCGGCGGCTGATGAAGTCCATTTTGATGCTGTCGAGTTCGAGGAGTTTGCTGTAGCGGTAGCGGGCGAACTGGGCGGAGTCCATGGTGGCGTGTTTCTGCTCGAGGTCTTGCGAGAAGGCGTAGTCGATGCGGTGGAACTGGAAGAGGAAGTCGTTTTGGGGGCTGCCTTTGATTTTCATTTCGGTGGTCCAGTTGCGCTGGTCGGTCTCGAAGGTGAAGAAGGGTTTTTCGTTGTAGACGACGAATTCGACGTACATGCCGCGCGGGTTGGCGAAGAAGTAGAGGCCGGCGGGGAGGGTGTCGGTGCCGGAGAAGACGAAGCGGCCTTTCTTGTCGCGGATGGCGGTGTCGACCACGTCGTTGCCTTTGGCGTAGTAGTGGCCCAGGTACATCACGGTGTCGGCTCCGCCGCGGATGGTGAGGGTGATTTCGTATTGTTTTTTCTTGCGGGCTTGCGCGGGGAGGGCCACGAGGAGGGCCAGCAGAAGGAGGACCGCGATTTTGGCTGTTTTGTGTGTCATCATGTCCGCAATAACGGGTTGGCGTTATTTATATTGTATCGGTGGGGTAAAAAAAAGCGGGTTTGGCGCGGTCTGTGTGTTCGGCTTCCGCTCCGGGCTGTAGTGGAATCGTGGCATGAGGCCTGGCTTTCTCCTCCCTTGCCGGGCAGTCTGCCTTGGGTGGGGGGAGGAAAGGGTCCAGTGGGGTTGAGCGACGGGGTGTGGCGGATGGGTCAGCCGCGTGAGGGGTCGATGGGGCGGATGATGCGGGCGGGGCTTCCGGCCACCACCATGTTGTCCGGCACATCCTTCGTCACCACGCTTCCGGCGGCCACGATGGCGTTCCGGCCGATGGTGACGCCGGCCAGCACTTTCACGTCGGCCCCCAGCCAGGCGTTGCTTTTCACGACGATGGGTTTGGTGAGCAGCGCGTGGCGCCGGGCGGGGTCTTCGGGGTGGTATTCGGTGGCCAGCACGCAGTGCGGGCCGATGAACACGCCGTCCTCGATGGTGATGCCCCCCAGGGCCAGGAAGGTGCAGCCGAAATTGACGAAGCTGTCGTCGCCGAAAGAGGTGCTGAGGCCATAGTTGATGTGGAAGGGGGTGAAGATGCGGAGGGTGGCCGGCACTTGGCGGCCGGTGATTTGGCTCATGTAGCGGCGCACTTCGTCGTCGGAGTGCCAGCCGCTGTTCATCTCGGCGGCCAGCCGCATGGTGCGCTGCACGTCGTCGTAGAGGCTGTCGCTGCCTACGTAGTCTTTTCCGGTGGGTTTGGGATTGCTCATGTTGTTGCGGGTTGGGTTGATGTTGTGTGGATGTATCTGGGCGGCCGGTAGGCGGTCGTCGTGTCAGGCCCGCCGGACTGGCGGACCTGACACGACGACCCGGAGGTCAGAGGTTGCGCCCCATGTTGTAGGCTTCCTGACAGGCGGGGAGGTTGAGGATGTCGCCTTTGTCCACTGCCCCGCCGCCGTAGACGCGGCCGCAGCGGCGAATGTCGTCGAAGCAGTCGGCAAAGCCTTCGAGGGCGTCGATGGCGCGGTCCAGCTGGGTGTGGCTTTCGTCCTGGGCGGTGACCATGTAGTAGAAGTCTTTATGGGCCAGGTGGCCGTAGAGGGGGTTCATGCGGTCGAGGAACACTTTCATCTGGCCGCTGACGGAGTAGTAGTAGACAGGGCAGGAGAAGCAAATCACGTCGGCCTCCATCATTTTGGGGAGTAGGCTGTTGGCATCGTCCTGCTGGAAACAGCGGCCTGTGCGCTGGCAAGCCAGGCAGCCGATGCAGTAGTTGATGTTCAGGTTGCGGAGGTAGACGGTTTCCACTTGGTGGCCGCTTTCTTCGGCGCCGCGTGCAAACTGGGCTGCGAGGAGGTCGCTGTTGCCCTCTTTGCGCGGACTGCCACAGATTATGAGTACTTTCTTCATGATGTGTGTTGTTGTGTTTGGGTTGCAAAGATACTAAAAATAATCGACACTGTGGAATATTGAGGCAGTCTCTAAAAGTTCGGTTTTAAGGTTTTGCCCCTACGGGGCGTTATTTGTATCGCACTGATTGCCCAAGGCGTTGCCATTGGGCTAAATGTGTTTATGTCCTTCCAGGGCAATTTTTAGAGGCCGCCTTGAGACAAGGCGGGAGTGCGCAGTGTGCCGGCCTCCCGGACACGGGGGGATGTTACTGCCGCTTGATGCGGAGGGGAACCAGGGGGGTGGTGTCGATAAGGCGGAGGCTGCGCACCATTGAGGCGGTGGCTTCTTTGTAGTGCAGGAAGTGGGGGGTCTGGATGTGGTGCTGGTAGGCTGCGGTGTCGGCATAGATTTCGAGGATGTAGATGCGGGCGGGGTCGGCCTTGTCCTGCATGGAGATGAGTGCCATTACGCCGGGTTCGGTGTCCATGCTGGTGTTGCCCACTTCGCGGGCGTGGCGCATGTAGTCGTCGAGCATGGCGGGGTGGACATCAATCTGTGCCAGCCGGGTGATGCGTCCGCCCCGCTGGCTGAGGGGGACGGCCTCGCCAAACAGGCGGCGGGCGTTGTTGGAGAAGATGTCGTCGGGGTCGAGGCCGTGGAGGGCCAGCCGTGCGGCGAGAGCTTTCTTGCCGGCCTCCAGCACGGGTTCGGCCACGTAGGGGTAGTCGCTGCCGTAGAGGAGGTGGGAGGGCTGGGCGATGGTGAGGAGCATGTCGAGGATGTCGTCGGTCGGGGCGCCGGCCAGGTCGAAGTAGAGCTGCGAGAGCTGGGCGTCGACATCAACGGGCTGCATGATGCCCTGCTTGACCATGACGGGCAGAAGGGAGCGGAAGCGGGGCAGGGCAGTGGGCAGGAACGAGCCGCAGTGGGGTACCACCACGCGCAGCCGGGGATGGCGGCCAAGCACATTGTGGGCTATCATGTTGAGGATGGCGCGCGAGGTTTCGGCCAGGTATTCGTAACTGGCCAGGGGCACGGCGGCAGTAAGGCTTTCGTTTACGGCCGAGGGCTTGTGGGGGTGGATGATGATAACGGCTCCGCGTTGGTTGAGAAAGTCCATGAGGGGTTCGAGGGCGGGGTCGCCCAGATATTGGCCGTAGGCATTGGTGGCCAGTTTCACCCCGTCGGCCCCCAGCACGTCGAGGGCATAACGGGCTTCTGCGATGGCGGCATCCACGTCGGGCAGGGGTAGCGCGGCGCAGAACAGGAAGCGGCCGGGGTGGCGGGCTTTGAGCATGGCGCACTCCTCGTTCACGGAGCGGCAGACGGCAGCGCTCTCGGCGGCATCGCCGAACCAGGGCTGCGGGGCGGGCATGGTGAGGAGGGAGGTCTGTATGCCCGCGCGGTCCATGAAGGCGAGGTGCCGCCCGGCATCCCATGCGGGGATGGGGAAGCCTTCATCCATGAGGGCGTTGTGCTTTTGGAGCGCGGCCAGGTAGGAGGGTGTGACGATGTGGCTGTGGACATCGATTTGGGCGGTGGCGGAGGTGAGGAATGCCATAAGAGTCAGGAAAGGGATAAGTCGGCGCATGGGGAGTTTATTTCAAACGGTTGTAGACCTCGTCGGTGACGGGTTCGAGCCATTCGTTGGTGTTGCCGGGCCGGGCGTTGGCATGGTAGGTGAGGTGCTGCATCCAGCTGTCGGCGGCGGCGCCGTGCCAGTGTTTGACCCCTTCGGGGATGGCGATGGTGACGCCGGGTTTCAGCTCGACGGCTTCTTTGCCCCACTCCTGGTACCATCCGCGGCCGCTGACGCAGATGAGCATCTGCACGGCCCCGTGGTGGATGTGCCAGTTGTTGCGGCAGCCGGGTTCGAAGGTGACGTTGCAGAGGCCGCTCTGGGGGTCGAGGAGGGCCAGGTAGCTCTGCCCGATGAAGTACTGCGCGTAGGCGGTGTTGCTGTCGCCCAGGGGCCAGGAGGAGGGCGAGACAATGCTTTGTCCCCCGTTCACTACCGTGATGGCGGCTTGGCAACGGGCGGCCTCGGCGGTGAGTCCGGCGGACCGCAGGGCATCGGGGATGGCGGCCAGCTGTACGTCGGTGACTCCCATATTCAGCGCCCCGCGGACGTGGGCGGTGAGTTGGGGCATCACTCCTTCCAACCCGCTCAGCGCGCTGACGGTGACCAGCTCGCGGTCGGCGTGGGTCAGCACGTCGCGGGCAAAGATGTCGCCGAAGAGGTGGGCTTTGAGGTAATAGTCCTCGGAGGGACAGAATGTATAGTCAAAGGGCTGTCCCGAGAGGGCAGTCTGCACGTCGGTGCCTTGCCGCAGGGCGTCGTAGCCGTGGGGCAGGGGAGAGGATTCGGGGCCTTCGACGGTGGCGAGGCCGGCGGCATTGCGCTGCTCGATGACTTTCTGCAGGGTGCCGAGGGCATTGAGCGAGCGGGGGAAGCCAGTGTAGGCATAGAGTTGTGAGAGGGCCTCTTTGAGTTGGTTGACGGTGAGTCCGGCTTGGAGGCCTTTGTCGAGGGCGAGAGCCAGCGACGATTGGTCGCCACGGGCTTCGTGGCAGGCGATGGCCGACATGGCGGTGGCCTGCTGAGGGTTGAAACTGAGTTTGTTCATGTCTTTTACAGTTGAGGGGTTTTTGCCTCCGCAGGCGGAGAGTATCAGCAGTCCGGCGAAGGTGACGATAAGTGTTATGTTCTTCATTGTTTGTACTTTTTGTTCAAGGCGTTGTCCGATAGGGTTGCCCGTGCAGACTGCAGGGATGTCGCACCGTTCTGTTTGTGGCCTTGTGAAAAGGCCGGAAGGTATGGACTCATGCATGGGCGCCCATCTGTAAATCTTCAATATAACACAGGATGGTTCTTTTTATTATTGGACAAATGGCGGAAAATATTTCACTTTTTACCTCATGGCACATTCTGCGGCGGTCCCGCCGGGTGGCGGGAAGTCAGGGAGGGAACGGCTGGCCAGTGGATAGACTCTCAGGACAGAACGGTTGCGGTCCGGACTTTTCCTGTTATCTTTGCAGGAGATTGGGGTTGAGTCTACAGGCAGGTATTTTTTGTCTCTGGCGCAATAATTATTAAATTGGCTCGTTAAAAGAAAAAATGGAGCAACAGGAACATATCATATTGTTTTAAGGGTACACTGTTATACTATGGACTTACGTTGTCTCATTTTGAGAATGAGGAAATTGTTGATGTGTTTGAAATATAATCTGTTATGTGTAAAGTTGATATAAAGTCACTTCTGGAAGGCAGGAATTATCCTGAGGCTGGCGATGCTCTATTTGAGATGATGAAGGACAGCGTGGAGGCAAACGGGCGAGTCGTACTGAATATGGAGGGAGTAGACAGCCTCCCATCGATGTTCCTCAATGCGCCCATTGGACGATACTTGGAAGATTTTGGGAACGATTCTCTCCGGGGAAAGCTGTCTTTCGAAAAGATTACAGCACAACAAGCAGCGCGGATAAAAGAATATATTAGTCGAAAAAGTGATGCTTCGTTAGTGAAAGTGAGTGAATAGTGAATCGGAAGGCATCCAATCACAATTCACTTTACAATGCACCAACACGAATCGACACATTGGAAATAACAAAACATTATAATTATGAGCTTAATCAAATCCATTTCAGGAATTAGAGGAACTATCGGAGGCCGCCCGGGCGAAGGGCTGAGCCCGATTGATGTTGTAAAATTCACATCTGCTTTTGCCACTTTCCTTCAGCATCGAGCTGGCGGGAAACGCCTGACTCTGGTGGTGGGACGCGACGCGCGTCTGTCCGGGGCGCTGGTGGACCGTCTTGTAGTGGGAACGCTGCAGGGTATGGGTGTAGACGTGATTGAGACGGGACTTTCCACCACCCCCACGACGGAGATGGCAGTGATTGACAAAAAGGCCGACGGCGGCATCATTATCACCGCCAGCCATAACCCCAAGTTCTGGAACGCACTGAAGCTGCTCAACAGCCGCGGCGAATTTATCGATGCCGCAGAGGGGGCCGAGGTACTGCGGCTGGCCGAAAGCGAGGAGCTGATTTATGCCGATGTTGACAGTCTGGGACAGGTCACAGAAGACCTCTGTACCATAGACCACCACATACAGCGGGTGCTCCAGCTGAAACTGGTTGACACAGAGGCTATCCGCAAGGCGGGATTTAAAGTGGCCGTGGATGCCGTCAACTCTACAGGCGGCATTGCTATCCCCCGATTGTTGCATGCCTTGGGGGTCAGCGATGTGGTGGAACTCAACTGCGAGCCTACGGGACATTTTGCCCATAATCCAGAGCCTATTCCTGCCAACCTGACTGACATAGCGCGAGTGGTGCGCGAAAACAAATGCGACCTCGGCGTAGTGGTCGACCCCGATGTGGACCGTCTGGCCCTGGTGAGCGAGGATGGCCAGATGTTCGGCGAGGAGTATACCCTTGTCAGCGTGGCCGACTATGTGCTGCAGCACACCCCCGGCAACACGGTGTCCAACCTCTCCTCTTCACGCGCCCTGCGTGATGTGACACACCGCTATGCGGGGTGTGAGTATAACGCTGCCGCCGTGGGCGAGGTGAATGTGACCACCCTCATGCGGCAGACGGGTGCCGTCATCGGAGGCGAAGGCAACGGAGGCGTCATTTACCCCGAGTTGCATTATGGCCGCGATGCTTTGGTGGGTGTGGCACTCTTCCTCACCCTCCTGGCCAAGAGCGGCAAGAAGATGAGCGAGCTGCGCCAGAGTTATCCGGACTACATTATTTCCAAGAACCGCATTGACCTCACCAACGACATGGATGTGGATGGACTGCTGAAACGGCTGGCGGAGAAATATCAGGCTATGCCGGGTTGCACAGTCACCACTATTGATGGCGTGAAGATAGATTTTGAGGACGGGTGGGTGCATCTGCGTAAAAGCAACACCGAAGCTATCATCCGCATCTATAGCGAAGCCCACACAGAGGCTCGGGCCAACGAATTGGCCGAGCAGGTGAAAGCCGAGGTGTGAGCCTTTGAATAAGTTAATGTGTCAATGCTATAGTCGGAATTCTGACTCAAGCATTGGCACATTGACGAATTATCACATTCTTAACACAATTCTAATCAAGATATAACACATATAATGGAAGGAAATTTCATATATCACAATCCCACGAAGCTGTACTTCGGCGAGGAGGCAATGAGCCATTTAGGCAAAGAATTGAAAAATTATGGCCCCACCGTTATGCTGAGCTATGGCGGCGGCTCCATCAAACGCAACGGTATCTATGATGCTGTGGTGGCCGCCCTGAAAGAGGCGGGGAAAAACATAGTGGAGAATCCCGGCGTGATGCCTAACCCCACCTACGAGAAGGTGCTTGAGGGTTGCCGGCTGGTGAGGGAAAATGACGTGGACCTTATTTTAGCTGTCGGGGGTGGATCCACCATCGATTATGCCAAAGCCGTCAGCGCCTCGGCTTACTATGATGGCGACGCTTGGGACCATTACTGGGTACACCAGGAGAACCCTGTGTGCCAAACGGTGCCTGTGGGTTCGGTGCTCACGATGGTTGGCACGGGCAGCGAAATGAATGGCGGAAGCGTCATCACCAACCGGAAGGCTGGCTTCAAACTGGGCAAAGTGTTCGGCCCCGGACTCTACCCCAAGTTCACTATTCTCAACCCGCGCTTTACGATGACAGTGCCACATTACCAGATGGTGGCCGGATTTTTCGACATCATGAGCCATCTTATGGAGCAGTACTTTGCTGGCCACGCCGACTGTACTACCGACTACCTCAATGAGGGCCTTATGCGGTCGCTTATCCACTCTACACGAATTGCAGCCAAGAACCCGCAGGACTATGAGGCGCGTGCCAACATCATGTGGACAGCCACATGGGCCCTGAACACCCTGCTCAAATGCGGCAAGGGAGGCGACTGGGAGGTGCACCAGATAGGCCACGCCATAGGTCTGGTGACAGATGCCACCCACGGCATGACATTGGCCAGCGTGTCGCTGCCTTATTACCGACTTGTGATGCACGACGGACTCCACCAGTTTGTCCGCTTTGCCGTGAATGTTTGGGGCGTGCGACCCGATGGCAAGACCGACGAGCAGGTGGCCACCGAGGGACTGGAATGTCTTGAGGCCTGGATGAAGGAAATCGGGGTTGTGACACACAGCCGCGAATTGGGGGTGACAGATCAGAATATCCCCGCCATAGCCGACGCTGCTCTTATCCTGCCAGTGGGTTACCGCACACTGACACGCGACGAGGTGGTCGATATCCTGCATCAAAGCATGTAAGACCCAACCATAAAATCATGACGGGTGAATTGTGATTGGTGAAAGTGCTATTTTATTATCATGAGTGGCTGACGCTGCTAATGGCTAATACATTAATATGTCAGCATATTCACACATCCGTACCCATACTCCTTACTGACGAATTAATATCAACTTCAATTTTAAACTAACAGTCAACATGAAAAAAGATCTTGGAATTATCCCGGCTGTGTATCCGATGCCGGTGCTTATGGTGGCAGCTTATGATGAAAGCGGCCGAGTGAACGTGATGAATGCCGCATGGGGAATGATTTGCGCTCCCGACAAAATTGCCCTCTTCATTGGGGAAGACCACAAGACTACCAAAAACATCCTCGCCACCAAGGCTTTCACCGTCAGCATAGCCGACCGTGAACACATGGATGTAGCCGATTATTTCGGCATTGCCACTGGCAACAAGACTCCCGACAAGTTTGAGCGTTCGGGCTACCATGCCGTGCGCAGCAGCCATGTCAACGCCCCGATAGTAGAAGAGTTCCCCGTGGTGATGGAGTGCGAACTGGCCGAGGAGGTGAACACCCCCAACATGCACTGCATTGTAGGAAAGATAGTCAATGTGGCAGCAGAGGAGAAGGTGCTGGCCGCCAATGGCAAGGTCGACCCCTCCAAACTCAATGCCCTTACCTTTGACCAGTTCCAGAACGGTTACTACGTGACTGGCGAACAGGTTGGGAAGGCATGGAATGCGGGTGCCGCCTTGGCCAAAAAGCAGTAATTGATGCGTGGTATCGGGCGACCCCAATAATTTGCCGTGAACGCGAATGACACAAACCCATCGGGATACGTTAATCCATAAACGAGTGAATGGCTGATGCAGTCAAATGGATGAAGCATCTACGTATAAATAAATGCGTTAGCGCATTCACTTAATGGGTGTTCGTGTTTCTTAAAAAGCAAATGTTTGGCGGTGGTCGCCAGTATACCAAGCAGCCTGTCGCATCAGCCGACGGGCTGCTTGGTTTTCTACCCGTGCGACACAGTGGGCGGGCTTTGTTTGTGATGCTCGGGCTGTTAATAATTGATTATGTTGTGTGCGGGGCAAGTGCGTAGATGTCGGTGCGGAATTGTGGGTTCAGAATAATCTGTATTCGCCGGAGTATGAGCGAAGTGTTTATATGTCCACGACAAGGTGATACGGGGGCGTGAAGCACGATAGTGCGAGAGCGCAAACTGGGCTGACGGTGATGGGCGTGTAGGGGCAAGAGGTAAGGCGGATGGAGCTGAGGAATGCTGGGACGCAGCGCGTGAAGCTTGTGGGGCTTGCTTGGGGTCGTGTATGGTGACGTCGACCTGCCGCGACAAGACTACCCAGATGATAGCGTCTGTCTAATGGTTGGTCATCTAAAAGTTAGAATATGGGTATGATATGGCGGGGGCTATATTTCTCATGTCCGTACAGCATGAAATTTTAGGAATCCCGCTAAAAAAAATCTTCTGTCTCGGATTTTTTTTGTATATTTGCCAGTTACAAAACAACGAAACAACAAGCCTATCCTTTTGTCCTCCAAACGGATAGGCGAATGATGGATTATTATGCATATCGCTATTGCAGGAAATATCGGCTCTGGTAAGACTGTTCTGACGAGGTTGCTGGCCCGCCACTATGGCTATAGGCCTATCTATGAGTCGTCGGAGTCGAACCCGTATATCAACAGCTTTTATGAAGATATGCGCCGGTGGTCGTTCAATATACAGATATATTACCTCCATACCCGCACCCGCCAGCTGCTCGACATCCGCAAGGAGAGCAAGAATATTATACAGGATCGCACGCTGTATGAAGATGCTTATATCTTCACGCCCAACCTCCACGCCATGGGTCTGATGAACACGCGCGATTTCGACAACTACCAGCATGTATTTGAGCTGGTGTCGTCGTTTCTTCAGCCACCAGATCTGCTGGTTTATCTGCGTGCGGATGTACCTACGCTCATCCGTCATATCCAGACGCGCGGCCGGGAGTATGAAAACAGCATCCGGCTGGACTATTTGACGGGTCTGAACAAACGCTATGAAGATTGGATGGAACGTTACAACAGGGGCAAGTATGTGGTGGTGGACTTATCGAAACTTGATTTCGTCGCCCGCGACGAGGATTTGGGCGTGGTGTATAATATGATTGATGCTGAAATAAATTCATTATTCTCGTAAATATGAAGGTTCTGGTGATAATCCCTGCACGATACGCGTCGACGCGTTTTCCCGGCAAACCGCTGGCATTGCTTGGCGGCAAGCCTGTGGTGCAGTGGGTGTGGGAGGGTGTGACATCGGGAGGTTGTTTCACCGATGCCGTTGTGGCTACGGACGATGAAAGAATTGTCTCGGCGGTGTCCGCTTTCGGTGGGCAGGCCCTGTTGACGGCCTCAAACCACCGCAGCGGAACGGACCGTTGCGGCGAGGTGGTGGAACGCCTCAAGGCACAAGGCCGCACGTATGATGTTGTCATCAACGTGCAGGGCGACGAACCTTTTGTGCGTCAGGATCAGTTGCGCTTATTGGCGGAATGTTTTGACAGTCCCGATACTGAAATTGCGACGTTGAAGACAGTCCTCCGTAGCACAGAAGATTTGCTGTCGCCAAATAATGTGAAAGTGGTGTGCGACATGCAGGGAAGGGCATTGTACTTCAGCCGCCAGCCTATACCGCACCTCCGGGGGACAGCCCAGGATCAATGGGCCAAAAGCCAAACCTATTTCAAGCATGTGGGCATCTATGCCTTCCGCACAGCCACGCTGGCGAAGTTGGTTCAGCTGCCCCAATCGCCCTTGGAACTAAGCGAAGGCCTGGAGCAGCTGCGTTGGCTTGAAAACGGCTACAAGATTGCCGTGCGGGAGACAGAGGTGGCCAATATCGGTATTGACACGCCCGCAGACCTATCCGCCGCCGAGAGCTTTTTGAATGTAATGAAGGAAGAAAAATAATATAGTTTATGAATATAACAGATCTTATCGTAGAGTTCATCCAACAGGGTAATGTAGTCGAGTTTCCCGGCATGGGAACACTGTCGAGCAGCAATGTCGGTGCCCACCACGACGCCGCCACTGGCACGTTTCATCCTGCCCGCCGCACGGTGGCGATGGCGGATACGCTGACAGGAAACAAGGCCATCGTCCGGCGGATAGCCGAAAAGGAATGCGTCACCAACGAGATTGCCGAGCAGATGTGGGCCAATTATATTGCCGCATTGAAAGAGAAACTTCAGCGCAGTCCTGATGGTCACGAGTTTCCGGGTATAGGCTGGATGCGATGCGTGGGTAGCAAGGTTAGGTTTGATGCCATAGAGGGTTTGGATTTGGATGCAGGGAAGAAACACGAACAGCCGTTAGAGAACATCTCCACCTATACGCCCAAGGCCGTGGCCGATCCCTTTGCCGCATTCGACAAACCTGCTGCCAAGCCCGCCACCGCCGAGCCTACCCCCGTGCAGGAACCTCCTGTGGAGCAGGAGAAGCCCGAAGTGCCTCCTGTGGTGGAGAAATCGGTTCAGGCAGAACCCGACCGCCCCAATATGCAAGAGCCGGCCAAGGCCGAGGCCCCCAAGGTGGAAGCCCCCAAGGTGGTGGCGACTCCACAGGCCGACCACCTCTCTGAGGTGAAGCGTATGCTCGATGAGATTCCCTCCTCGCCCAAAGATGCCAAAGAGGCTCGCCGTGCCGAGAAGGCCGCTGCCAAGGCTGAGAAAGAGGCCCGCAAGGCCGCCGACGAAGCCCGAAAGGCGGCGGAAGAGGCTGAGCGCAAGGCCGCCAAGAATAAAGAAAGGGAAGCCCGCGAGGCTTCGAAAGCACTGGAGAAACAGTCTATCAAGGCCGCAAAGGCCAAGGAAAAGGCTGGCCGCGAGGAGTCCAAGAAAAACAAGAAAAAGAAGAAAGGTGGGTGGGTCTGGATTCTCCTTGTCCTGCTGCTCTTGGCTGCCGCAGCCTGGTATTATTGCACTCATATCTATTCGCCCGCAGCCAAAGGCGAGAGCTGTGCCCGCGAGGTTGAGCTTGTCACCCCTGAGCCTTTTACCGAGTCTGACTATCCTCTGTTGAAGTTTCAGGAGCAAGACATCCTCTATAATGTAGGACACCTCCACAACTACATGGAGAAATATGTTCACGACTTTCTTGCTGCCCATCACTACGCCAATGCTTTCGCCCCGGTGATGGCCAGGGTCGATGAATATGCCGATGTCCGTCTGCACGAACTAATGGTCGAGGGCTACAGCCCCAAACGCTTCTTCCCCCACGACAATTTCTGGCTGAAGAGCCACTATCGTGACTACAAGTCGGCCGGGGCTCGCTACTACCGCTATAAGGTGCAGGGCGAGCTGATGGGGTCAGATATGCTTGAAGGCATATTGGACGAGGTGGTGGCCACCATGGGACTGCATGCCGACGGCTTCGGCATGGGTCGTGGAGGCGATGGCGGAGCCCTTGCTGGCGGAACCAGAGCTGCTGCGGCTAAACCTGCTGCCGACAAACCATACGAGGAGATTGTCCCCGAAGCTCCCACTTTCAAGGAAAGCAAACAAGGCTTCGACATTGTGGCTGGTTTCTTCACCTCGAAGAAGTCTGCCAACAAGTGCGCCAACCAGCTCAAAGCCTTAGGCAGCGATGCCTATATCATCAGCAAGTCGGGCGGCTACTATGTGAGTATGGGTTCAGCCCCGACCCGCACCGCCGCCGAGGCCATGGAGAAGCATATCAAGTCGTGGTACAAGAGCGACGTCAAGATTTATAATTTCAACGAATAGCTCTGTAGCCGCAACTAAATATTATGGGTCATCACAAGTTAGAGAGATTCGCCGAAAACCTGACCTTCCCCAACCTCTTTCAGGTGTCGTTTGAACAGCTGCGGGAGGAAGGGTTCGCACTGAAAGGCCGGTGGCATGAGCATTTCGCCAACCACAATCCGATCACTCTTGAACTGGGCTGTGGCAAGGGTGACTACACCATCAGCCTGGCTTGTATCCACCCCGACCGCAACTACATCGGTGTCGACATCAAAGGGGCTCGCCTGTGGCGCGGGGCCAAGACCGGCGTTGAGAAAAAGATGGCTAACGTGGCGTTCATCCGAACCCGCATAGAGATGATTGAAGGCTTCTTTGCGCCTGGCGAAGTGTCTGAAATCTGGATTACTTTTCCCGACCCCCAACCCAAGAAAGAACACAAGCGGCTCACTTCCCAGCGTTTTCTCAACTACTACCTGTCGATTCTCAAACCGGGTTCTCCCATCCACCTGAAGACAGACTCGCTGGAGCTCCATCAATACACCCGCGACGAAGTCATTGCCCCAGCGGGTTACAGGATAGAGTATGCTACCGAGAACCTCTATGCCACCCCCGCCGCCGACCATCCCGACATCCCGTGCCTTGCCGAGGCACAGATGACGCAGACTTTCTACGAGCGGATGTTCCTTGCCGAGGGCAAACCGATTACCTATATCAAATTCTATATCAAATAGAACAGTCAACAAATTAAGTATTAATTATATAAAAGAATTTATTTATGTCAGGACACAACAAATGGTCAAAAATCAAGAGAGCCAAAGGCGCAGCCGATGCCAAGCGCTCGAAACAGTACTCAAAAATTCTGAAAGAGGTAGCCGTAGCCGTCCGCGAGAGCGGTCCTGATCCCGACAGCAACCCCCGCCTCCGTCTGCTGATTCAGAACGCACGTGGCTGCAACATGCCTAAAGACACCCTGATGCGTGCCATCAACAAGGCCAGCGACAAGGATGCCGCCGTATTGCAAGAAATCACCTTCGAGTGCCACGCCAACCACGGCATTGCCCTCTTCATCGAGTGCCTTTCGGACAACAATATGCGTACCGTGGCCAACATCCGCAGCATCATGAACAAGAATGGCGGTACCATGGAAACCAACGGCAGCCTCAGCTTCCTCTTCACCCGCAAAGGGGTTTTCGTCATCCCCCGCAAACCCGACATGAATGTTGAGGAACTGGAGATGACCCTCATCGATGGCGGCTTGGAAGAAATGGAGGTGGACGACGACTATATCACCCTCTACACCGCCTACGAGGACTTTGGCAACATGGTCAAAATGCTCGAAGAGCTTCACATTGAGTGCGAAAGTGCCGAGCTGCAGCGCATCCCCAACACCACTCGCACCATCGACGAAGACTCTATGCGCAAGGTGCTGAAGGTTATCAACATGCTCGAAGAGGACGATGATGTGACCAACGTCTTCCACGACATGGAGATTCCCGACGATTTCGAAGAATAATGAAATTATACTTAGTCCCCACGCCTGTCGGCAACCTCGGCGACATGACTTTCCGTGCCGTCGAGGTGCTCAAGGGGGCGGACCTCATCCTGGCCGAGGACACCCGTACCTCGCGGGTGGTCATGCAGCACTACGGCATCACCACTCCGTTGCAACCCTACCATATCTTCAACGAACACCAGACGTTGCACCGGGTCATCGAGCGCTTGATGAGCGGGCAGGTCATAGCCTTAGTCACTGATGCCGGTACTCCTGGCATCAGCGATCCCGGTTTTCTGTTAGTCCGCGAGGCCGTGAAAAACGGAATCGCCGTCGAGACCCTTCCCGGTGCCACGGCCTTTGTGCCGGCGTTGGTCGACAGCGGACTCCCCTGCGACCGATTCGTCTTTCTCGGCTTCCTGCCCCATAAAAAAGGCCGCCAAACCGCCATCAGGCAACTGGCCGCCGAGAAGCGCACCATGGTCATCTACGAGTCGCCCTACAGGCTGCTCAAACTTCTTGAAGAGCTGGGACCCACCTTGGGTTGGGAGCGGCGGGTGAGCGTGTCGCGCGAAATCAGCAAGCTCCATTCCGAGACCGTCAGGGGAACCCTCAAAGAGGTCCGCGACCATTTCGCGTCCCGCGATGTGAAGGGCGAAATCGTGGTTGTTGTATCGGCCGAGACCGATTCCCCCGACGACAACCTCGACACCGAGCAAACCGAAACTGAATAGAAAGGATATGCCATACGATGTTTTCCTCAATCGATTGCTGTGTGCACTTTTAGGTGGAGTGCTCATCGGCATAGAACGCCAGTTGCGCAAACGCAATGCTGGCCTGGCGGTCAACTCCCTGGTATCGGTGGGGGCCTGCCTGTTCATCCTGCTGTCCGAAAGCGTCATTACCGCTGCCATGCATTCCGGCGGACCAGTCAACAACGACAACCTCCGTGTCCTTTCGCAAGTCGTCACGGGTGTCGGTTTTCTGGGGGCCGGTGTCATCATGAAAGACGGCTTCACCATCCACGGCCTCAACAGTGCGGCTACCGTATGGTGCAGTGCGGCTGTGGGTTGTATGTGCGGCTACGGCCTCTGGCGTCAGTCCGCCATGGCCGTGGCAGTCATCCTTTTCATCAACTGGGTCATCAAAAACATCGAGATTTATCTCGAAAACAAGAACCAAGACAAACAGGAGTGAAACTTTTTTGTCCTTTCTGCGTATATCAACAAGCAGTACCCCCTTCAGTCTGCCACCCCTTGGGTGGCATTCCTCGCCTGCGGGCAACGCCCTGCTGCCCATTGTAACAACTAATGTCACTAAATTAAGAGATGGATATATTAAACGATTTGGATTTATTCGAGGCAGACGACTCCGACGGTTTCTCTGCCCGCGCCGAGATTATACCCCTTGTGTCAAAGGATGACGAACAGTTCCTCCTCAACGAGGAGTCCATTCCCGACGACATGCCCCTCCTGCCTCTCCACGGCAACGTCCTCTTCCCCGGGGTGGTCATGCCCATCAGCGTGGGCCGGAAGTCCTCGCTCCGGTTGCTCCGCGATGCCGAGAAGAACCACGAGCGCATCATCGTTGTCGCCCAGCGCAACGACACCCAGGAACCCGATTTCTCCGACCTCTACTGGACCGGAGTCATCGCCCGTGTGCTTCGTGTCATCGACCTCCCGCACGACAACCACATGGCCATCCTCCAGGGCACCATGAAGTGCCACCTCATCCGCATCATTACCGACAAGCCCTACTACCGCGGTTGTGCCCTGCTCATCGACGAGAACACTCGCCCTCCCCGTTCCCGCGCTTTCCACAACCGTGTGCTTGCCATCCGCAAGGAATACTCCGACATGCAGCAGTTGAAGAACAACGGCATGGGCCTCAACCCCAAAGATGTCTTCAACTCTCTGGGCAACATCGCCAGTGACAAGATACTTATCAACTTCATAGCCTCCCATCTCGACATTCCCGTGACACCTAAACAAGAGATGCTCGAAGCCTCCGACTACGACCGCCGCGCCACCCTCCTGCTCGAGCAGCTCCGCAAAGAGACCGACTACTACCGCGTGCGCGACGACATTCAGGGCAAGACCCGCCAGGAGCTGGACCGCCAGCAGCGCGAATACTTCCTCAACCAGCAGATGCGGGTCATCCAGGACGAACTCGGCGGCTCAGCCTCCGATCAGGACGTCGAGCGTCTCCTGCAGCGTGCGCAAAAGAAGAAATGGGGCAAAGAGGTCGAGGCAGCCTTCACCCGCAGCATCGAAAAACTCCGCCGCACCCCTCCCCAAACTCCAGACTATACCGTCGAGTTGAACTATGTCGAACTCCTGCTCGACATGCCTTGGAATGTCTTCAGCAAAGACGACCTCCGCACCTCCCATGCCCAGAAAATACTCGACCGCGACCACTACGGCATGGAAAAAGTCAAGCAGCGCATTATCGAATACATTGCCGTCCTCAGCCTTAAGGGCGACATGAAAAGCCCCATCCTCTGCCTTGTGGGGCCTCCGGGCACCGGCAAAACATCCCTCGGCAAGAGCATAGCCGAAGCCATGCACCGCAAATACGTCCGCATCGCCCTCGGCGGTCTGCACGACGAAGCCGAAATCCGCGGCCATCGCAAAACCTATGTAGGTGCCATGCCCGGACGCATCATCCAGAACATCAAAAAAGCGGGTGTCAGCAACCCCGTGTTTGTGCTCGACGAGATTGACAAAGTGCAAGGCATGAGCCACAACGGCGACCCCACCTCGGCCCTCCTCGAAGTGCTTGACCCCGAACAGAACAGCGCCTTCCACGACAACTACCTGGAACTCGACTACGACCTGTCCAACGTCCTCTTCATTGCCACGGCCAACAGCCTCAGCACCATCCAGCCCGCCCTGCTCGACCGCCTCGAAATCATCGACCTCAGCGGCTACATCCTCGAAGAGAAGCTCGAAATCGCACAGAGGCATCTCATCCCGCGCCAGCTCAAAGAGCACGGCTTTGCCAAACGCGACCTCAAGTTCTCCAACAAACTCCTCACCACCCTCATCAACGACTACACCCGTGAAAGCGGCGTCCGCCAGCTCGACAAGACCATCGCCAAAATCATCCGCCGCCGTGCCGTGCAGAAAGCCGACGGCCTTGAAATAAACAAAGAAATCAAGGTCGAGGAGCTCAAAGACATCCTTGGCCTCCCCATCCACAACAGCGAGCGGCGGGGCAAAGAGCCCAAGGTGGGAGTCGTCACAGGCCTGGCATGGACCCAGGTCGGGGGTGAAATCCTCTTCATCGAGTCCAGCATAAGCAAAGGCAAGGGCACCCTCTCCATGACCGGCAACCTCGGCGACGTGATGAAGGAGTCCGCAACCCTCGCCTTCGAATACATCAAGGCCAATGCCGACAGTTTAGGCATCGACAACGCCAAAATCGAAAACAGCAACATACATATCCATGTCCCCGAAGGCGCAACCCCCAAAGACGGTCC
>OCTW011531695.1_pt1 | contig 21502 bp, 16 predicted proteins | sample 1539671 | NCBI WGS metagenome assembly OCTW01 (sample SAMN02144230, study PRJEB22623) | gut metagenome | biome: sheep rumen | host: Ovis aries | place: New Zealand
CGGGCTGACAGATACAATGAAAAAAAGAATACATGACATTATACGACCGCCTGACAGGAGGGTCAAGCACACAGCTTCACAGTAATGAGAAGCTCCTGGGAAAAGGCGGGCACGGGACAGAAAAAAGTACATGTGCGCATGCTGAAAAGTGTACTATTTTCCAAACCTTTTTGAATTATCTGTGGAGGGGATTGCTTATTTACAGGGGGTGTGCTATTTTTCACTTGAGCATTATTCGACGGAAAATGCATCACGATGATACTGCAGTCAGTAAGGCGGCCGGCGCGGAGCCAACAGAGAAAAGCCCGCGGCGGACAACAGCGGTTCCGGACAGACAGCGGCAGGATCCATATGCGACTTTGAGGGAGCGTGTAATGGAAGGACCGGTTCGGGAGAGCGTGCTTGACAACGGCTTATTGTGTGCGGCCAGGGTTTCTGCGGTTTTTTGCAGGGACTTTTCCATATTCTATCATGGATTCTGATGGGGGCGTTCGCCCTGATTTTTCCCAATGCTTAAGAGAATAACTACATAGACGGCTCCGGCATTCAGCAGGTCTTTTTTGCGTGCGCGGCTGTATCCCTCCCGCTCCGGACGGTCATATCCATGTCCGGTCCCGGCAGCCTGCCCGTGCCATCTGCTGCATGTCTGATGCGTGCGCGGACACGATCATGCAGAATCTGCAGATTCACGTATAGATGGAGCACAGTTGGACCTGACCGGCACAGATCCGGGCCGGGTCTGAAAGGAGAGGAAACAAAAAATGAAAAAGAGATTGCTTGCATTGATTCTGGGAGCGGTGATGACCGCCGGAGTTCTTGCCGGCTGCGGCGGCAGCAGCGCGGGCGGAAACAGTTCCGCCGGCGGAAATGCGGCTGCCGGCAGCACAGCGGCGGGCGCCGCGGCCGAGACAGGGGCTGCAGCCGCAACCGGGGCAGCAGCCGCGGCAGGCGAGATGGTCGAGGGCGGAGATTTCGTCAAGGGCGTCTCCACCGAGGCACCCGGCTTTGACCCCTTTACCACGCAGACCGCGGATGCCAGAAGTATCTTCTTCAACATCTACGAGGGCCTGATGGGCACCGAGACCGACGGCAGCTTCAAGCCCATGCTGGCGGAGAACTGCGAGGTCTCCGATGATCTGCAGACCTATACCTTCACCCTTCGTCAGGGCGTCAAGTTCCACAACGGCAATGAGATGACCATGGATGATGTCCTGTATTCCGTGGAGAAGGCCATCGCCTCCTCCATCACCGGCTACAATGAGATCGACGCCTACTATGCCGGCGGCAAGGCCTACACCCCCGTCTACAAGACCGAGAAGGACGAGGAAGGCAATGACAAGCAGGTCTTTGACAAGGTCGACGTCGCGGATTCCGAGGACGCGCCCGCGGATGATGTGACCCTGGTCATCCACCTCAACACACCCGACAGCGGCTTCCCCGCGGTCGTCACCAATCCCATCGTCCCCAAGGATGCAGAGGATCTGGCGACCAACCCCATCGGAACCGGCCCCTTCGTCATGAGCGAGTTCGTGGAGCAGGACTACACCCTGCTGACAAAGAACGAGGACTACTGGGGAGAGCCTGCCCACCTCGACAGCGTCACCCTCAAGTACTATGAGAACACGGCCGAGCTGGCGACCAACTATATCGCCGGCGCCATCGACGGCTTCAACTCCAACTCCAACGGCGGCAAGGAGATCGAGGGAACCGAGTATGTGGAAAATACCCGCCACTCCAACTCCGTCCAGCTCCTGGCCCTCAACAACGATTTCGAGCCCTTCAAGGATGTGCGCGTGCGCCAGGCAGTCGCCTACGCCGTTGACGCGGACGATATCATCGACAAGGTCGGCTACGGCCACGGCACCAAGTCCGGCACCCCCGTCATCCCCGGTCTGGAGAAGTACTGGAACGCGGAGCTCGCGGATGCCTACAACGTCAACGTTGACAAGGCGAAAGAACTCCTCAAGGAGGCCGGCCAGGAGAACCTGACCTTCACGGTCCGCGTCCCCTCCAACTACCAGGTCCACATGGACACGGCCCAGGTCATCGTCAACCAACTGAAAAAGGCGGGGATCACCATGGAGATCGAGGCCGTCGACTGGAATACATGGCTCAAGGAAGTCTACACGGAACGCAAGTATGAGGCGACCATCGTCTCCGTCGACGGAAGCACAGCTTTCCCGACATCCTTCCTGAGCCGCTACGTCTCCGATGCCGGCAACAACTTCGTCAACTTTAACTCCGAGGAATTCGACAAGGTCTACGGAGAGGCAGTCCTGTGCGCGGATGACGCCGAGCAGGTCCAGCTATTCATGGATGCCCAGAAGATCCTCAGCGACGAGTGCGCGAGCGTCTTCATTCAGGACATCGACTCCATCATCATCAACAGCCCCGCTTTCGGCGGCTTCAAGTCCTATCCTCTGTATGTGGATGATTACTCCGCGCTTTACAGCGTGCAGTGATCCCGGGGCTTAGAACCTGCGGGCAGGTCATACTTCAAGACTCGCTTGCGAGTCTTGCGTATGCCCGAAGGGCATGTTGACCGTTGCGGGCTGCCCGTAAGGGCAGCATCTTCCGCACATGCGAAGCATGTGCTGCCGCTTCCGTGCACAGGACCTGCCCACAGGTCTGAACACTTCTGATCAGCAAAACACGGGAGGTCCCCCCGGCGTCTGCCGGCCGGGGCCTCCCGCGAAGCCGTGAAATCTACATAATCCGGGATTTCCGCGCAGTGCCGCGGATGCAGTGCAGTGAGCCGGTGTGACAAGTCACCCCGGGCCTGCACCCGGCGTTCCTACGCAGGAGAAATGATATGCGATATCTGATGAAAAAAGTCTGCATTATGCTGGCGACCCTCTTTGTCATCTCCATCGTGACCTTCTGGCTCTTCCACATCGTGCCGGGCGATCCGGCCGCTATGATCCTGGGCACCAGTGCCTCCCAGGAACAGCTGGAATCCCTGCGCAGGGAGCTGGGGACCGACCGTCCGCTCACGGAGCAGTATATCAACTGGATCTCCGGGGCAGTGCGGGGCGATCTGGGAAATTCCATTAAATATAAGAAGCCGGTCACGACGCTGCTCAAGGGCAAGCTGCCCGTCACCCTGATCCTGGGCGGCATGTCGCTGGCACTCGTCATTCTGATCGGCATTCCCCTGGGCGTTTTTACAGCCGGCCGGAAACATGCCCTCTCGGAACAGATTCTGAACCTGGCCAATATCATCGGGATATCGATTCCCAACTTTTTCCTCAGCATCCTGCTGATCTGGGTGTTCGGTCTTATCCTGCACTGGTTCACACCGGGCCGCTTCGTGAGCCTCTCCAAAAATACAGCCGGCTTTTTCCGCTTTATGATCTTCCCCGCGATTGCGATCGCGATTCCGCAGATCTGCGTCCTGTCCAAATATATCCGGACCGCTGTGATCCAGGAGGTGCGGGCGGACTATGTGCGGACCGCGCGCAGCAAGGGCAGCACCAAAAACAGAATCCTCTATGTGCATGTCCTCAAGAATGCCATCGTCTCGGTCGTTCCCCTGATCGGTATGATCGTGAGCAGCATCTTTTCCGGTTCCATCGTCATCGAGCAGGTCTTTGGCATCCCCGGGATCGGGCGCCTTCTGATCGCGTCGGTCACCTCCAGGGATTTTCCCATGGTACAGACCCTGGTCATGTACATCGCCATCCTGATCCTGGTCGTGAACTTTATCGTGGATATCCTGATCCAGATCATGGATCCCAGGATCCGCATTGCAAACTGATCGTATCGATCGTACCGGAGGCTTTCCGGAGCAAATGTCCGGAACTGTACTTTGCGGGAAATCTTCTGAGCGGAAGACCCCGGAACTCCTTTGACAGCGGAGGTGGAAAATGGTCAAGACAGCCGATGCGAATGCACCCGGTTCGGCGGTGCCCGGCAAGAGCAGTGCACAGAAAGGCGGCGGGCTCTCCGATGCCGGTGCCGCTGTAAAAGAACAGATGAGCAAGGTGAGCGGCGGATGGGCGACCGGCGACAATGAGCTGCGGATCGGACTGATCCTGGTGGGCATCATTGTTTTGCTGGGGATCATCAGCATCTTTTACACGCCCTTCGACACACTCGAGATGGACACGGCGGTGCGCTCACAGGCACCTTCCGCGGTCCACCTGTTCGGGACGGACAATTTCGGCAGGGATATTTTCAGCCGCACCATGGTGGGCGCCCGCTTCACCCTCCTGGTCTCGGCTTCGACCGTACTGTTTGCGACCGCGATCAGCATCGTACTGGGTCTGGTCTGCGGCTATGTCGGCGGGATCGTGGATGAAGTCGTCATGCGTGTCATGGACGCCATCAACTCCTTCCCCAGCATCCTGATCGCCCTCGTCATGGTCTCGGTCCTGGATTACGGGAAGCTCACCATCATCCCGGCCCTGGTCATCATGTTTGTGCCCAGCTTCACCCGCATCGTCCGGACCGGCACCCTCCAGTACCGGCATGCGGATTTTGTCCTGAGCAACAAGGTCTACGGCGATTCGGATCTGCGCATTCTCTTTGTGCATATCCTGCCCAATATTTATCCCCTTCTGCTCTCCTCCGTCGTCATCGGACTTTCCAACGCCATTCTCGCGGAGTCCAGCATGAGCTATCTGGGCCTGGGAATCCAGCCCCCCATCCCCAGCTGGGGACGCATGCTCAAGGAGGCGCAGGACATCATTTTCTCGACGCCATGGGCAGCCCTGGCGCCCGGCCTCATGATCGTTGTCACGATCGTGGGCCTCAACTGCATCGGCGAGGGGATCCGCAAGAAATACCTGAACTGACGCCTGAGATGCCGACCGGTCAGGATCTGCGAAGCATACGGCGTCTGCATATACCTGGCCTGCATTTGTAACGGGCGGGCAGCAATCGAAGGAGCACGAACGGAACTCCTGCGGAAGCAGGATGACTGGAAGGACAACTGATGAGCGAGAATATTCTGGAAATCAAGCATATGACGGTGACGCTGTATGAGAACGGCGGCGAGTACAAGGTCGTCAACCGCATCAGCTTCAACGTGGGAAAGGGAGAGATCGTCGGGATCGTGGGAGAGTCCGGCTGCGGCAAGAGCATGACGGCCCTGGCTCTGCAGGATCTGCTCAAAAACCACATCAAGGTGACCGAGGGCAGTATGATGTTCGACGGAAAGGACCTCCGTACCATCTCGCCCGCGGAGCGCCGCCAGATCAACGGCAGCGACATGTCCATGATCTTCCAGGAGCCCATGACCAGCCTCAATCCCCTGCAGCGGATCGGAACCCAGGTCGGTGAGGTGCTCCTCCTGCACGGGAAGCACAGCCGCGAAGAGATCGAGGCGAGGACCCTGGAGGCCCTGGAAATGGCCGGCCTGCCGGATCCGAAGCGGACCATGCGGATGTATCCTCACGAGCTGTCCGGCGGCATGCGTCAGCGCGCCATGATCGCCATGGGTATCATCGCCAGGCCCAAGCTCCTCATCGCGGATGAACCGACGACGGCCCTGGATGTCACGACCCAGTCGCATGTCCTCAATATCCTCAAGCGGATCAACGAACAGACCGGAACAGCCATCCTGCTGATCTCCCATGACCTGGGCGTTATCAATATGATCTGCAGCCGCGTCCTGGTCATGTACGCGGGCAAGATCGTGGAGCAGGGACGGACGGAGGATATCCTGAAGGCGCCGGTCCATCCCTATACGAAGGGACTGATTGCGTCGATCCCGACCCGGCGCATGAAGGGAGCTCCCCTTGCCAGCATTCAGGGCCGTGTCCCGCCGGTGACCGAGGAGAAGCCGCCCTGCCCCTTTGCCTCCCGATGCGACAGGGCAGACAAGGCGTGCTTTACCGAATATCCCGGCCGCAAGACTATCTCGGAGGATCATATCCTCTGGTGCCACCACGAGCTGTGAGAGAGACGTGGCAGGCGGTGCCTGCGCAGAGAAAAACAGAGGAAATCATGGATAATAAGTGTGAAGAAATACTGGAGGTCTCCCATGTGACCAACCGCTACCGCGACAGCGGCTCCGGTTTTTTGTCCAGGAGTAAAATGACGCGCGTGCTCAACGACGTGAGTCTGACCATCCACCGGGATGAGATTTTCGGACTGGTGGGAGAGAGCGGCTGCGGCAAGTCCACCCTGGGCCGGGCTGTGCTGGGCCTGATCCCCTTTGAGGGGACGATCCGGGTCGATGGTATGGAGTATTCCGCGAAAAACAGGCAGGAGTTCACCCGCAGTGTGCAGGCGGTCTTTCAGGATCCCCTGAGCTCGCTCAATCCGCGCAGGACCATAGCGGCGACCCTGGAGGAGCCCCTGCTGACCCACGGCATCGGGACAAAGGAGACCCGTCGGCAGAAGGCTCTGGAGATGCTGGAGCTGGTCGGCCTGGATGCCTCCTATGCGGACCGCCTTCCCCGCGAGCTCTCGGGGGGCCAGCGGCAGCGCGTCTGCATCGGCGCGGCGCTCATGATCGATCCGGACCTCGTGATCGCGGATGAGGCGACCAGTGCCCTGGATGTCTCCGTCGGCGCTCAGATCCTCAACCTCTTTCAGGAGATCCATGACCGCAAGGATTTCGCCATGCTCTTCATCTCCCACAATCTGAACGTCGTCTATTACCTCTGCGACCGGATCGCCGTGATGTACCGCGGCAGCATCGTGGAGCAGGGGGACGCGGAGAGCCTCTACAATGATCCGCAGCACCCCTATACGAGGATGCTCCTGTCCGCCGTTCCGGAGATTGAGGAGGTCGACGCCATGAGCCGCTACGGCTTCGATGAGACAAGGCGCGAGTCCGCGGCGGAGGACTGTGATTTCTACCACCGCTGCCCCTATGCCACGGAGGCCTGCCGAAAGAGGCCTGACCTGGTCAGTGTCCTGCCGGAGCCTGAGAAGGCAGCGGAGAAGGTGCAGCAGGCTGAGCATCTTGTGCGCTGCTGGAACCCGGTGCGCAATGCGTGATACGTCAGATACTTCATACAGCAGACAAAAAGGTCCGCCGCAGGCACAGAAAAAACACTGCGGTGGGCCTTTTCTTTTTGTTTTCAGCCGAGGTATGACGAGACTTTCTGACCATGACAGCGGAAGGCCGGGCGGATGCACAGATCCTCTCGCGGCAGGTCTTTACTGGAGGACCGGGTTGTTGCGTCTGCGGATCTCGCGGGGAGAGGCACCGTAGATCTCGCGGAACATGCGGCTGAATAGCTTGTAATTGGTGAAGCCGTGCCGTTCCACGATCTCCATGATCGGAGCGTCCGTGGCGCACAGATCGTGATAGATGTGGGAGAGCCGCACCTGATTCAGGTGTTTTTTGAAGGGGATGCCGATTTTCTGGGTGAAGAGCCGGCTGAAATATTCGTTGCTGAGACCGAAGCGGTCGGAGATCTCCTCCAGAGTGATTGGTTTATTGTAGTTTTCAGCGATATAGGAGACGATCTCCCGGATGCGGCGCTGGTTTTTGGACGGCTCCGGTAGGTCGCTCCGGTAGAGCTGGATGGAGAAGTGCGCCAGGAGCTCATAGAGCACATGCAGGACCAGGGACTCGCACTGGATCCGGTAGCCGTAGGGGCGTTCGGAAGACAGGTTGACCAACTCCTGCAGGGAACTGCAGATCTCCAGATAGGGCTCGACGCGGTCCTCGGTCAGCTCTGTCCGGTCGCACAGGATCTGGTAGTTGCGCTGATTGTCCATGAAGGAAGAGATATATTCGCTGTTGATATGGATGACCAGCTGGCGGTATTCGCCGGGGCACAGATATTCGTGGATCCGGCCGGCGTCGATGACGATGAATTCCCCCTGCACCATGGTGTGGCGGCTCCCGTCGACCGTCATGTCGGCCTGCCCGTCGATCAGATAGGTGATCTCCAGGGCGGAGTGCCAGTGGGCGGGGACATAGGAACCGGATGTGCGGAAGTCGATCGCCATGTTCTGGTTGATCAGGTCATATTTGGGAATGTAGATATCGCTGGCGGACATGTTTTTTCCTCGTTTATTTTGTGTGTCTTCTGCTGTTTTTTTGCTTTTTGCGGCCGCAGAGACCGGGCAGATGCTGCGGAGCCGCAAAGGATTCTGTACAGACAGGAAAGGCGGTCTGCACAAGGCCCGGACGGCCTCTCACAATCATACAGGATGGGTATCCGGAAAACAAGCACAAATATCAAAAAAGCCTAACTCTTTGTCAAAAAATTATCTATTCACAGAGGGAGGGGAGTGGTATTCTTTTACCATCAAAACAGGAGAACACATCCAGAGACCATGAAATGCATGCATGAGATGGCCGAGGATCCTGTTTTGAGATCATCAGTCAGATTAGTACAGTGCGCAAGCACTTTGCTAATATATTACCCCCCTAAGCATCTTGTAACATCCCTTGAGAAGCACCCGGCAGTTTATCCCGCTGCCGGGTGCTTCTTTTTTTATAATTTGCCATATACCAGTCGGGATATTATAATGAAGGTTAACGATTCGCCACAGTTGACATGGATACAGGAGACGAATGATGGAAGATAACCTCTATTGCAGATATTGCGGAACGGAGCTGGAGGACGGAATTCCGGTTTGCCCGAACTGCGGCAGGGACAACAGCGTGCCCATGCTGGGAGGAAGAAAGAGAAGCAGTACGGCCAGGCAGACAGCACTGCCGGCAGATGAATACAGTGGTCCTGATGACGAGGAGATGAGGTATGAGCCGGAGCTGGAGGAAAGACCGGTTCGAGATGCGGATATTTCCCGGGCGCGCAGGCCGGTGACGTCCGCAGAGCGCGCAGCCCAGGTCAGAAGGCCGGTGGAGAGCGCGGACAGCACATCCCGGGCCAGAAGGCCGGTGGAGAGCGCGGACAGCACCGGGACAGAAAGGCCGACAGCGCCCTCTGATCAGAAAGAAGAGAAGGCTGGGCGCGTACAGATCACGTCTGAACAGGAACTCCCGGAGGAGACAGTGCCCGGAAGCGAAATCGGAATCGATGGAAACGGTGCGGGTGCCGGTGAACAGGCAGCCCCGCGCAGGAAGAGTGGACAGAAGAAGACGAAGTTCCGATCCGGCAGAAAAAAACGGAAGGAGACCTCCGCGGATGCCGAGGACAGGCGCAGCCGCACGGCAGAGGAGCGCAGACGCGCGCGGAAAGCGGAGAGAACAGAGAGAATCCGCAGGGAAGAGGAAGACGGGGACGAGGAAGAGAAGAGCGCAGGGATCCTGCCTGTCCTGGCCCTGGCAGTCATACCGGTCGTCCTGCTCTGCCTCCTGATCCCCGTGATCGTCAAAAGGCTCCCGGATCCTTCGCTCGGCGGAATCCTGCCCTTCGGGCAGGAAGACCAGGCGCAGACCGGCGGGAAGCCGGACCCGGCAGAGAATGGAAAAGAGACAGGTGCCCCCGCGGCTGCGGAAAAGGAACAGGAGCCTCAGCCTGCCGCATCCGTGCCCGTCTGGGAAAACGGGGCGGTGGAGCAGGCTGTCCGCACGGCGGCAGAGGTGCCCACGGGTGAGATCACGGTGCAGGACCTGGACAAGGTCACCTATCTGGACCTGTCCAACGCGGGGATCCGCGACCTGTCCGTGCTGGGCAAATTCCCGGCGCTCCAGAGCGTGGACCTGACCGGCAACGGGATCAGCGACCTGGCGCCGATTGCCCAGCTCAAGCAGCTGGAGGGCCTGTGCCTGGATGACAATCAGATCACAGACCTGATGCCCCTGCGCAATATGACCTCCCTGCAGCGCCTCTACCTGGAAAACAACAAGGTCTCCAACCTGACGCCGCTCACCACCCTGACCGGCCTGACCCAGCTGTATCTGGAAAACAATGAGATCACGGACATTTCGCCCCTGGCAGGACTGAAGGACCTGGGGATCCTCCACCTGGGCGGCAACCGGATCCAGGACCTGAAGCCCCTGTCGGAGCTGACCGGCCTGGAGGTCCTGACCCTGAACAGCGCGGGGATCAGCGACCTGACGCCGCTCGCGGGCCTGACCCGTATGCGGCAGCTGAATCTGTGGGACAACGAGATTGGAGATATCAGCCCCCTGGCGGGGATGAAGGACATGAACCTGCTCATGCTGGGCGGCAACCGGGTCAGGGACCTCAAGCCGGTCGAAGGCCTCACCGCCATGGAGAATCTCTACCTGTCCGACAACCTGATCGAAGATATCGCACCGCTGGGCGGCATGACCGGGCTGAAGGCCCTGGAGCTGCAGAACAATGAGATCCGCAATATCTCCGTCCTGTCATCTATGCAGGCCCTGGATTACCTCGACCTGCGCGGAAATCCCATCGACAACTACGATGTGGTCAGCACCCTGCAGGCAGGCACGATCTACACGGATGAAGAGAGCGGCGCGGCTGATGCGGGTACCGTCCAGGATGGCGCCGCACCGGAGACGGCGCCGGAATCCGGAGCCGCGGAAGGCACCGGGGGTGCCGGCGCTGAAGAAGGGGCCGGAGCCGCGGACGGACAGGCAGCACCATAACCTCATACGTGAAATGAGCGGGTTCGCCCGATAGAAAGAGAGTTTTATCTATATGCTGAAGACACTGCTGGGCCAAGTGAAGGAATTCCGCCTGCTGTCGATCCTGACACCGGTCTGTATGATCGGGGAGGTCATCTGTGAAATGATCATCCCGGTCCTGATGGGCCGGATCGTGGACCGGGGCGTGATGGCGGGAAATGTGCAGTATATCATCCGGACCGGCGCCGTCATGATCGTCGTGGCCCTCCTGGGCCTGACAGCCGGCGTGCTGGGCGGCTTTTTTGCCGCGCGTGCCGGAGCCGGCTTTGCCAGAAACCTGCGCAAGGCCATGCACGACAATATCCAGACCTTCGCTTTTTCCAATATCGATCATTTTTCGACCTCCAGCCTGGTGACCAGGCTCACCACGGATGTCACCAATGTCCAGAACGCCTATATGATGATCCTGCGCATGGCCATGCGCGCGCCCTCGACCATGGTCGTGGCCATGGTCATGTCCATTATCATCAGCCCTCGCCTGGCCAGTATTTACCTCGTGGCCGTGGCCGTGCTGGCCGTGTTCATGTTCTATATGATGAGCACGACATCGGTTTACTTTAAACGGGTTTTCGAGCGCTACGACCTCCTCAATGAGAGCGTGCAGGAGAATGTCTCCGCGATCCGGGTGGTCAAGGCCTATGTCCGCGAGGACTATGAGAACAATAAATTCCGGAGTGCGGCGGAACAGATCTACGAGATGTTCATCCGCGCCGAGCTGCGCGTCGTCAGCATTTCCCCCTTCATGATGACGATCGTCTACGCCTGTATCCTGCTGATCAGCTGGTTCGGCGCCAACATGATCGTCGCGGACTCCCTGACGACGGGCGCCCTGATGAGCCTTCTGACCTACTGCATGAATATCCTCATGAGTCTGATGATGCTCTCCATGGTCTTCATCATGATCACCATGTCCGAGGCCAGTGCCCGCAGGATCTGTGAGGTCATCGAGGAGAAGAGTGCCCTGACCAACCCGGAGAATCCAATCATGGAGGTCCCGGACGGCAGCATCCGCTTCGAGGATGTGGACTTTTCCTACCGCCCCGGAAACGCGGAGCCTGTGCTCAAGGACATTGATCTGGAGATCCGGTCCGGCGAGAACATCGGCATCATCGGCGGGACCGGCAGCGCCAAGTCCAGCTTGGTCAACCTGATCAGCCGCCTCTATGACGTCACACAGGGCAGGGTCCTGGTCGGCGGCCACGATGTCCGCGACTACGACATGGATGTCCTGCGCGGCCAGGTCGCCGTGGTCCTGCAGAAAAATGTCCTCTTCTCCGGAACCATCTACGACAACCTCCGCTGGGGGGACGAAAACGCCACGGACGAGGAGTGCAGGAGAGCCTGTCGCCTGGCCTGTGCCGACGAATTCATCGAGAAGATGCCCGAGGGATATGACACCTATATCGAGCAGGGCGGCACCAACGTCTCCGGCGGTCAGAAGCAGCGCCTGTGCATCGCGCGCGCACTGCTCAAAAAACCGAAGATCCTGATCCTGGATGACAGCACGAGCGCGGTCGACACCGCGACCGATGCGAAGATCCGCCGGGCCTTCCAGGAGGAGATCCCGGATACGACACGTCTGATCATCGCCCAGAGGATCGCCAGTGTCCAGAACTGCGACCGCATCATCGTTATGGACAACGGCAGGGTCGACGGCTTTGCCACCCACGAGGAGCTGCTGCGCGACAATAAGATCTACCGGGAGGTCTACGAGTCCCAGACCGGCGAGGGCGCCGACGCGGACTTTGATAAACCGGCCTGACAGGACCCGGACGCCGTAAGACGTCAATATAGCTGCGGGCATATAGAACATTTCCCGCAGATAAGTAGAGAAATTGGAGTAATACCGGATGGCAGAAAAAGTAAAAGAGGTCGGGAACGGCCCAAGGGGGTTGCGGGGAAGACCCCGTCCCAAGGTGGAGAATCCCGGAAAGATCCTGCGCAGGATCATGTCCTATGTCTTTGAATACTACGGCGCCCGGATCGCCATGGTGGCGGTCTGTATCGTCGTCTCCGTCCTCGCCAACGTGCAGGGGACCATGTTCACCAGGACCCTGATCGACGCTTATATCACGCCCATGGTCGCCCAGGTGAAGGCGGGACAGGCCAATCCCGACTTTTCGCCCCTCCTGCATGCCATGGCCCGGGTGGCCTGTTTCTATGCGATTGGCATCGGCGCCGCCTATTATCAGGCCCGCACCATGGCCTTTGTCACCCAGGGGACGATGAAGCGGCTGCGGATGGAGCTCTTCGAACACATGGAGAGCCTTCCCATCAAATATTTTGACACCCATGCCCACGGCGATATCATGTCGGTCTACACCAATGATATTGACACGCTGCGCCAGATGGTCAGCCAGAGTCTGCCCCAGCTCCTCAACAGCACGATCACGATCGTCAGCATCCTGGCCATGATGCTGGTCCTCAGCATTCCCCTGACCGTCGTCTCCCTCCTGATGGTCGGCATCATGCTCTTTGCCTCCGCCCGCGTCACCTCCCTGAGCGGCCGCAACTTTGTCGCCCAGCAGAGAAACCTGGGCAGGCTGAACGGCTTTATCGAGGAGACGATGACCGGCGAAAAGGTGGTCAAGGTCTTCTGCCACGAGCAGCAGGCCATCCGGGAATTTGACCGGCTCAACGAGGAGCTGTACAGAAGCTCCGCCCGCGCCAACGGCTTCGCCAATATCATCGGCCCCGTGAACGGGCAGCTGGGCAATACCAACTATGTCATCTGCGCGATCGTGGGCGGCATTCTGGCCATCAATTCCTACGCGGGCTTCACGGTCGGCGCCCTGGCCAGCTTTCTGACCTTCAACAGAAACTTCTCCATGCCCATCAACCAGGTCAGCATACAGTTCAACAGCATCATCATGGCCTTGGCGGGCGCGGACAGGATCTTTGCCCTGCTCGACGCGGAGCCGGAGGCGGATGACGGATACGTCATGCTGGTCAACTGCAGGCGCGATGAGAAGGGTGAGATCGTCGAGACGCAGGAGCACACGGGCCAGTGGGCCTGGAAACACTACCACAAGGCGACGGATACGACCACCTATCAGGCGCTGGAGGGGGATATCACCTTCAACGGCGTTGACTTCGGCTACAGGGATGATAAAATCGTTCTGCACGACATCTGGATCCACGCAAAGCCGGGCATGAAGATCGCCCTGGTCGGATCGACGGGTGCCGGCAAGACCACGATCACCAACCTGATCAACCGTTTCTATGACATCCAGGACGGCAAGATCCGCTACGACAATATCAATGTCAACAAGATCAAGAAGGGCGACCTGCGCCGGTCCCTGGGCATCGTTCTGCAGGACACCCACCTCTTTTCCGGCACGGTCCGCGAGAACATCCGCTTCGGCAAGCTGGACGCGACCGACGAGGAGGTCGTGGGCGCGGCGAAGCTGGCCAATGCGGACGGCTTTATCCGACGTCTCCCCCAGGGCTATGACACCATGCTGACCGGGGACGGCGCCAACCTCTCCCAGGGCCAGCGCCAGCTCCTGGCCATCGCGCGGGCTGCCATCGCGGATCCGCCCGCCCTGATCCTGGATGAGGCGACGAGCTCCATCGACACCCGCACGGAGAAGATCGTGCAGGCGGGCATGGATCAGCTCATGGAGGGCAGGACGACCTTTGTGATCGCCCACCGCCTCTCCACGATCCGCAACAGCGACCTGATCATTGTCCTGGAGCAGGGCCGCATCGTGGAGCAGGGAACACACGAGGAGCTGCTGGCGCTCCGGCAGCGCTACTACCAGCTCTATACCGGCAACAAGCCGGAACTGGCAGGCTGAGGGCGTGAAAACGCCTGCATGCGCGGAGCCGGATCTGGAAAGCCGGAGCCGGCAGGCTGAGAAAAGGCGGCGGAAGGAAACACTGACGCCGCGGGCGTTTTTTTCGCAGAAAGAGAGGCCGGATGCAGGAGAGTACACAGACAGCAAAGATCACCAGGGAGGAGCTCTTTCCCTTTGTCCACTATGAATACGGGGAAGCCTATTACGGCAGCTGCGGGCAGCTGCGCTACCGGATCGCGAGGGAGCCCCTGGAGAACGTGCATTTTACCCCTCCGGACAAACGCGGGGAGGCATCTCTGCGCGCCGTGGCCTGGAGAGGCCCCATGGGATATTCCGCGGTGGATGAGTCACAGAAGATGATCCGGGACTTCCCCTTTTCCGAGGAAGGCCTGCAGCAGGCTGCGGAGTGGCTGAATCAATGCCTGGACGCGGCCTTTTGAACGTTATTCACTTATGTCGCCAAGCCTGCCGGAGCACACAGGTGCGCAGAGGCCCGGATGAGCGCGGGGAGATGGGATGGAAAAAAACAATCTTACAGATGCGCAGGATCCGTTTTCGCCCGGATTTGGACCGGACGGGGATGCTGCCGCCATCACGGAAACGAAGAAGAGAAGAGGGCGTGTGTCGGGATACTTCCGGATCACGATGACGCTGGGTATTATTTTGTGGGTCACGGACTTTCTTGTCCTGTCTTTTGACGTGCGTTCCTTTGTTGCGCTCACCGTCTTCTGTCTGCTGTATACGGCTGTCATGGCGGTCGCCTTCGTCAACAGCCGGGCGATCTATATGAAGGAGATCGCCGGCTATGCGAGCGAGCTGCACGCGCTGGAGGACGTCCTGCTGCAGGAGATGGACATGCCGTACGCCCTGCTGGATGAGGGCGGACATATCCTGTGGATGAACCCGGCCTTCGAGGAGGTCATCCACAAGGACAGGACCTACCAGAGGCCTGTATCGACCGTGATCCCGGCCCTGACCAGGGATGTGTTCCCGCGCGACGAAAAGCCTGTCCGTGTGGCCCTGGAGCTGACGGGCAGCAGTTATAACGCCCAGATGCACAGGATCCGGGCGGACCATCTGAGCGGGAGCGAAGTCATGTTCGGCGACAGAGGGAGCGGCAATGTCATCGCTCTGAGCCTGGACGACAACACCGCCATGCGCCTGGCTGTCCGCGAGGTGGACGATCAGAGCCTGGCTGTCGGCCTGTTCTATATCGACAACTACGAGGAAGTCATCGATACCGTAGAGGAGGTCCGCAAGGCCCTGCTCATCGCCCTGATCGACAGAAAAGTCAACCAGTACATCAGTGCCATCGACGGAATCTGCAGCAAGATTGAAAAAGACAAATATCTGGTCATTCTGCGCAAGAAATCCCTGCACGAGCTCCAGGAGGCGCATTTTGATATCCTGGAGAATGTCAAGACCGTCAACATCGGCAACGAGATGGCAGTGACGCTCAGTCTGGGCTTCGGTGTGGACGGTCTCGCCTACACGCAGAACTACGAGTTTGCCCGCAACGCCGTTGACCTGGCGCTCGGGCGCGGCGGCGACCAGGCGGTCGTCAAGTCCCTGGACAATGTCGTCTACTACGGCGGCAAGACCCGTCAGATCGAAAAAAATACCCGCGTCAAGGCCCGTGTCAAGGCCCAGGCCCTCAAGGAGATCATCCGGGCCAGGGATGCCGTCTTTATCATGGGCCACAAGATGGGAGACCCGGACAGTTTCGGCGCGGCCGTCGGTATTTACCGGATCGCCAGGACCATGGAGAAAAAGGCCCACATCGTCATCAACGAGCGGACCGTGTCCATCATGCAGATCATGCGTCTGTTTGAGAACAATCCGGAATATGGCAAGGACTTCATCATCACCAGCCAGAAGGCCATTGAGATGGTGACGGACAACGCCTGCGTCGTCGTGGTCGATGTGAATACGCCGGCCAGAACCGAGTGCCCGGAGCTTTTGACCCACTGCAAGTCCATCGTCGTCCTTGACCACCACCGCGCGGGCAAGGATGTGATCGAGGGGGCGACCCTCTCCTATGTGGAGGCCTATGCCTCGAGCGCCTGTGAGATGGTCGCGGAGGTCGTGCAGTATACCGACGACAACATCCGGCTGCGCCCGGAGGAGGCGGATGCCATGTACGGCGGCATCGTCGTGGATACAGACGGATTTGTCAACAAGGCGGGTGTGCGGACCTTTGAAGCCGCCGCCTACCTGCGCCGCAGCGGCGCGGACGTCGTCCGCGTCAGGAAGCTCTTCCGCGAGGAGGCGGTGGAATACAAGGCCAGGGCCGACGCTGTCTCCCAGGCGGAGATCTACCGCGACTGCTTTGCCATCTCCACCTGCAACGGCGAAGGCCTGCGCAGTCCGACCGTCGTCGGCGCCCAGGCGGCCAACCAGCTGCTCAATATTGACGGCATCAAGGCCAGCTTTGTCATGACCCCCTATAACGGCCAGGTCTTCATCAGTGCCCGCTCCATCGACGAAGTCAATGTACAGATCATCATGGAGCACATGGGCGGCGGCGGCCATATCAACATGGCCGGCAGCCAGATGGAGGATGCAACCGTCGAGGAAGCCATCGCCGCGGTCAAGAAGGTCATTGACCAGATGATCGAAGAGGGCGAGATCGACGTATAATGAAAAAAAGGACAGCAGAATAGGAAATTCTGTCGATACAGAATTTCCCATTCGAGAGTTTCGCGCAAAGAGCGCGCGAACCTCTATAGATGCCATCAGAGAAATCGCCTTCGCGATTTCTCTTCGGCCAGAAAGGAGACAGAATAGGGAATTCTGTCGATACAGAATTCCCTATTCAAGAGTTTCGCGCAAAAAGCGCGCGAACCTCTATAGATGCCATCAGAGAAATCGCCTTCGCGATTTCTCTTCGGCCAGAAAGGAGACAGAATGAAAATTATTCTTTTGCAGGATGTGAAGTCCCTCGGAAAAGAGGGTGATATCGTCAATGTCAGCGACGGCTACGCGCGCAACTTTGTCATTCCCAAAAAACTGGGCGTCGAAGCCAATGACAAGAATAAAAACGACCTCAAGCTCAAAAAACAGCGCGAGGCAAAAGAGGCGGCCGAGCGTCTGGCCGACGCACAGAAGCTGGCTAAGGACCTGGAGAAGATCACGGTCGTGGTCACTATGAAGGCAGGAGAGGGCGGACGCGTCTTCGGCTCCGTCAGTGCCAAGGAGATCGTCCAGGAGGCCAAAAAGCAGCACAATCTGGATCTGGACAAGAAGAAGATCCAGCTCGCGGAGCCCATTAAATCCTTCGGCAGCTTCGAGATTCCGATCCGTCTGCATCCCCAGGTGACCGGCAAGTTTATGCTCAAGGTCACGGAGGCCTGACAATTATGGCACAGGAAGACGTCATCAGCAGGGTCATGCCCCACAGCCTGGAGGCGGAGCGCTCGGTGCTGGGCTCCATGCTGATCGATCCGGAGGCCGTCGAGACAGCCGCCGAGATCATCCGGGAGGAGGATTTCTATGCCAGGCAGAACGGGATCCTCTTCCAGACCATGCTGGAGATGCAGCAGAAGGGGGTCGCGATCGATCCCGTGACCCTGCAGACCCGCCTTAGGGAAAAAAATCTCCCGCCAGAGCTGTACGCGGATGAAATGATCCGCGAACTGATCGTGACCGTGCCGACCTCCGCCAACATCAAGTCCTACGCGACCATTGTGGCGGAGAAATCGCTGCTGCGCAGCATGATCAGGGCCAATGAGGAGATCGCGGGCAGCTGCTACGCCGAGAGCGAGGAAATGGACGCCCTGCTGGACAAGGCCGAGAAGAGGATCTTCGAGATCTCCCAGAGGAGAACCGCCTCCAATTTCGTCCCCATCCGCCAGATCGTCCTCAACGCCATGGACAAGATCGAGCAGGCCTCCCGCATCCAGGGCAGCGTGACCGGCCTGTCCACGGGCTTTACGGACCTGGACAACCGGACCGCCGGCCTCCAGCCCGCCGACTTTATCCTTGTCGCCGCCCGCCCCTCCATGGGCAAGACGGCCCTGGTCCTCAATATCGCGGAATACATGACCATGCGCGAGAACCGCTGCGTCGCCATCTTCTCCCTGGAAATGTCCAAGGAACAGCTGGTCAACCGCCTCTTCGCCATGCAGTCCCATGTCGAGGCCCAGAAGATCCGGACAGGCGACCTGTCCGAGGCCGAATGGACTGAAGTCATCGAGAGCGCGGTCAACATCGGTGAGAGCCGGCTGATCATCGACGATACACCCGCCATCACAGTCGCCGAGCTGCGGTCCAAGTGCCGCAAATACAAACTGGAATACGGCCTGGAGATCATCATCATCGACTACCTCCAGCTCATGAGCGGATCCGGCCGGAGCGGCGACTCCCGCCAGCAGGAGATCTCCGACATCTCCCGCGCCCTCAAGGCCCTCGCCAGAGAGCTGAACGTGCCCGTTGTGGCCCTCTCCCAGCTCTCCCGCGCCGTCGAATCCCGCCCCAACCACCGGCCCATGCTCTCTGACCTGCGCGAATCCGGCGCCATTGAGCAGGATGCCGACCTGGTCATGTTCATCTACCGCGACGACTACTACAACGAAGATTCTGACAAAAAAGGAATCGCCGAGATCATCATCGCCAAACAGAGAAACGGCCCCATCGGCACCGTCGAACTCAGCTGGCAGCCTCAGCTGACCAAATTCGCAAATTTAGCCCGTTGAACACGGATGGCGCATGGCGAAAAGCGCAGCGCTTTTACGGATGCCGCATGGCAACACAGACCTACGGAGGAACCACCATGGAACGATACTTTGAACCTGGAATTGAATGCGCTTCCCGCGACCAGATCACCAGGCTGCAGGATGAGCGCCTGGCGGCGACGGTGAAGCGTGTCTACGAGACAGTTCCCTATTACAAGAACAAGATGGATGAAGCAGGTGTCAGCCCGGCGGATATTCAGGGCGTGCGCGATCTCCACAAGCTGCCCTTCCTGAGCAAGGAGGACCTGCGGAAGCAATACCCCTACGGACTTCTGGCAAAACCCCTGTCCGAATGTGTCCGGATCCACTCCACCAGCGGCACGACCGGCCGCCGTGTCGTGGCTTTTTACACCCAGAACGATATCGACCTGTGGGAGGAGTGCTGCGCGCGCGCGATCACTGCGGCGGGCGGGACCAAGGAGGATGTTGTCCAGGTCTGCTACGGTTACGGCCTGTTCACGGGCGGTGCCGGCCTGCACGGAGGCTCCCACAAGGTCGGATCCCTGACCCTGCCCATGTCCTCGGGCAATACGGACCGCCAGATCCAGTTTATGACAGATCTCGGTGCGACCATCATCTGCTGTACGCCCTCCTATGCGGCCTATCTCGCAGAGTCCATCATCGAGCGCGGCGAGCGCGACCGGATCAAGCTCAAGGCCGGTATTTTCGGCGCTGAGGCCTGGACCGAGGAAATGCGCCAGGACATCCAGAACAAGCTCGGCATCAAGGCCTATGACATCTACGGCCTGACCGAGATCTCCGGCCCCGGCGTGGCCTTCGAGTGCTCTCAGCAGGATGGCATGCACATCAACGAGGACCACTTTATCGCGGAGATCATCGACCCCGCGACCGGCGAGGTCCTGCCCTACGGGGAGAAGGGCGAGCTTGTTTTTACCAGCATCACCAAGGAGGCTTTCCCGCTCATCCGCTACCGCACTAAGGATATCTGCGTCCTCAATGCGGAGCCCTGCGCCTGTGGCCGCACCCATGTGCGCATGACCAAGCCGCTCGGACGCAGCGATGACATGCTGATCGTCAAGGGTGTCAATGTCTTCCCGAGCCAGATCGAGACCGTCCTGCTCAACGACGGCTATCCGGCCAACTATCAGATCATTGTCGAGCGCGAAAACAACAGCGACCGGATCGAGGTCCAGGTCGAGATGACCCCCGAGATGTTCTCCGACTCGCTCAAGGACATCACCAAGCGGGAGAAGAAGCTCGTTTCCGACCTCAAGGCCATGCTGGGCATCTACTGTGTCGTCAAGCTGGTTGCGCCCAAGAGCATTGTCCGGAGCGAGGGCAAGGCCAAGCGTGTGATCGACAAGAGAAATCTTTACGCAGGAAAGTAAGGGTCAGCCGGATGCCGGCATTACATGCCGGCCGCCTGTCTGTGAGCCCGTTACCCGTGAATGCCGGACCGGCGGGTGATGATACAGACGGGGCAGCTCCGGCACACAAGAAGAGCAATTACCGGTTGATATAGCGCTCCGGAAGGCATTCCGGAAGAAACGAGGAGGTAAGAAATGACAGTCAAACAGATTTCGGCGTTTCTGGAAAATAAACCGGGCGCACTGGCCGCCTTTACCAGGATCCTGCAGGACAGCGAGATCGATCTCCGGGCCCTGTCTCTCGCGGAGACGGAGGATTTCGGAATCGTCCGCGTCATCGTCGATGACCCCTTCCGCACGGTGCAGATTCTCAAGGAGGAGGGCTATGTATGCTCGCTGACACCGGTCCTTGCAATCGTCTTCGAGGACAAGCCTGGCGCTCTGGTCAACGTCCTGAACCTGCTGGGCGACAACGGCATCAACCTTGAGTACTCCTACGCCTTCCTTGCCAAGAAGGCCAACAGTGCCTGCATGATCTTCCGGGTCGCTGACAACGAGGCGGCCATCAAGGTCCTGACTGCCAACGGGATCCGCCCGCTCTGCCAGGATGATATGGAGGGCATGTTCAAGTAAAGTCCCGGTGCACATACGTCCCGGGTCTGCAGACAGAGGTCCGCGGAATGACCGAAAGCCCGGGAAAGGAAAAGTACAGATCCTTAACACTTGCAGAAATAACAAAACAAAAAACCGGATGCGAACCAGCAGGAACGCATCCGGTTTTTTATTTACCTGATTTTTGTCCGGCCCTGAAGCCGGCCGCTCTCAGACGAAGCTGAATCCCGCGAATACCGCAGGATCACTGATCATGATCAGTCTGTGATCAATTATGCCTCGGTGATCGCGCCAACAGGACATGTGCCTTCGCAAGCGCCGCAGTCGATGCAGGCATCAGCGTCGATGTTGTACTGGGAATCGCCCTGGGAGATCGCCTCGACGGGGCAGGAAGCAGCGCAGGTGCCGCAGCTGATGCAGGAATCATTGATAACACGTGCCATGGTGATGTTCTCCTTTCAGAAATAATAATAAGATTGAGTATTCATTATTTAAAGGTTAGTACAAACTAAAACCCCTAATCCTGACACAAGCCACAGG